>Ga0153948_1001550_pt1 | contig 11588 bp, 9 predicted proteins | sample TSNJ032MetaG_FD_104696 | JGI IMG/M metagenome (GOLD analysis project Ga0153948, IMG submission 104696) | Attine ant fungus gardens microbial communities from New Jersey, USA - TSNJ032 MetaG | ecosystem: Host-associated > Fungi > Mycelium > Unclassified | place: USA: New Jersey, Wharton State...
TCTTCCATAACGCTTAGGAGGATAACTGGGTTATTGTCCAGTGCAGCAAGGCGAAAAGATGTTGGTATGATTATGTCAAGAATTAGAGCGAAGATTCAGGAAGAAGAAACAGGAATCTACCAGAAGTTAGGTACTATACCAGAAGACTATCTCCTGGTGTACGTTTGTGCTTTATGACTTCATATACTGCAAACTGAGGGGCTTTTTTCAGGGAGAATGAGCATACGTCTCCAGGTGATAATGTACCACATTATACCCTGGATGCTTGTGCAAAGAACGGCCAACCGATTGGCACACTTCACGTCTGTTTATAAAATGATGCAGAGGAACCGGTTAAGACATTCAAAAATCCTCGTACAAAGGCGGTTGAGGCAGGTTCGCTTGGTAGTGACTTGCATCACATAAAGGCTCATCAGTTTACAGGAGTGGGATGCTAAGCAAGCCACCGCCGCTGCACAGTCCAAATGACTGGAAGTGCCTTATTGGTAAACTTCACACAATGATGTGGCAAATACTATCCATCGTTCATCGTGGACATTTCAGTGATCCAAGACAAGTTTTTAATCGATCTGTGTACATGTTTTTGTGACAATATAAAGATATCTATCGTTCGGTTTTGAGATCGGATGTCTTGTCACGGTGGTGCGAATCTCCTGGGAAATACACCTCAAGTTTCGGCGTTGTTCAGCATGTGGACCTGCTGTTAAAGCCCGTTCAAAGTCATATAGAAGCACTATCATCGTTGCGAAGCGAGTCACAGGCCTCTTTTGGCTCTTGTTAAATGTGGACAACTCTTCTGTCACCAAGATCATATCCCAGTCACAGGGATGTCGTCCAGCTCAAATGGCACTGCCCCGGAAATGGTTGGCAAATTTTCCCAGGATTGGTTAATCATTTCTATAATTAGGAGGTTTTATCAATCGCTAATCACATATGTAACCCAGGAAGAAGACGAAGTCTGAACAATGGAGATGCTTTTTGATAGTCCTCATTGCTGACCTTGTTCTTGTAGCAATTGCAAAATAGTCAAAGTAGTCCCATGTCGTCTCCAGCCTCTTATCATTTCTACATACCTGGTCTATTGCCACTTGTTTGGATGTCCTGACCGCGAACTGTCAAGGTATGAGAGCAAGTTTATAATCTGGGTAGATGTTCAATTCCTTGTACAAGTATAACGTGTGGGTTATTTCTGAGGACACATTTCCTATCTCTGCATCTGGGTGTTGAAGAAGTTGTATCTAGGCTTATTCATTTAGAGCTTTGAAAAGAGAATAGACATCTAGGACACTCTGGAAGATAGTCTAAATTACGACATCTGGAAGAATCTGATATTTTAAATTTACCAACACCTTAGCAAAGTCCAGTTGACATTTCGGAGATTTACAGTACAAAGTTCGATGCCAGCGGCAGATTCCGGAGAAAATCTTGCTTATACGCATATGGTCTATTTATGCCTCTCCACTAAAACTGAACGACCCAGCTTCAGCTTCAGCACCTGATGCACCCCCATCCAATGGATCTTCATGCAACTTTGTGCTTTGATAGACTTTTTCTGAGATCCTTGCCCTCCTTTGCTTCTCCAATATGACAAAAGAAAGTACGATAAGCGCCACGTCGATCAAGCAAGGATTGATGCGTAAAGCAGATCGTTCCTGGCCAGCAAATACGCCTTCTTCCGCGGCCCATCGAACCTGCTGGGCAATCTCATTTCCAGTATTACATACCGATAACTGCGGGTTAATATGCTTCAAGTTGATCTAAACCCAATAAAGAACAAAGGAAGGTGCTTACTGTCCAGCCAAGATTTTTCTGATATTTCCAGCGGTACTCCGCACCATCATTCCCGATGAAGTAGGACCTGGATCGGGGCCGGAAATCAGAGCAAGAACCCGGTTCAACAATGACATCATACGAGGTATTAAACCTTCCTTTCCTGTAGAGAAATTTACTGGCGTCCACCCCCTGATTATCATCTTGCATCTGAATCCCCTCCAGCAGCATAGCCGTGAAAAGAGTTGTCTTCTTTCCATTTACGGTGTGTACCTCTGCCAGTAGGCCATCTTCCAAATCCTCCGATGGTCGCTGAAGATATGTCACCGAACCTTCTGTAGATTTCATCGTCGTCACCCGGAAATGAGCGGTTCCATCGGCAGACAGTAGGATCGTGTTTTCTGGACTGTCTGGGACTAGATACAGGTCCATTAGAGACTCACGATGGACAAGGAGGGATAGACGTTGGGTTCAACTTAGATCAAAGCTGATTAGGACTCAAACTGGGGGTCACGATTTGAGAAGAGACCAAGTCATTTCAGGCTGATGATAAAATATTGGTAATTTACAGAAGAATGCGCGAGACAAGCATCGTAAACTATAATGAAATATTCATACAAGCGATATAATACCAAGAAAATCTAGTTGTACCGATTAGAAAGATGTCCATAAATCAGTTAGTAGTCAGATGAAATACACCAATCGTATTGCCGAATCCAGCCAAAATCTGTGAGGTGGAAGCCTCTAGAGGTGCCACTCGAGTAAATGGAAGACGAGGAATAGAGTGTGTAGAGGTTGGACTCGTTGGCGTATGGGTCACGCTCCCGTCTTCTGACAAGTTTTGTGTCAATGACTCCAAAGTCGAGCAGCGGATCGACGAAGATGCAGGGTCAAACGCCCACAATTCCCATCGTTCTAGAGTTGATCGGGTAAGGCCAAAACTGGACCCTGAAAGTTGTGATGTATCCAATGTTCCGCCTCTTGTTATTCCTTGCGACCGAACTTTACGTCGAATACCTACATACATTTGGCCTAGCACGTTCCACGCGCCACGTTCACATGTGAGCTCTGTCACTGTGATTGCAACAGCATTTCTCCAAAAGGATAGAGTAGCATGCATTGGTGTACTCGTGCCATCCAGAGGGCTCAGGGGATATGTTTCGTGATCCTCGCTCGTGAATGGGTTGGTCAGCAACTCTGAAGATCTTCTCCCAGTCTCTTTATCTGAAGTTCTTCTGGAGTGAATCCCATGCCCAGAAACAGGAAATGTTGATGCTTCAAAGGCAGTCGTTAATCGGGCCCTCGGAATTCTGGGGGATCCTATTCGCTGTGAAGAAGCGCTACTATTACTTCTTGAGCAACGGCCCACATGCTCGGACGAGGACATGTGCTTCAGGGAAGTTCTCGTACACGAACATCGTCGAGTTTGATTTTTGAGGTAAAGCTTGAAAACATGCACAACATAATCGACCGAAAACGCTACCGAGACGCTTTCAAGGGGAAGTTGACCACAGTAGCAGCATGTCTTGCACTGGATTGGAGAGATGCGGAGGTTGGTCACGCGACCTCGTGCCTCATCAAGCACCGAAATACGCTCTCCGGTAGAACCATCCCAGAGGGAGACAATGCCAGACTCGGTCGCAGTAGCAATTACTAGGCGAGTCGACTCGTTAAACTCTGAACGACACGCATGCACTTGCGAAACAGGATCTCCCTGTGTGCCTGGACGAATATGATAGTTGTTCAGGATGATCGGGAGGGTGTCTCCCGTCTCGATGAGCCCCAAGGATCCGTCGGTGAAAGAATGTGCAACGAGGACTTGGTTTTCTGGAGCAACACGGACCAGAAAAACATTTGAAACAGGAATATCCTGCATAGGAAGGAGGTAGCTGACAGTCGCGAACTCGTTGATTGTCCATTTAGCGGCAACACCGTTAGCGAATACAACCAAGAGAACCGCGGGATCTTCAAAGTCTGAATCAGGCGAGCTGGGTTCTGAACACGAAGAACCTATTTGGTTGGACGTCCACCTCGTCCATGAGGAACTGAATTGGAGGTCTGCAACTCCGGCAGAATTATTCTCTAACGAGAGATAAGTTAAGGGGGATATGGAGGTCTTGTCAATCTTCCACACGGCTATTCTACCATTTCCAGTTCCCACAGCAAAATGCTCTCCACTTTTGTCGACTGCAACGCTAGTTAGAGTTGGATTTCCCTGAGATGTAATCGCAGCACCAAGGAGCGGATTCGTTGCATCAATGGAAGTGTGTGTCTGAGTTTTGAGATTCCACACAGTGATCTCATTATGGAGTCCCACGGCTACAACAATATGACCATCTTGACTGACAGCAATAAACTCCACGTCGCTCGAAAATGCACGAGGCAGCGTCGTAAAGAAGACTTGACCCTCTAGGGATTGCTTCTCTTCAGTGACATCGACATCCGGATGGTGATTCTGTGCCTCAAGAAGTTCTGCGTTCTTCAGGAGATAAAGAAGCAAAAGCCACAATAACCCTGTCGTTACTGCAATTGGCAAGACCATGATCTTGAAAAGCCACACGACTGAGTAAAAAGTGCATTGAGCTCGGCGATGGGAACGGTTAGATGGTAGTGCTGAGCTGTCGGGTATGAGAGTGACGACAAGGGGTTGTTCAATTCGCAAATGAAGCTTGTTTGTTTCAGCTGTCTTCTCCGGGACAAGCGTCCTCCAAATTTGCCATTCTGGTGATAGACTTTCTGTTGCAATTTCGATTGGTTTTCGAGAGACGGCTCGCACGGGTGTTTGAAGCTTCGCCTGTGATCCGTTTGGATTGGTCGAGTAGGTCGTATAATAAAGAGTCGCAGTTATTGCAAGGAGCTACGAAGGGAATTAGCGTGGATCGATCGAAGAGATTATGGGCTCTTACTAATACCAAACTGACATTGGTGCCTGCACGGCCCTTGAGCAGTCTCTTGAGGGCGTGTCCAAGCTTGGCCCAGCCGGAGCGGGTTTGTTTCGTGTTGCCCGAATCCTGCCGCAGAAGGGGTGGCGCCAACGCCGTATCACGACGCAACAGTTCCTCAAGCTGAAATGTACGGTATTTGTCCAAGGTCCAGAGCGAAGAACAAAATGCTTACTTCTAGGCGCTGAATATCAATCGAAAGGACGGCCATAAAGAACGTATGGGCCAGAAACCAATGGGCAACAAGAACGACAATTGCAAAAATGCAAAATTGTCGGACAGCACCAGATCCAGCGATAGCAATGATACCCAGGATGAAATTATACGATACGACTTTCAAAGTATTTGATGTTCCTGCGTAGCTAAGACCTTCTGCTATCCTCTGTTTGACAGGTAGGGTAACAGAGGTCTTTCCCACAGCATCGACCTGACGGCACCAATGGTTAATGTATTTTTTCATACGCGAGAAAGATCCTATCGCACCAAATTAAACATATTTTCAGCGCCGACGAATATGATAACAATAGGTAATAATTCCCTGTTGATAAGTCAATAACACCATATTTCTCAGAAGACGTGCGGAACGTACCAGGGAACGAGTGTGACTTGAAAGCCCACGAGTGCGCAAACACTCAGACTCGTGATGGTACTGACCGTAATCTCGACGAGGGCGGTGAAAGTAACACCTAAACGATCGTGGAGTGCATTGATTCTTCTCATAGACCAAGCAACATAAATGAAAAACCCAAAATAAGCAATGTATAGGAAAGCCGAGAAGGCAGTCCAGCCTTTATACTGTGAACGATTGATGTCATACTATGAACAGGTCATTATAGAACTGAACAATTTAAACCAACTTGAATCTACCTGTAGAGCTACGATAGTAGGGGGATGGGAATGGCCATTTACTTCCGCAATTTTCGAGGCAGCCAGGGGAACAGCTTCTCGCCAATACTGATGGCCAGTGTCGTCGACGCAGTCTTTCTCCGGGAAGAAATAGGTGACGGCGAGGTGGCTGGCGTAGTCAAATCTAGAGCTTGTTACATGGTGCTCATAAGACCCACGGCCTGCCAAGACCATAGAAGGGGTGATGGGTACACCAGAAACAGTAGTGCTCTTATTATGGCTCAGAGTTTCTAATATATTTGTGTCGGATAGTAATGTCTTTTCATCGTAGCTCCAGAATGCCAGCGGAGATATCACAAAGCAGGCTCCATCAGGACGTTTGAGGCATGAAAAAGGGTCGGATTTCAGAGGAGGCCCAAGTCGACGTTCCAATTCCAAGGTCAAGAGTAACATACGATGATCCAAAGCGTCATCGTCGTTGACGTTATTTGATGGTGCTATAAGAAGGCGCTCAACCCGTAAGGTTTTCCCGCTTCCGCATTGAGCGATGGATACTGAATCCTCGTGTTTGCGCAAAGCATCATATCCAGTCCACACGTCCGCCAAATCTTGTTGGGCCTTGAGTCCAGAAGCAGGATCTTGTGGTGTGAAGGCGTCGATAAGTGAGAGGCTTTTGGGCTGAGACGACGAGTATATGGAAAGGGCAGGATAGAAGAGGGATGTGATGACAACACAGGATATTAAAATAACACGAATTTGGTGCGTGGCACAGTGTCTGGAGACTATAAATCCAGAGTCGTGGGGAACAAATGATCAATACTCACAAGCCAAATTGCAGGAAGAAATGTTGGACGAGAAGACGAACTGATTGTAAAGGAGATGAAACATATCCAAGCATTATTCTGCAGGCCGGAGCCGTATGTATCAACTAGTGGATTTGTTGGAGGAGCTGGCGAGGTGCAAGAGATGAAGGGTCACAAGAAGCCTTTGTAGTTATTTAGAAAGGGGAGAGAATATTGATCAGTACTGCTGGCAGACCAGCATGATAGGGCTGAGGATCTAAAGAGGGTATGCGAGAAGACTGACAGGTCCTGTCCTTCGAGAATTACCATGAATAGTCATGTGATCTTTATTTTGGGATGCACCCCGTTATTGCCCCGACGAGGATCAACTTCTTCCATCCCATTGATGATTGTTATTCGGGGTTGGGGCAATGTCGTCTCTGCTGCTCGGAAGTCAGCAGCAACATGCCCTAGGCGCAGTACGTTTTCTGTCAGAGACTAACAAAGTATTTTACTGAGCTTGCTCTGGCAGTGTTGCATCCAAGTAACATTCTTGCCGCTGTTTCCTCCTTCAAGATGCCAGCTATGTCGCCAACCATGACAGAGGGTGGGATTTCGTCGTGGAAAAAGAAGGAAGGCGAGGCCTTCTCAGCTGGGGATGTCCTACTAGAAGTTGTAATACTCTTTCCGCTGCCAGGTTGAGTGCTCTGTTGGGTCGTTAATGCTTTACTCTGGCCAGGAAACCGACAAGGCTACGATTGACGTGGAAGCCCAGGATGATGGTATAATGGGAAAAATTATTGTAGGTATCATCAAATAATCGTGTATGCCCCTGGGTTCATGTTGTCTCCTCAAGCTTCCAAGTGGTTCGAAGAATGTACCAGTAGGCAAGATTATTGCCCTTCTCGCTGAAGAGGGGGACAACATTTCAGATCTTGAGGTGCCAAAGGACGAACACTCTGGCGTGCAAGCTACCACTTCTTCCACTCCTGCCCCAGAACCTCCAAAGGCACAAGAACCCCAACAGTCCATCGTTCACCATAGCTTACCTCCATCATCTTCACGCTCTCTCTTCCCTTCTGTTCTTCGTCTAGTCCAAGAACATGGAATTTCGAATCTTGACGTAATCAAAGGCACTGGAATTCGCGGGATGTTAACCAAGGGTGACATCTTGACACATCTCGGTTGTGCTTCTGGTCCGAATGGCACATATAAAACACCCATAACCCCTATTCGAGAGGCCAACCAGAACAGGAAGCCGATTGAAAAGAAAGAAGAATACAGGGTACGTTCCTATACACCGATTTTTCAGTTCGGACATTGAAGGATATGTGCTTATTTCTAAAGCCTCTCAATGGACCTGCAATTCGGCGGGCAATTGTCAACTCTTTCTCAAAAACTTCTCAGAAGGAAAGGAGTTCTTCATCTGGTATTTATCGTGACACGTGGATCGTATACGATCCGCTAACACACATCATAGGTTTCAAGGATGTCAACTTCGATTCTGTCATTGACGACTACCTTCCTCGGAAGTCTACTTCCTCCACTCAGGTCTCAGACTCTATTCCAAGGCCCGCAAAAAATAGCTTGCGTTTCCTTGATGGATTGATTTAATCTACTTGAGCGTCTTATACACCTAGACTAGACAATAATTTTCGTTGGATCCTCGGCAGGGTTATTTTTTCTGGTATCTTCCTTCAGCCACACCTTCCTGGCCTCATAATGCATCCTTGGCGTACCGTTGAACAATTGACTTTAGTGAACAGTGGACCTCACGCTCAGACATATTTCCACTAGTAATTGAGACCGATACTCTAAGACCGTTTTCATGCTAATGTACAACATTTTGTTGGCTGGAATCTCCTTTTGGCTTTGCTATAGAATGTCTAAAAACGATGATACAGGGATATAAGATACAGATTATATGTTTGGGGAAGTGCTTTGCCTGTGTGAGTTAGAATCCATATTTAGCTTTGATTTGCGGTGAGATCACAAAGAACCAAATAACGCGTTACTCCTTGATTGTTATTAGCGTGGACACCTTATTCGTGCTTCCTGGTCAACTCTTACCGTACATAATCTCTACGCGAGAAGAAATTCATGGCAGACTGGACCACCAACTCAAATGAGGCGCTCACTCTCTCATTAGGTGAGCTTGTATACATGCTATACGACGACCGCTAACTTTGCTTGGACCTTAGTAAGGTCCAAGGCTGATAAATATCCACTGGGAGAGGGCGAATCATACGAAAATTTTCATCCGACATTTACATATCCAGTTTGTGCACCCTGCCTTCTCTCTCAGCCGGCCCAATGAGCTGGACCTTAGATCTACGGAGACGACGAGAAAATCTATGGCTACAAGGATCTACTGATTGACGTGAGTTTCTTGCCAATTTTCACATCCCTAACTGACAAGAGTCGCGTTTTCCAGCTACAATTCACATCCGGTAGCCTCATTTATTATCTCGACGTACAATATTCTGAGAAGCTTCCTTCGTCATCGACTATTGATGACGTTGAGGGAACGCTGGCAAAGTTCATCCCTTCAGGCACGCCTTCTGTGTCTTACGAGTTCTACATCCTTCCTCAATGTTGATCCAGGATATTATACAGACAGATCCGAGTTCGAACAACGCGTTGAAGAAGACGCGACTGCTTTCAAACCCTGTGGCGAACTGATCTATTCATATACAAGACCGGCGCCGATCAAGGGTAAAGGCAAAGGTGTTGCAACTTGTGCACTGGCGACTGAAGACGATATTGTATATGAAGTATACCATGTAATATTCTTCCCCGTTTCTTGTTCGTACTCCTTTACTTACCCAGATCTCAGACTACATGGGATACCCCAGGCTTTCGTGAATACCATAGGAGGATGCAATTATTTATATTACTCTATGTCGAGGCAGGCTCGTATATCGCTGAGGATGAGGATTCTTGGGAATTTGTTGTTTTGTGAATCTTGGTTTTCTTTCACCCTTTTACAAGCACACTCACATCCTCAGCAGATACGAAAAGAGAAAGCGTTCTGGGTGCGATATATCAACTTATCATTTTATCGGTTATTCTTCATTATACGGGTTTTACCATTTCCCCGAGAAAACCAGACTGCGCCTAAGCCAGTTCATCATTGTCTCGCCGTACCAAACGAAGGGCCATGGATGTTAGTTCATTGCTCTTGGAGAGGTATCTGAAAGTTGACCACCAAACCATTTAGCTCAGCTTTACAAAGCTATCTACCAATACGTTCTCTCGAAACCACATATTGCCGAGTTGACAGTTGAGGATCCTGCTGAAGCTTTTGAAGATCTACGTGACAAAAACGATATTCAAATGCTGCAGAACCATGACCAATTCATTCGCGAAGCTTATGGTTCTCCACAGTCTGTTGGAGGTCGTGTAGGTGGTGTTGGCCGAGCAAGAAAAAGTGGCCACGGAGGCATGACACAATCAAAAGGAAAATTGAACCCTCCTGCAGACAAAACCTGGATAGAGAAGTGGAGAAAAGATCTCAAGATTGCTGGGGTGAGCCGATGTTGACATAAATTCATTACTTGCATACTTAGTGACCCCGAAGCGTCAATTCCAGCGTCTGATTGAGATGTTGATCTTGCTGCGCCTTGACCCTCATGATGCAAGAGCACTGAAGGCCTATCGCCTCCAAGTGAAAGAGAGATTGTATCGGTTTAATTTCGTGAGTGACGACTATGAGTTTTTTGCCGGTCGTTATTTGCTTATATAGGTCCCTTTCAGGAGGTTCTTATTCAACTGGATAAACAAGAACGATTTGAAAAGCTAGAAGAAACTTTTCAAAACGTCTGTGATGATTACGCACGCATCCTTGGCCTCCTAAAATAACGCACGACTTGATCAAGCTTACCGTTGACAGAAAGACATCTGTACTTTGATCGCGCCGCATGTATCATTATCAGCTGAGTGGAGACAGGCGACTTGATAAAGCTTAGCCTTGGAGTCGGAAGCCCGGATGAGCAGAGACATGTTTGAGATATGATTTTCTTACCCGTAAAATGGATGACCGTTCGTGTCTTGCGGAGTTGAAGAGCGCGCGTCATTATACAATACAATCAATACAATTCTGGTCCGCAGACCATGGGATTCTTCTAGTCCCATAAATAACCCAAGAAGAACAATGAAAAGCAGTCTGCCTATGAAATATTGGGAGTGGGATCTCATCTCAAGTTACGATGTGTGTTTTGAAAACCAGATTCTCCAGAGTGACCAGTGTCAATTAAACCTCGTACCCGGTCATCAATCTACAGCAAGCAATATATCCACCCACATCTTGTTAATAAATTAAGAGCTCCCTTTACCACCGCCACATCATCACAAGTCCACACCTAAAAAAATAGGGTATGAAAAAAGCAAGATCATTCAAAATACAAGTAGTCTCAAAATTTTGACTCCTATCCCATTCAGTTGTGCTCATACAACAACACCCCCTACTGCTTCGCAGCGCGATACAACGCACGAAGACCAGCAACCCTCGTGCGCCACCTATCACCATACAAAAACTGAATAAGACCATTCGTAAACTCCCTAAATCAAGTAAAAAAAGAAGTCATTGTTGATGAGCAAACACGTGCATGAGATCGAAGAAAAAACAAGACATACCAACTCCAGTACAATGAACGTAGAGGATAGTCAAGCACTTTGGGTATAGTCGTTTGGACGATACGAGGGTATCTGTCTATAATAATAGCTTTAGGGTTCGTCAACGAACGTAATCCTTCAGGTCCACCGAAACGACCATAACCGCTCTTCTTGACACCACCGAATGGTAGGTCTTGACTGTTGGTCGATACATAAGATCAGTCAGTAGAAATAACGTAGTTTCACTCACTTGATCTATGGGAAATTCATTTCAGCGTCAGGTAAGCGTCAACAAAGGACCTAAAAACACTCACATAGAAAGTACCAAAATCATTGACAGAGACCATCCCACACTCCAGTTGCTTCGCAACCGCCAAAGCCTCGTCTTGATCAGGACCAAAAACACTAGCACCTAATGCATACGTGGTCCCATTAGCGATCTCAATAGCTTCCTCAACGGTTTCATAAGGCATCAGCAGCATAACCGGTGCAAAAACTATACACAAAACCAAAAAAAACGCAATCAATCAACACTTTTTTATTAGAAAGAAAGTAGATTCCAGGAGAAAAACGCACGCTCGACTTTCGCAATCTCCATCTCCTTCGTTACCGATCCAACAATCGTAGGAGTGAA
>Ga0153948_1001552_pt1 | contig 11587 bp, 15 predicted proteins | sample TSNJ032MetaG_FD_104696 | JGI IMG/M metagenome (GOLD analysis project Ga0153948, IMG submission 104696) | Attine ant fungus gardens microbial communities from New Jersey, USA - TSNJ032 MetaG | ecosystem: Host-associated > Fungi > Mycelium > Unclassified | place: USA: New Jersey, Wharton State...
ACGATTGACATTGAAGTTGAAAAATAATAAGGGCTCGAAAGGAGCGGACACAACAAAGAATACATCAAGTTTAATAGGAGGGTACAACGAATACTGATCCATGAACGTCGTAAAAGAAATCTACAAGCTACATTGGTAGGACAGGTGAAAAACAACGAATATGGAAACAAGGTCAAGGCGTGTCGCTTCGTCAGTCTTGAAAAATCATGAGATACCTTTTCACTGTGAGAAGCTTCAGTTAAGCAGCTCTACTCTTGGACAGATGAAACGCACAGGAGAATCAAGCAATGATACATAACGCGATTGCAGCAGTGGGATCGCCATGCTCAGCATCGACAGGGACTTCCATAAACTGGCCCTTGCTTCCTGAAGGAGGTTCAGTAAATGAAGGGGCAACTCGTGGGCCCGTAGGGAGGGAGAATACGTCCATGAGAGATGAGGTCGATGATGGGCGTAAAAATTTGGGAATGTATAGGGTTTGGCTTCAGTGAATACAGTGGAGATGGGTTTTCGTTAAATATAAAATACAGGGGAGAGGAGGTGTGCTGGGAGTCGTCTCATCCATTCTCATATTTATATATTTTGGTCTATACGCATCAAACGGGATTAAGGACATTGTAACTTGAGATACCCATTGTGACGAGACTACGCCAGACATTGTTCGATGGTCATCCCTTCTGGATCAATACACGAGCCGGCGCTCGAGCTTCAAAGTGGATGGTAGGATGTCATTGTCTTGATAACAATCGGGACTTACACTCAAATCGAGCTTGTGGAAAATAAGAATCCTGACACGCCGGACCTCACTAGAACCAAGATATTGGCAAACTATGGTGTAGTGCACAGATGCTTTGCATCTTTGGTACATCTATCAGAAAGGTATTGATATTATTCCTAGATCACGGATGTCCCACGACTCCTGTGCATGGACGGGCTTGATTGTTTTACATAGCGATTTCATAAAAGCCATTTGGTAAATGTGTAATACAATCCTCAAACCCAGTGCTGGGGAGGATATACGTGATGAAAGCTTCGGAGAAGAACCGTCACAAATATAGACATAAATACCGGGATCCCATGTTATCCGAACTCTTCCATGGTCCAACACAAGGCCGAACTGAGCAAACATTTCCATTCAGAAGGTCGTTTATTCCAGAATGAGTACACGGTGAGCACTGAGCTTTATCTTGTTCAATAGACATTGATTGATCTTTGGGGACAGCGGTTCGCACGACGGATGGTAGCCCGCCATTACGACAGGACGCGACCTCCTTCAGAGCAACGAAAAGCGAGGAAGCTTATTTGGGGGAGGTAAGCTATGCATATGATTGAAACGTTTTGATGTTAGAGAAATGCTGACTAGTTTTCAGATACTGAATGAATTCAAGGATCACCCCAGGATCCAAGATGACCGTGACATTCAGAAGGCCACGGACCGTTACCTTAAGTCCTACATGGCCTCCTCCCCTTTATATCTAGATGTCGATCCCACTTATCGACATAGTTCCACAGAAGCAAGGGACATTTCTCCTGTAAACTATTCTGTTCCTGCACGTACTCGTAAACGTAAACCGGCCCTTCCTGGACCCACCTTTGTTTCTGCCCCTCCTGTTCCTGCTTGGGCAGCTCCTGCAGTTCTCATTCCTACTGTACGTCGCAGTTCGTCTAAGAATTGAAGAGATACTGACACAGAATGTTAAGACAACTGGGACCCGGGAGCCTCAACGGGGATCGACGTTAGCAGATTCCGAATTCTTTGGTACTGTAGACTGCTTAGCAGCTTTTCTCAAGAGCTATGAAATAGCAATGGATCACTGTCTGGATGTCTTCAAGAACGCAGGAGTTGTTAATATGGAGTCACTCAAAGTACTGGCTGGATGGCCTGCCCAAGACCAGGCAGAAATTTGGGAATTTTTTGAAAAAGAAGGAGTGAGGCCATTTGAGCTGAAGGTCATAAAAAGAGGCCTGGATAGATTGCACGCTAGGGAGGGGGGATGGTGAAGTAAAGCTCTACTCCTTGTGACCCAAGGATCTTGGCCAGCCAGCTTGCTGCACGGCTCGAGTACTCAAGAGGAATAGCTGAAAGCCTTGGCTCCTTGATACGAGAATTCGCTGATTCACTCAAGGGGGAGAATGTGATGTTGCTGTGGTATAGTATTGAGGAAGAGAACGTATAACTTAACCGAGGGATGCGATCGTAGAGCAAGATAGTAGTTTAGTTGTTTGCATATAGCACCAGTTTATGCTTGTAATAACTAGTTGGTATTGAAAAGCAAACAGATGGCGAAGTATGTCTACCTGAGACAAGAACAAGTAGACTTATGACATTGGATGATTGGAAGTCAGCTGCCAAAAAGGTCATCCGCTTCCCTTTTCGAGCTATGTCAGAAAAGCAGTGTCCCACGTGATCCTGGATCTCTCCTTGACACCACTCTGCATGAGGTCCTCTCTACTGCCAGGCTTGAGCTAACGAAACGACAGGAATCCTTTCTTTTCTTCTCAATGGATACTCTAATTGGGAAAGCAGGTAAAAGACTTTTCGAGAAACACCTGGAACAATATGCTCCCCCTGATCCTTTATATGAATCTTATATGAACGATAGAGGTCAAACTAAACGACGAAAGGTATTCAATCTCTTCTCTCCATTGAGAGCCTCCCTAGTTTAAGGTAGCCGATGATTAGCGTCCACTTCCACCTGGTCTTTCGAAACGAGATGCTCGGATACTCAAGTCTGTGCAGCGACGAGCCCATTATCTTGACAAAGGTTTCAATCTTTGTGGTTTACGCTTTGGGTGGACTTTTATCATCGGTTTTATACCTGTGGTTGGGGATGTCACCAATTTATCCCTCAACCATTACCTCATCATCCGTAAATCCAAACAAGCCGATATCCCACCATGGCTCGTCCATCGTATGCAAATGCACACTCTTGTATGCACAGGTGTAGGCTTTGTTCCAGTTGTCGGTGATGTTGCCGTCGCCGTCTATAAACCCAATAGTCGCAACGCAGCACTTTTAGAAGAGTTTCTGAGACTTAGGGGAGAGGAATTTCTGAAACAGAACCCGCCAAACGGAAATGTGGCGGAAGATGGAGAGGGTAGATGGAGAGGATGGACGTGGCTCACACAATCTAGGATTAGCAGAAAGGACGCGGAGCAAGTCAAACCTGGTGCTGGGTTAACCGCGGAAGAGACAGTTCCTACATCCTCGGACGACACTACCAGTGATTCTTCAGCAATAGTTCTTACCTCCTCTCAGAAGCCTAGGAAAAGGTTTACCCTGTTTGGTCGCGGTGGAAATGCAGAACATATTTCACCAAACGAAGGTTGAGAGGACTTATCAAAATGAAGCTATTTCTGACATCATGTATCGAATCAACTAATAATATCTGTCTGGACTATATGTATAACAGGGAAGAGTATGAAAAAATCCCCTTCCTCCGAACGTACTTTCACCACTGACATTTTATCTGTGTATTTTAATCATGCGTCGCACGGTGTCGTCCGTGATGGTCAATGTATCAATGTTCTTCGTGTCCTAATCACGAATAAAAACCGTGTTCAACACAAGCCATACATACAGCTCGGCTAACTTCTCAGAACGAATCTGACCTATAAGACTGAATATCGTTGAGACTAAGACTTCAACTCAACGACAAAGGGGAGCATTTGACCTTTTAGTGGTCAACTTTCCAACGCAGATATAAGAGACCTCAAGCTAAGTAGGTGAAAATTCACAATTTAATTGCGAGTGTCTTCTTACATCAAACCACTCATCTCCTTCCGATGTCATCACTGGTGTTTATCAAAATCTTAGCACTTTTACTAATGTATTTTCAGAGGAGAAATTATTGAAGCAATACATAGGTAACAACGTGACAGAAGATAAAATAAATACAATATGTTCAGGTATATATGCGTAAAAAAAGGAAGAAACACAACTGGAAACAGGAAAGAAAAGGGGAATGGTTTAACAACGCGTCATAAAGGTTGAATTGAGACTTGGCTAGACCAGTGAGATGAGGTAAGACTGAGCGTGCACAGTGAAAGACTGCAATGCTGTGGGGCGTGGAGGTAAGTCATCTGGAAAAAAGGTACGCAAAAAAGAGTTATTGTGAGTGAGGATCAAACAAGAAAAGGAGATGTCCACGGTGAAAAGGATAGAAGACCAGATCGTTGTATCCATCAACAGGATCACAACGACAAGCCGACACAAAGAGGTAAAGAAAAGCGGTGGGTATTATAAAGCACAGAGCTAAAGCGGGTGCACAATTGTGATGAGCACTTATAGGATGAAAAAACATGAAAATGTGGTATAATTCCTGATAACCGCGTGCGATGCCCCAGTTTGAAAATGCGTATGTGGCGAACAGTGATAAGCATGCAGAGTCGAGAAATCCATGAATATGTGTCCTGGAATTCCGTTGGTATAAGTCCTTTCCAGATGCAGTAGAAGGCGGAATATCCAAGAAAGCCTAATCCAGATAGGCCACTGGAGGCATTCATTAGCGAGACTGCCGTTCCCTCTCCTTCTTGCGTTTACGCTTCTCCTCTTCATGTCTACGTTCCTCCTCAAATGCTTCCTCATCCTCCCTCTTGGCGATACGCGAACTAAATGAAGGATATCAGACGCTTTGAGGCATTCACCAACTGATAAACTCACCTAAACATTTCTTCTCGCTCAAGGTCGTCAGCATCTGCTTCCATATCCTCATCGTCACTAAACACATCCATGCCCGTGTATTTGTCCCTCTTTTTGCCAAACATACTCCAAATGGCAGAGCTGATGTTCTCCGACAACTTCTCTTCCTTTTCAACCGCAGACAGTGCTCTCTTTTTCGGTGGTGGAGATTCCGAACGACCCTCTGACCGAGGACGTTTCTTTGATTGCATGACAATGGAATTAGATAAGTGAGAGGGCCCATGACAATCTCGCTCGCGCTCTGCGGCAGAAGTCTTGAGCGGACGAGAACTTTGAGATTTAGGCACCGGATGCTGATCGAGTGATCCTGCACGAGAAGAGTTAGCTGATCGGACAGGGGTCGGCTGTGACGAAGGCTTTGGAATGAGTGCTTTCGTAAAAGGAGGCTTCGCAGCCTTCAACGGTGTAGACAAAGAGACATTAGACTTCGTCGTCGTCGTAGAAGAGGAAGAAGGCGCAGTGTCTAGGTGATCATCAGTTTGGGCCAAAACCCCTCGCGTGATTATGAAAGAAACATAACACACGTTGAGTCGGTGTATTAGTACCAGAATGATTGACCGAGCCCATATGAGCCTGAACCTTCTTCACAGGAACCTTTTTCTTCGTCGTAAACCAATCGTCAAAAGTCTTAGCTTCGTCTCCATCCAAAACCTTCCCTTCCCTTTTCTTCTGAAGATCCATCCTGATCTCATCAATAGTCCGTGTATCCCGCTTCACCACATTGAGCTTCGTCAATGTATTCGACATCGAAGCGATCCGGTCCTTCACGCTCATTCCTGACGTTTGTGCATCAAATTTCGGCTGGGTACCCTGGATTTCTACAACCCCATCAGGCCATCGTCTGGTTGATTTATGAGAGTGCGAGTGAGTCGTAGTGACCTTCTTCACCGGTTTATAAATTTGCCGCAGTTCTGCCTGCTGTTTGCGCTCTCGGATTTCTTCTCGGGTAAGAACTGGGCCCGAGGGTAAGTCTTCGTCATCATCCAAAAGTCCTCTTCTGCGCTGTCTAACTCCACCATCGGAAGATAATTTTGCAGACGAAAATTTCCTAGAACCATATAATAGTGCATCCCGTTGTTCGTCCTTCTTTCTCTGTAGAGCTGCCTCCCTGGCTTTGTCCATTTCCTCCATCCGTTTACGCCTCTCTTGTTCCCGTCTCTCGTCTTCAAAATGCTTCAGCCGCATCTTAGCAGCCATTTCCCGCTCTCTGGTCTCCCGTTCCGCCTGCTGTTTTTGCTGAAGTAACTGCTTTTTCTTACGTTCTTCAAGGGCCGTTTGGACCTGGTGATCCAGCTCTTTTCCCTTGGATTTACTGATAGCTATGAGTTCATTGAAAGATGTCATTGTCCGATATTGGTATGGAAGCTCTGGAGACAATGAATTTCAGAAGGTGTATGGAGGGGGAAAGCTAAGAGGTCAAGACAAGGGTCGTGGCGTAGACTGCTTTTATTTGTCTATATTTACCCTCATGGCTATGATCGATAAAATGTCTACAGATGAGCTTTTGTTTTTTCATGCCCGAGTCATAGAGCTGGGCAAGATAGATGCCACAATGAGCGATACTCCAACCACCAACACCAGAAGATAATAAACAAGATATCCGCCCAGATAGTCATTGGCAATGGAAATTGAAAACATTGAATTGGCACCTGCGGGTCCGATTGCTCTCATCATGCTGACAGCAACCTGCATATGAAATAAAGCAACTGTCCGTCAATTTCCTACGAAATCGCTTGTTAACGATCAACACGAACCTGGCATAGGCCATTCGTGGCACCAAGGGATGCCGCGTTAGGAGAAGCAGCTTGAATGAATATAAAAATAGCACCTGAGGCTCAGATGAAACACCGCAAGTAGCACAAATCATGAAGGAAGGCGCACCATAGGACATACTTGGCATGATAGATAGGAGAGTCTGAGCACCAACAGCGACCCAAAGAGTAGTTGAATACCCTTGTTCCCGGGCTATCTGGTTGATAACGGGGAAAGATAGGAAAAGGGGGATACCAGACATGATACCAACGATGAAAACTTTCTTCGAGCCCCAATAGTCGTGAATCCGCGCAAAGAAGAAGATCTGGAAGAAGCCGTTGCAAATCCCAAATGCAGATAGGATATTCCCAATTGTAGACGGAGAAAGACCCAGACCACCTAGCTCCACAGGGGTAGAGAAGAATAGCGGCTGTATCGCACGGAAGGAAATTTCCACCAGAGACAAAAAAGCATAATTCGATCCTGCAATAATAACTTGAAACGTCATGAGAGATCGCAAAGGAAGGGGCTTTTCAATATCGTCATGTTCGTGAATAACAGATTGCAAATCGGCTGTGCGATCCTGTCTGTTGTGGTCTTTGGATTTGAAAAAAAAGTCCTTGAGCGGTGTCGGGTTTTTGACTGTCTCCTTCAAGAGAAAATAGGTCATGAACCAAGCGCAGAGCGTGTATGTTGCTGGAACAGCACAGGGCAAGAAGTATGGGTATTTCTTGAGGAACTCGTTACTTCCAAACAAGGAGGGAAATCGCTCTGCTGGCCTTGAGAGAGAACCACCAATGATAGGCCCAAGCTACGATAGAAGCTCATATAAGTCACACTTCTGAGCGCCCAACAGCTATGCTCACAGTTCCGCCCGCGGTCCATGCGATAGGCATAAATCCATATGCCTATATTCGGAAATCAATCTTTCGTCAGACAAGTCGAGACCATACTCCCTACCTGAGATATGTTGGTTGAATCAGTCAGTGATGCCATCATACTGTACACAAAAATCAGTACGAATGCACTCCCGAATTATGACTCGTTTATAAGGATACCTCTTAATGACTCCGATGTTTCCATCTATCAACAACATATAAGCCCCACCTCCAAGTTATACAGGTTGAGGAAAGACACACTTAGTGCTCCGTTCAGTGCACGACTGACAAACTAGATGTAAGCGCCTCGAACCACCCACAATGTCAAAAGTACACACCTAAGAATCAATCCCCAAAATGTCGTTGAGAGTCCAAAGCAGTACATCGACATCGAGAGGCCACACAGGCCTACCAGAATGACAGGTTTCCTACCAATAACATCCGATAACCGACTCCAATGAAGGACCGTAAATGCTTGAGTTAAAAAAAACAAAGATTCCTAATCGACACCACAGATGGGTTAATAATTGACTCCACACACAGACAAGTCATATTTCTTACGGACCACTATCCCAACATAATACCCAACCTTGCTCTCATCACCATTGGTAACGCCCAGTTCACGGATCAGCTACAAAGACTGAATCAACATGACGGCCCAATAAAATAGTCATCTGCTTAGAAATTCTACCTGAGGAGCAAAAGGATATATCACTTGAGACGTCAATGGCTCTCCTAATTGCAAGAACAATACAATGATGAGCTGGAACCATGGCAAAGGCGTCCTCTTCTTGGGCTGGACCCGTAGTAATGGCGTCTCTTCGTCAACCTCATGAGTAACAACCATGACAAAGAAAGATCTCCGTTGTTTCGGGATAATGAGGTTTTTGGAGAGCAACACCAAGGCCGGCCTCGACCGCAGAGCAAGTGAACGGACAAAGAAACCTTGGACCGAAAGGAATTAAGACTCATTTAAGTAATTTACTAGTGCCGTTCAGCCGACGGCTTACAAAGCAGGCAAAGCGATACGAGAGCACAGGATCTATAACTTCACAATCAGTTGTAATACACTAAATGTATCTTTCCCGTGTTGACAAATTTGGTGACTTTAGGCTAGATGAGGCTGTAGGACGGAGGAACGACAAAATAGTTTGATAACTGTGGTGATGATCTTGATTATTTATATCTGGATTACTATTATAGGGGAAATCAACTATTCATTGAAATACTCCTTAAAGTGTCGTCGCAGCAAATACAACTCCATCGGCGGTATAGCCTTCAACAGCTGCGGATCAAGAGAAACAACCTTCTTGAGAAATTCGTCGATGTCCTTCTCAATCCACGTGGACACGCGCTTCAACAGCTCCCGAGTCCTACACCCAAACTTGATAAAAGAAGTGAGTAAAAAACTCATATCGGGGTCACAGCTGCTGAGGAAAGCGGCGACCTCATCCACACGATGCTCGGATAATCTGGGGACTGGGACAACAGCTAAAGCGTTTGGACTTCCATTGAAGGTAAGAGACGACCCCTGTGATGTGGATGGAGATGTAAATGGAGTCCCCTCTAGAAGTGGAACATCATCACTATTCTGGGCAAGAGTTGAAGGAGAAGTAGAGGCGCGAGATGAACAAGAACTTGAGGTTGGTGGATCCAAGGGAGCAACAGAAATAGATTCTGTAGAAGATGAAATAGCAGAAAATTTGGTGACTTCTGAGATGCTATCTGCCAACGATGATTGGGATGAAGCTATTCGTGATGGTGGCAAAGAAGGTTCCCAATGACTGCCCTTCTGCTTTCTCACACATTTCTCAATCCAAAGTCAGAAAAAAATCAACGCGCGGAATAAATGAGAACGTACGCGGTTGACCGTAGGTTTTGAATTACCACGCATTACCCTGAAATGAGCAGCATGAAAATGACTTATTGCATACGATGACATCCCCGCCATCTTCTCTCGATGATCGGGATCAGAGCTCTTGAAGACTTCAGGAAACTTCTTCGTGATCTGGTTCCACAAATAACTCGAATATCAGCTCAAACGGGTCAGAAGAGTAGACTTAGACACTCGCTTTATCCAAAACCAAAGGGAGTTTCAATCGTGCCTGGGTCCTCCATGGATCGGATAACCTGAAAATCTCATTCACCGCATCGCGTATTGCAAACTGTGTCTGCATCAATAATGAGAGAGACAGAGGCATGCATAAGCTTTACCTTGACATCATGGTAGAGCTCTGGGTCATGCTCGAGACCAAGTGTTTCGGCCAGCTCTTGTGACTATGGACATGGCAGCATCAAGCACTCATACAACCGGCGAGTCAAGGAAAAAAGGCTTACATCTAGATTGAAGGAAAGATCAGGCAAGAACTCGTCGACCTAGTTAACACTTACTGAGATATCCCATTGCGGTATGTATAAGTAGGCTGATAATTCATCGGCTTATATGACGAAGGGTTTGTTGATTGCATTTCAAAAGCCCGTGATCGACGCGTCTCAAATATCCAGACGCGTATTGTATCACATACGGCAACTCCCCGAAAATCCTCTCACAGTCTCAAAAAAGGAACAAAACAGGCGCGCATATCATTATGAACCAAGCATATTAGATAACTAGCAATAATCCTAATCTCTGCCATACGGGAAGACCTGGGTGCACTGATCACGAATGGGCTCATAAAATAAATTCAAATTGACGTTCAGAGCCTTTCTGAGTGCCCCCGTTGGTCTGGGGTAAAGACCGACGATAGTCTTGTTCACAAAGTTCTCGTATAACAAGCAAAATGTGCTGAAATCAGCCGAGGTCGGGTCGGGAACATAGTTATTAACCCCTCCAACATTGGCACCAGGAGGAATGGGGTGAGCCGCAGCGACAAGGTCAAATCCGTCAGCACTCATAGGCTTGCTGGCACGATGAAAGTCGTCAGGCATCTGCATATCTTGGAAAAAGCTGCGCGCGACATCCATGTCCAACTGTTTGTCTGTCCGACGTCCATCCACAAAGAAATTGATAGGGAAAACCGACTCTGCGTAAGCAGTAAAGAATCGAGGAGAGACGAACGAAAAGTTGGGATTGGTAGCAATGGACTGTTGAATACGGTGGAACCTATACTCTGCAGCCACCGTCAAATTGTACTTTCCATCACCAAATTTGTTGCTGAATTCAACCAACTGGTTCAGAGGGATTTTAGTACTTTGCTGCAAGGAATGAGAGTGGTCAAATTCCCAACCTCATCGAAGAGAGTCTCATTGAAATTGTGATTATCTCCGAAAAAAGCATCTCCTACAAACCTCCTCAGCAGAGGTTGAAAAAAAATTGATCTGAACTAACCTCGAGTCATACTTGAATCGCCTTCAAAAACAGCATGTGTATTCAGGCCACCCACAATCGCAGGGGCAGGCGGATCAGGGCCCGTGCTAGGTGACTTCCCTCCAATGCTTAGCCTGTCAGTGACGACATTGCCGTCAACTAAATGAGCGGCATAGGTTACAAATCGTGCGGTCGAGGATAACATGTTGAAACCTAGAACGAGCGTTGTCAATCATCTCGCTAGCGATAAACTCTATCACCGCACCTTCTTGAACAGCAGAAATAATTTGTGCTGGGGAAGCAATCCCATTACGTGGAAGATACTATGGGTCAGAAAACCATCATCAGCCTGGTCGACCCATTTGACAAAGTACGCACTCCATGTGAAGCAAGTGCATTTAATCCAGGACATGGCCCTCGTATGTCTCCGTCTGTGAGAGGCTTCCATGGGTGGCGAGCATCATTGACAAGTTTGGTTCCATTGAAAGTAAGAGGAGGAGGAGGACTTGCAGGCTCACGGACCTGCAAGGTTGGAAGAACTCTCTCTAGCTCCTCTTGCGAAAGTCCCGCCAAAGAGGCATAAGCAGGGAATGCGATGGCAGACGAGACAAAAGCGAGGGAGAAAACGATGAAGCTGACTAACTTGACCATCTGTGATAGAAGTAGGCGACTGGTTCTTCTTGCCAAGCGAGCACTGTGATTTATAACCTGAGCGCCCCTGGCGGTCCATATACATCTAGTGCAGTCCCCTGAGAGGTGTCTCCATGGAGGCAAGGAAAGGGCGCTGCGTCTCCAGGAACTTGCAGTGCACAGTAATTAATGAGTACTACGGGTCCTGAAACGGTAACCAGCGTTAGCAGCCCACAGGCCTGCAGTTGACATAAATGAGCACACCTTACGGGCATCTCGGCGAGTGTCTTGCCTGTCAAGCTGAAAGGACGGCGCACT
>Ga0153948_1001555_pt1 | contig 11565 bp, 13 predicted proteins | sample TSNJ032MetaG_FD_104696 | JGI IMG/M metagenome (GOLD analysis project Ga0153948, IMG submission 104696) | Attine ant fungus gardens microbial communities from New Jersey, USA - TSNJ032 MetaG | ecosystem: Host-associated > Fungi > Mycelium > Unclassified | place: USA: New Jersey, Wharton State...
CGCCGCAACGGGCTGACGAAGCGGTCGAAATTCCCGCTGCCACCAAGCGCCGTCTTGGCCTGGATGATGAGCGTTCGTGGATCGTGCTCAGCGAAAGCAATCGCTTTGTCTGGCCGGGACCGGATCTGCGGCCTGTCGATAGCGACAGCGGCTATTACGGTCCGCTACCACCGGCGCTGTTTGCCGAGATCCGAGACCGTTTTGTTGCACGTGCTCGTAGCGCGCGTCACCGGCAAGCGCATCGCTCTGAATAGGTTCTTGCGCGTCTTTTTCTCCTGTTAAACAGCCGCCCTTTACCCGACTTTTGCTGATTTGCGGCCTGAAATCAATCACCATCGATACTGTATAATTATCGATGGTGATAAGACCAGAAGAATACCGTCCATGTAACGAAAGCTAAGCGCCATTTAGGTTGACAAATCGATGTTAAGTCATTGTTTTTATATGCTCTAAAAATCGCGATAAGCGAGAATCTGCTCGTCAATTCGAAGGCGCGGGCGCCGGGATGGCATGTCTGATTGCTCGCCAAAAGATTACCACGCTGCGCATGGCTGGAAATGGCGCTTTTGGCTTGTGAACAGATTATCCCAACGCCACGGCAAGACCGGCGAGGGGAGGGGAATTGACCGGCGGCGATTGGCAATCAATTACATTGGCGCCCTGAACGATCTTTGCCGGATCAGGGAACGACTCCCGTATCATTGCTCGTCGCTCGATCGGGAGACAGCTCCACACAATGCCACGCGGTACGCCATCGCCTGGCCAGTATCGACGCGGTGTCAATTTCAGCGCAGCAAAGCTAATGTGACAACGTGCATTGCCAAGGGAGGAACGCCAATGCCCCGATTTCTGGCTGTTTATACGATCAATCCGGAAGACCTCGCAGCCTTTCGACGCCTGTCAAAGGCCGAGCAGGATGCGGTCGATGCCAAGGGAATAGCCCAATGGATGGCATGGGAAGAGCGCAACGCTGCGGCCATCCTTGATCGCGGCGGCATGGTGGGGAAGACAACGCGTGTGACGAAGCAGGGTATAGCAGAAGCCAAAAACCCGTTCTGTGGTTATCTCGTGGTGGAAGCTGCAACAGCGGATGCTGCGGCAAAGCTGTTCCAAGACCATCTGCATATCACTGTGTTTCCAGGCGACGGCATCGATATCATGCCCTTTGTGACGTGATTTACTGCATCCATTCCTCGGCTGCCTGGCCGCATTGCACGCTGCTGAACTGGAACCAATCATGCGAGGCGTTCGGTCACGGCAGCGCTTTATGTTAGGCTGGCAGGCTGAAATGACATTTCCGTTTGCGGAGAAAGCGCATGTTACAGCACAAGATTTACACGTTTTTGCTGACCGCGGACCTTGCAGCTGCCGAAACCTGATATACGAAACTGTTCGGGCGCGGGCCCGATAACAGACCAATGGGCACACTGGTTCAGTGGGAGCTGTTCGATCAGGCCGGAGTGGGAATTTCGCCGGATGATGAAATCGCCAAGCAAGGGGCGATCTTTCTGATTGTCGACGATGTTGCTGCCGAACGGGAAAGATTGCGGGGCGTTGGGATCATGCTGGGTGCGGATATCCCGGGTGATTATTCCACGCTGGCACAGGTGCGTGATCCCGACGGTAACCTGATCACCCTCGCGACGCCGCCGTCGCCGAATTATCCGCCAGCATAAGCGAGAGCCTGCCACTGTAAGGTTGAAAGCAGTCGGACCGTTTAGCGCCCAATCTTGGTCATTGGCGCAGCATTATCACTCGTCTAAAGCGGTCGTTGCGCCTATCTTGCTTTCAAGGGGCTCCGTGGGCATTTCTACACTAATACCCGCTAAGGGAATTTGAAATTGTTTGGATTGAAGCGGTTAGCCCGGATCGGCCTGTATCGTTCGAGGGGGCGGTCAATTTCGTTCCAGAGATAGTCGCCGGTGAGAGCGATATGCGCCCAGAGCAGTGGCGCGACCTGGGAGAGCAACTCGGCGGGAATATCGACGCCTTGGCTGCGGACATATTCGACGGCACGGCTGAGATAGACGGTGTTCCACAGAATGATGGCATTGACGACGAGGTTGAGGCCTGAGGCGCGATAGGCCATGGATTCAGCGATGCGGTTGCGCAGTTCGCCGAGCTGGTGAAGGAAAACGGCGCGCGCCAGGGCATGGCGGCTTTCACCCTTGTTCAGGATGGCGTGCGATCTGCGCCGGAGCTTGGTGTCGAGCAGCCAGTCACAGATGAAGATCGATCTTTCAATGCGCCCCATTTCGCGCAGGGCCTGGTTGAGGCGGTTTTGCCTGGGTGATGCCGCGAGCTTTTTGAGGATGACGGAGGGCGGGACAAGACCGGCTGGAGGTCCAGTGCGGCTACAATCTCGCGTGCATGCTCGCGACGGGTCTCCTCACGCTGGGCGTAAAGTGCAAACACGGCAGGATCAATGTCCAACTGATCGGCGACGACAGAGACGACGGCCTCGGGAGGATTCTCTCCCGCTCGAAGTGGGCGGCCGAGATCGCGCACCAGAGCGAGCTGGATCGCAAAACCCAAACGATTATGGGAGCGGCGGTGCGCCTTGGCGAAGGCGACATCTTCTGCAGATAACGAATAGCGGGCCAGCGCCGCTTCATAGATGTTGGGTGGATCAAACAGTACAGCGCGCGCCTGCGCGTCAATAAACGTCATCGGCACGCCTGCTTTCAAACCGGGGCTGAGGCCTCATCTTGCCTGCCCGGGCCGGTCCAGCCTGCACGCCGCAATGTATCAGTCAGCGTGGAGCGCGGCACCTTGAATGAACGGCACACCGACGCCTTGCTGGACCCGGATTCCAGCGCCGCTAGAATCTGCTCGACTTTTTCCGTGTTGATCGTCGGAGGCCTGCCGCCTTTGCGCCCGCGCCGGCGAGCCGCCGCAAGGCCGGCATTAACCCGCTCCGTGATCAGCGTTCTTTCGTACTCGGCAAGCGTGCCAAACAGATTGAACAAAAACGACCCATGAGGGTTCGTTGTGTCGATTACTTCCGTCAATGAGCGGAAGGCGACGCCACGCGTCTTCAGATCTTCAACAATCCGGATCAGATGCGAAAGCGACCGGCCCAGTCGGTCGAGCTTCCAGACGACCAGCACATCCCCTTCGCATAGTTCCGCAAGACAAGCCTTCAGCCCCGGCCGATCGTCGCGGGCACCCGAAGCTCGATCCTGATGCAGGTGACGCTGATCCACGCCGGCGGCAAGCAGGGCGTCACGCTGTAACGCGACCGACTGACGCTCGTCGGCGCTCGAAACCCGCATGTAACCGATCAACATGTACGACAAACCTCAAATTCTGCTTTGCTGTACATTTGCACAATCCGACAGGGTTTGTCGCGCAAAAAATTGGGGGCATATGTCACCGATTTCGATCAATCGACCCGGTGTGCGAAAATCATCTGTTTTCTGACTGCCAGCTTCTACCTTCACTCCTCCGCTTTGACCGGATGCCCATCAAATTGGACGGCGGAATCGCAGATGTCATACCAGGCAGGCTTCTCCGTGACGAACTCGTGGAAATGCACGCGAACCTGCGGATCATCGTCAAGGCAGTTAGCGTTGATCGGAAAGGATTCTCCTGCGCCCGGTTCCCCAAGCGCCGTGCCGCAGCGCGAGCAAAAGCACCGGTCATACTTGTACGGGGGAGCCGCTTCATATCGCTGCACCATGTCCTGTCCCCGTATCCAGCGAAAGGTGTCAGCGCGAACGAATACAAAAGTGCTCGCGCCGACTTTGCGGCAGCGGCTGCAATGGCAGGTCGCCATCATCGTGGGTGGTTCCGAAAGTTCAAAGCTTATCCCGCCACAACAGCAGCGACCTGTAATCATTTCATATTCCTCGATGGCTTTTTGCCGTTGCCAATCAACAGCTATCCCGGCGACAAGTAGCCGATAGATGCTGACAGCGTGTTGTCAGCATAGTAATGGAGGTTGATCATTCGCCAGTCTGAGAGACTTTTTGAGATTGTGCAACTGCTCCGGCGGGTACGGCTTCCCGTGTCCGCCGAAAAGATCGCTGAAGAATTGGAAGTATCGAAGCGCACCGTTTACCGTGATATTTCCGCACTCGTCGCGCAGCGGGTTCCGATCACTGGTGAGCCAGGCGTGGGCTATATATTGGAGCGCGGCTTCGACATGCCGCCGCTGATGCTGACAGCCGATGAACTGGATGCTGCAATATTGGGAGCGAACTGGGTGGCGAGCCGCGGTGAACCGGAACTGGCCAAAGCGGCACGGAACCTGATCGCCAAGATCGAAGCGATCATTCCTCTGGCCTTGCTCGGCCATATCCAGGAACCGTCTACGAGCATTGCGCCCGTAACGGCCTCTTTCGAGCGCGTCAGCTCTGCTAAGTTGAGGGAAGCGATCCGCGCCGGGCAGAAAGTCGAACTTGAATATGAGGACGACCGGGGGGTGGTGACACGCCGGATCGTCTGGCCGGTTTTGCTCGGATATCGTGACAATGGCCGGATCATGGCTGCCTGGTGCGAAATGCGAAGCGCATTCCGGTATTTCCGCACGGATCGCCTCATGACCGCTGCAATACTCAATGAGCGGATACCGGAACGGCGCGCTTTGTTGCGCTACCGCTGGCGAATAGCAATGGACGACGAACGAGAGCGATATCAGGCTACAGCATCCACTTAACTGCCGGGTCGCTACGGGCGGTTCTTCTTCAACCTCATCCCAATGACGGCGTTTCGGCATACACTGCTTCTGGACCAAGCAGGAACGGCCGACTATGAGATGTGTCCCGTCGGCCCGCTGTCCTCGGCGCACATCTGGTGTGATGGGGCGCCACCTTAGCGGGTATTATTGCAGAAATGCCCACGGAGCCCCTATTTAGTACTGCTTCCGCGGGTGCTTGTGATGTTAATCTCTGAATTCTCATATTTCCTCCCAGCAATCACGGTCCTCTTCCGTGGTCCATTTCCTCGATCAGCTTTTCAGCTGGTATGCGGTATCAACTCTTCAATTTATTAAACATGTTAAGTAAATAGATATACGAGAAACGGCGGAATAGTGTTGAAACCGATTGAATCATGCGGTGAAATATCATCGATAGATAGAATATTCTTAATTGATTTGCAGGTATATGTTCTCTTAGAAAATTCCAATCGGTGTATTATGTAATTCTTACAAGTATAATAATGTAAATCAATGAATTCATCGTGGGTTATCTCCCAAAACCCGTATGAAATTTATTTCTGGTCGCATTTGTTGCGAGGCATCGTATCTATTCGTTACATCTAATTTTCGATAAAGTAAACATGTTAATTAAAAGCAGGTGCTTCCGACAAGCAAGCCGGGCCGACGCGTTATAGGCGCGGTGCGATCATTGTGGCGGGCACTATCAAGGAGGACCCCGCCTGCTCAAGCCGCAATAGGGAAACGGTGGGAAAAGGCTGGAACTAGTCGTTGATTGCTGCCAAATCTTCCAGTGTGTCGAGAAGTTGCTCGATGCGCTCGCGTCCAAAGCGTTCTTCCAGTCTTGCGTAGATCAACCGGCTTTCCGGCGCGACGTCCTTGATGATAGCCAGGCCGATGGGGGTTATTTCCAGCAGCACCCGGCGACCGTCATTATGATCCTTGGCTTTGGTGATAATTCCACGCTCTTCCAGAGACCGTATAATGCGAGTCAGGCTCGGAGCCAGGATGAAGGCCTTGTCAGCCATCTCCGACGCATCGACCACGCCCATTTCTGCCAAAATACGCAGAACGCGCCATTGCTGCTCAGTAATATCATGCTGTGCAAGCATTGGCCGAAAGTGGCTCATAACGGCCTCGCGGGCACGCAGCAATGCAATCGGCACCGAACGCCGCGTGTCGCGAGGTAGCAGGTCTTCTTGCGATGATTTCGATTTCGGAGCGGAATGATTTTGCATGCAAGCTTTATCCTGCATTTTCCAACGCTTTTCAATCATGTGTACGCTGCATCCCCTGTCGTGTCGTTTAGCGGGCTTGACATTATCATTAACATGTTAAATAAACCCTGCTATACATGGTCGCCAGATATTGATGGCCACCAAATTTGGTTCAGTTCGTGGGAGGAACGATGCCGCATTTCACCATGGAGTATTCCGCCAATCTCGATATGGCGGTCGATTTCGACGGTCTGTGCGAAGCTGTGCATGCGACCATGATGGAGACAGGGCTTTTCGAGCTTGGTGCGGTTCGTGTGCGTGCATTCAGAGCTGAAGCCTACGCTGTAGCAGATCTGCTAGCCGAAAATGGTTTCATCGACATGTCCCTTCGCATTGGCCATGGTCGCAGCGAGGATGAGAAGCGGAGAGCTGGAGAGGCGATCTTCGCTACGGTCAGTGCGTTCCTCAACCCATTGTTCCAGACGCCGCATTTCGCGTTGACCCTTGAGGTCCGCGAGATCGACCCAAATTTGAGCTGGAAGAAAAACGCCATTCATCCGCGCCTGCGCCAGAAACAGGCCTGATCCAAAAGCGCACACCGCCGCTGTCGCGGTCGGCTATTTCCTTATGACGGAGTAAAGCATGTCAAAGCTCGACGATAATGTCGCCAAGGCGAAAGCCTATCTGGCCCATTTTGAAAATGGAGTTCTGAACCGCATTGGCGGAGAGGATGTGGCCGCCTCCGACGGAGCAACATTCGAAACGCTTTCGCCGGTGGATTTGAAGCCTCTGGCTAAGGTTGCGCACGGTAAGGCTGCAGATATTGATCGAGCGGCCAAAGCAGCCAAACAGGCCTTTCCAGAATGGGCAGCCATGCCGGGCGTGGAGCGAAAGAAGCTGCTTCACAAAATCGCCGATGCCATTGTTGCCCGTTCAGAAGAAATTGCCTTCGTGGAATGCATGGATACGGGGCAGTCTCTGAAATTCATGGCCAAGGCCGCTTTGCGTGGCGCGGAGAATTTCCGGTTCTTCGCTGATCGCGCACCCGAAGCGCGGGATGGCAAGGCGCTGCGCGCTCCTGGTCAGGTCAATTTGACGACACGTGTGCCTGTCGGCCCAGTCGGTGTCATCACGCCGTGGAATACGCCGTTCATGCTGTCGACCTGGAAGATTGCACCAGCTTTGGCCGCCGGTTGCACGATTGTTCATAAGCCAGCCGAGTTCTCACCGCTCACGGCCCGCCTGCTGATTGAGATTGCCGAAGAAGCCGGCCTGCCCAAAGGTGTTTGGAACCTCGTCAACGGCTTTGGTGAAGATGCGGGCAAGGCACTGACGGAACATCCCGATATCAAGGCTATTGGTTTTGTTGGTGAAAGCCGCACCGGATCGATGATCATGAAACAGGGTGCGGATACGCTGAAGCGCGTTCATTTTGAACTGGGCGGCAAGAATCCGGTTGTCGTTTTTGCGGATGCGGATCTGGAGCGCGCTGCCGATGCGGCGGTCTTCATGATCTATTCGCTCAATGGCGAGCGTTGCACTTCATCTTCGCGCTTGCTGGTCGAAGATACGATCTATGACCGTTTCACGGCTCTGGTTGCAGAAAAAGCCAAGCGGATAAAGGTCGGGCATCCGCTGGACCCTGAAACGGTCGTGGGGCCGTTGATCCATCCCGTTCATGAAAAGAAGGTGCTGGAATATATCGAGATCGGTCGCAACGAAGGGGCAACTGTTGCCGCCGGTGGCACAAAATTCGACGGCCCGGGTGGCGGTTGCTATGTTTCCCCGACATTGTTCACGGGTGCAAACAACCGGATGCGTATCGCTCAGGAAGAAATTTTCGGTCCGGTTCTGACGGCTATTCCATTCAAGGACGAGGCTGAAGCGCTCGCCCTTGCCAATGACGTTCAATATGGCCTTACCGGCTATTTGTGGACCAACGATGTTACGCGCGCATTCCGTTTTACTGATAGTCTGGAAGCGGGCATGATCTGGGTCAATTCCGAGAATGTTCGCCATCTGCCGACCCCGTTCGGCGGAGTTAAAAGCTCCGGCATCGGTCGTGATGGCGGTGACTGGTCATTCGATTTTTACATGGAAACCAAAAATATTGCGTTTGCCAATAAAGCTCATGCAATTCAGAAACTTGGCGGTTGAATAAGGCGCACGTACGTTCCGCTTTACGATAACTGCCGTTCCGAGGAGGAAATAATGGCTCTGCCGAAACCAAATCTCTATCCGCCTTTCAATATTCTGCGACTATCGCATGTTGAGTTGGCCGTCACCGATCTTGCGAAGTCGCGTGCCTTTTATGTGGACATTCTTGGGCTGCAGGTGACGGACGAGACCGCCGACGCGATTTATCTACGCGCCATGGAAGAGCGCGGACATCATTGCATCGTGCTGCGCAAATCCGATAAGGCAGAAGCCTGCGAACTTGGTTTCAAGGTGTTTTCCGAAGAAGACCTCGACAAGGCCGAGCACTTCTTCCGCAGCAAGGAACTGCCCGTCGAATGGGTGGAGCGGCCCTATCAGTCGCGCACATTCCGCACCCGCGATCCACATGGTGTTCCGTTGGAGTTTTATTCCAAAATGGATCGCCTGCCGCCGATCCACCAGAAATATGCGCTTTATAAAGGCGTGAAGCCGCTGCGCATTGATCATTTCAACTGCTTCTCGCCGAATGTCGACGAAAGCGTCGCTTTCTATAACGAAATCGGGTTTCGCGTCACCGAATATACTGAAGATGCCGAGACCGGCCGACTCTGGGCAGCATGGACGCATCGCAAGGGTGGCGTACATGACATTGCTTTCACCAATGGCAAAGGTCCTCGTCTGCATCATACCGCCTTCTGGGTGCCAACGCCGCTCAACATCATCGATCTGCTTGATGTGATGTCGACGTCCGGCTGGATCGCCAATATCGAGCGCGGTCCTGGCCGCCATGGCATTTCCAATGCCTTCTTCCTCTATATTCTTGATCCTGACGGTCATCGTATCGAGATTTATTGCTCGGATTACCAGACCGTTGATCCCGATCTGGAGCCGATCAAGTGGGATCTGAAAGATCCGCAGCGGCAGACGCTCTGGGGCGCACCTGCGCCGAAATCCTGGTTTGAACACGGCAGCCTGTTTGCCGGGGCCGAAGTGCGGGATTCTATTCTAAAGGCGCAGCCGATCATAGCTCCTTGAACCGCTTCGAGGGACAACGGACGGGAACAAAAGCGAGACATATATATATGGCCAGATTGGTGAGTTTTTCGACTGCTGCGGGCAAGGGTTATGGCCTGCTTAAAGACGGTGGTGTTGTCGATCTTTCGAAGATGCACGGCCAGATTTGGCCGACCTTGCGCGAAGTTATTGAAGCGGGAGAACTGGTAAGGCTTGCGGAGGAAGGAGCAAGTCTTGCCCCAGATATTCCGCTTGCTGAAATCACTTACGAAATCCCCGTTCCGTCACCGGAAAAGATTATCTGTGTCGGCGTGAATTTTCCTGACCGCAATGAAGAGTATAAGGATGGGCAGGCGGCGCCACCCAATCCATCACTCTTCATTCGGTTTGCGCGCTCGTTCACTGGTCATGATCAACCGCTGATCCGCCCGCCTGAAAGCCCGCAACTCGATTACGAAGGCGAAATCGTCATTGTCATTGGCAAGGGCGGTCGGCGCATTGCTGAAAAAGACGCGCTCGACCATATTGCTGCGCTCACGCTTTGCAACGAGGGTACGATCCGCGACTGGGTGCGCCATGCCAAGTTCAATGTCACGCAAGGCAAGAACTTCGATGCAACCGGTTCTATCGGACCATGGCTGGTGCCGTATACGGATGAAAGTCAGCTGGCTGATATCCAGCTGACCACGCGGGTCAATGGAGATATTCGCCAGCAGGACCGCACCAGCCGGATGATTTTCTCTTTCCGCAAGATCATCAATTACGTCTCCACCTTCACCACGCTTGTACCGGGCGATGTACTGGTCTGCGGGACACCAACGGGTGCAGGCGCGCGTTTTGATCCACCGATCTGGCTGAAACCGGGCGATGTGATCGAGGTGGAAGCGGATGGCCTTGGTATTCTCCGCAATACTGTTGCCGACGAGAAAGTCTGATTCATGCTGACTGAAACGGAAATAGCAGCGGCTGCAAATGCGCTCGACGATGCCGAGAAGAGCCGCACACAAATCGGCCTTCTGTCGCTGAAGCATAGCGGCATGACAATGGATGACGCTTACGCTGTGCAAGCTGCTTGGGTAAAGCAAAAGCTTGCTGCGGGCCGCAAACAGATCGGCTGGAAAATAGGCCTCACGTCCAAGGCCATGCAATATGCGTTGAACATCGACATTCCGGATTCGGGCGTTCTGCTCGATGATATGGTGTTCGATGATGGTGCGGTCATCCCGGCAGATCGCTTCATCCAACCACGTATTGAGGCGGAAATTGCCTTTGTTATGAAGGCGCCGCTCAAGGGGCCGAATGTTTCGATCTTCGATGTGTTAAACGCCACTGACTATATTACCCCGGCGCTGGAAATACTCGATACGCGTGTACTGCGCGCCGATCCAGAGACGAAAAAGACACGCAGCATCGTGGATACGATTTCCGACAACGCCGCCAATGCGGGCATTGTCATCGGGGGGCGACAAATGCGACCCGACCAGGTCGACATGGGCTGGATGGGCGCCATCGTCTCACGTAATGCCGAAGTCGAAGAAACCGGGCTCGGCGCGGGGGTTCTCAATCATCCCGCGCGCGGTATTGTCTGGCTCGCAAATCGTCTTGCGCAATATGGTGATGGCATCGATGCCGGCCAGATCGTGCTTGCAGGGTCGTTTATCCGTCCTATTGAAGCCCGCCACGGAGATACGATCAGTGCAGACTTTGGACCTTATGGCACGATCGGCTGTCACTTCCTGTAATGAAAGCCGCGCGGTGGACTGCCGCTACTCAGGAGTGATGGTCGTTACTCCTGAGTAGCGATCTGGCTGCGGCGCAAAAGGCTGGCTGGCGTGCGTCGCCTTATTGCCGAGGTTGGAACAAGGCACTCCAAGCGATTATGACGGCAAGCATCAAGATGATGCCGTCCGCTACTGGAAATGCCAGCCAGATGCCTGATACTCCGAACCTGGCGGCAAGCACGAGGATGAGCGCGGGTGTTAAAAGCCAAGGTTTTACCAATATGAGCGCTGTCGTCCGACCAACTTGACCAAGAGCCTGGAAATACAACGCCAAGACAAGGACTGGGCCGGAGGATGCGTAGAACAACATCATGCGCTCCAGCATTGTTGCCGGTAATGCTCTGCGTGGTCAGTGCGATAGCCATTTGCGGCAGAAAGGCAAAGCCCAAAAGCCGCGTTAATACGCCCTAAGCCGCGCCCCATGTCCTATATTCCGTCCCAACGTGAAGTCTCAGAGACAGCATCACGATACTTGCTATCACAGCAATACCAAGGAAACTAAGACACAATGGCAGGCCAAGACGAATGATGCGCGGCCACCCACTTTGCCAGGTTTGAGTATGCGGAGCGGCCAAGGGTAGCAGATTCTTGTTGTGTTTTCTGAAGCCTACGACCTATGCCAATCCGAGCGCTTGTGCCGCGGCTGTCCTCAGAGCCGAACCGGAAACACCGAGACCAAACACTGCAATCCCCAGCCAATTGGCGCCTATACTGAACAGGTTGACCAGCACGGACA
>Ga0153948_1001561_pt1 | contig 11537 bp, 8 predicted proteins | sample TSNJ032MetaG_FD_104696 | JGI IMG/M metagenome (GOLD analysis project Ga0153948, IMG submission 104696) | Attine ant fungus gardens microbial communities from New Jersey, USA - TSNJ032 MetaG | ecosystem: Host-associated > Fungi > Mycelium > Unclassified | place: USA: New Jersey, Wharton State...
CTAGTTGTTCTTGAACTCTAACTCTTACCTGAAGAATTCCGATTTCATGAAATAAAGCTTCTGCCTTATCAACTAATTCGAGTTTCTCTTTTGTTAATAATGTTCCATAATCAAATCGTGAAGCTAAACAGGCATTTGCTGGTTTATCATGTGTACTAATTCCCATTTCTTTGGAATAATATCTAATTTCTTTCTTAACCATTCCGCTTATTGCTAAAGGAGAAATAATTCCTAATTCTTCTAAAGCTTGATTTCCAGGACGGTAAACTAATTCATCATCTTTATTCTTACCATCACAAACAATCGAAAAGCCTTTGTCATTTGCTTGTTTTATTACGTTACTCATAATCATTTTTTTACAATGGTAACAGCGTTTTTTATCATTATGTTTAAATTCTTCGACATCAAATACATTGACATCTATTTCAATATAATATTGATCTTTTAATAATGCTCTTGCATTTTCAATGTCCTCCTTGGACATCATATCACCTATACATACAACACATAAAACATTCTCTTTCCCTAATGTGTTAATCGCAACATTCATAAGGAAATTAGAATCACAACCACCGCTATAAGCAATTGCAATTTTTTCATAGGACTTTAATAAGCCTTGAAGCTTTTCAATCTTTTCCATGATTTCCTCCTTATCATGATTCTAGCACTTAAAGTGCACTGTAAGTCAAGAATAAAAATTAACTTTTTTGTAAATTATAGACTGTACTATCGATAAACCAATACTTTTACATCTATTCCTCTATTTATTATATGCTTTATGATAATTATCAAGTGCCACCTTCAATTTACCATTTGCTTGCTCTAATAAAGTAACACTTGCTTCTTTATCTAAAGAAGTCATACCCATAAATATAGCCGTTTTGACATTTCGATTACTTTCTTTTAATAGTAGACTTGCTTCTTCTTCTGTGATATCTAATACCTCTAATATCATCCGAATCGATCTTTTTTCTAATTTATAATTCGTTGCCAACATGTCCACCATCAAATTGGAATATGCTTTTCCCATACAAATCATAGAAACTGTTGAAATCATATTTAAAATATTCTTTTGAGCTGTTCCAGCCTTTAATCTAGTTGATCCAGTTAAAACCTCTGCTTTTGTATCAACTTCAATTACTATATCACTATACTGACTAATGATTGAGTTTTTATTACATGAAATAGAAGCAGTTGAAGCTCCTATACTTCTAGCATATTTTAATCCACCAATCACATAAGGTGTTCTTCCACTTGCAGCAATACCAATCACCATATCATTCTTCTGTAATTGAATATTTTCTAAATCTGCCATTCCAAAATCAACACTGTCTTCTGCACCTTCAACAGCATTAATAAATGCCTTTTCTCCTCCTGCAATCAGACCAACAACTAGAGAAGAATCAACACCAAATGTTGGTGGACATTCAGCCGCGTCTAACACCCCTAGTCTTCCACTTGTTCCTGCTCCTAGATAAATTAATCGACCATTATTTTTTAAGCATTTAACAGTTTCTTTTATGACTTTCTCTATTTGATTTAACTCTCTAGCAACTGCTTTTGGCACGTTTTGATCTTCTTCATTCATTAGTTGTAGTATTTCAAATATTGATAACTCATCCAACTTCATTGATTTTATATTTCTACTTTCAGTATTTAATTTTTCTAACATTGATAACAGCCTCATCTTTCTTTATTAGTATATCATATTTTTTATCATTTCAGCACTATCCTTAAGAAAATAAAAGCATATAGTAAAGTAATGATTAAGGAGGTGGGCTTATGATAGTAGAAACTTTTTTATTGGCATTAGCTATTTCGTTTGATGCTTTTTTAACAGGATTTGCTTATGGGTCAGACAAAATAAAAATTCCTTTCAAAAGTAATCTTGTAATTAATCTTATTTGTAGTTCAACACTTGCATTTTCATTAGTATGTGGATCATTTATTACAGCATACTTACCAACATCGTTTACTAAAATAGTTAGTTTTTTTATACTTTTCTCTATAGGGCTAATTAAATTATTTAATAGCTTCATCAAAGAAAAAATAGTAAAACAAAGAATTAATAAAGAGATCCAATTAAAATTTAGTAACTTAAATTTAATATTACATGTCTATGCTGATCCGAAAGTAGCTGATGTTAATAATTCTAGACATTTATCGATAAAGGAAGCAATTTCTTTAGCAATCGCAGTCTCTTTAGATGGGTTATTTGTTGGTCTTTCTTATGGATTTAATAAATCAAATATTCTATTAGCATTATTATTCACTTTTACTCTTGGTTTTTTAGGAATTATATTTGGAAGTAACTTAGGTAAAACGCTAATAAAAACCACTAATAAAGATTACTCCTTTATCAGTGGTTTACTACTAGTATTTTTAGCAGTATCAAAATTATTGTAATAATAACTACTCTCTTTGATTGGCTTTTATTTTTTTATTTGTCCTATAATCATAGATATCATTAATAATCATTCTTAATACTGCGATCAATGGAACTCCAATAAACATTCCAATCACTCCTAAGAAATGACCAAAGAAGGTTATGGCAAAGATAATCCAAAACGCACTAATACCTAAAGAATCGCCTAAAATAGCAGGTCCTAATAATAACCCATCAAATTGTTGTAAAGCAAAAATGAATAATCCACACCATACTCCAGCCATTGGACTAATTGCAAAAAATGTAATAATCGTTACTGGAATACCACCAATAAACGGTCCAAAATATGGAATCATATTAGTGACTCCAACAATTAATGCAAATAAGACTGCAAACCGATTTCCCATCAAGGTAAAGCCAATTAAAGCAATAGCTCCAATAATTAATGAATCAATTGCCTTGCCAACAATAAATTTAGAAAAAATTTCATGAATCTTTCTTGCATAATAATGGATAAAATCAACGCTCTTTTGAGAAATAAATAACCTAGCAAATTTATCAACATAAGCTAATAAATGTTTACGATCAAACAAAATATATGGACAAATAACTAATCCCATTAGAATAGATAATAATAATGAAATAACATTGTATCCTGAGGTAATCGTATATTTAATATATGACATTGGATCAAAAGAAATTGAAGAAATTGTATTTGTTAGTAATGTAGAAATACTTTCACTAAAATAATCCAGTAAATAAAGAATATCTTTATTCTGTGAAACAGATAAATAATATTTTTCGATATTATTTGCTAACTCTGGTAATTTAGTTACAAAATCAGTTAAATTCGCAGCCAAAACTGGAATCAAATAAACCAAAGAAATAATCAAAATAAGCAAAAAGGAAAAGTAAGTAATAGATACGCTTAGTGATAATTTCTTTTTTCTTACAAATGGAAGTTTTGATTTTTCCAATTTAGCTTCAAAAAATAAGCAAATAGGATATAATAAATATGCCACTACTCCACCAATAATAAAGGATTTTAAAACACTTGCCACTGTTTTGGCAAAATCTAAAACCAAATACAAACTGTCAAACACTTTATAAAAAACAATAAAGGCAATACCTAAAAGTAATATCCAACTATATTTCTTAAACATCTCTCTCGTACTCATAATCAGCTCCTAAATTTTTGATAAATATTTTTGCTGTTCCTATATTTGTTGCAATAGGAACTTTATGAACATCACATATTCGAATTAAAGCCGTTACATCTGGTTCATGTGGTTGCGATGTTAATGGATCTCTTAAAAAGATGACTGCATTTATTTTTTTTTCTGCAACCAACGCCCCAATTTGCTGATCTCCACCATATGGTCCAGATAACAGGGGAAATATTTTTAAATTAGTATGTTCTAATAATCGTTTACCAGTAGTTCCTGTAGCATAAAACGTATACTTTGAAAGTATTTGCTCATTTTCTTTGATAAAACTAACCATTTCATCTTTCAAATCATCATGTGCAATCAACGCAAATATCATATTATCACCATCCAATCTTTATTTTATTATATCATAGAATTAATTGAAAACAGCTTTCATAGTAAAAAAATCATTACTATTGCAATACTTATATCAAGATGTTTTGACTTTCTTGTCTTTTTTTATTATAGTACATAGTAATAGTAATAGGAGGAATATGAGATGAACGATAAAAAATGTGATAATTTTATAATCTATTGCATTGCCATCCCGCTTATCACTTTATTATTGCTATCAAATGCTTCTTTTAAACAAAACAATATTACCTACTTAATTAATCATAAAAAAATGGGCATTACAATGATACTCTATACATGTATGGTACTTTATTTTTTTTATCGAGTGATGTCTAAATACTTATATACCCAGAATTATTTTAAATTATCCTACTTTATTTTTATAGGATTTGTCTTTTTATCACTACTTTCTCCATATCATAGTCCTGGCTCATTTCATTCAACGCTTCATGTTATGTTATCGATAATGACGTGTATTTATTATATACGTATAATAACACAACTTTTAAAACAAATTTCGTTTATTAATTATCAATATTTTTTACATTTTTCATATCTTTATTTTTTATTATTGAGTTCTTGTGTTGGTGTTTTTTATTTGTTTGGCTGCATTAATTCTTTTATACAAGGTTTATTTATTATAGGTAATTCCATCTTCTTATACCAGATAAAAACTAAATTGTGATCAAATAAAAATAGGAGCTATTAAGCTCCTGTTAACATTTTTATGACAAAGTATCCAATAACCAGTATTCCTAAAGCAATTCGATAATAACCAAATACTTTAAAATCTTTTTTCTTAATATAGCCTAATAAGAATTTAATCGCAAGAATCGATACCAAAAATGCCGTTACCAAACCAATTAATAATATCAAAATTTCATTACTTGCAAAATCAAATCCAAATCCAATTAATTTGACTAAGCTAGCTCCAAACATCACAGGAATTGCTAAATAAAAAGTAAATTCAGTTGCTGCATAACGAGATACTCCAATTAACATTGCTCCTATAATTGTTACTCCTGAACGACTTGTTCCTGGAATAATTGCTAATACTTGAATCAATCCAATCATTAATGCTGTTTTAAAATCTAAGTCTTCTAAAGAAGTAATTTTTGGTTTTTTATTTTTGTTACTATTTTCAACAACAATAAATAAAACACCATAAACGATTAACATTAATGCAACTACTTGCCAATTATAAAAGTATTTATCAAACCAATCATCAAATAATATACCAATAATACCAGCTGGTAAGCAGGCAACTATAATTTTCATCCATAATACAAACTTACTAGTAATAATAAATCCATTCCCATTATTTGAAAAATTAAAGGGAAACAGTTTTTTCCAAAATACAAATACAACAGCCATAATGGCACCTAATTGTATGACAACAAAGAAAAACTCTTTAAATTCAATCGATATCTTTAGTTTAATAAATTCATCAACCAAAATCATGTGTCCAGTAGAACTAATAGGTAACCATTCTGTAATTCCTTCGACAATCCCTAAAAAAATAACTTTCAATAGTTCAATTATTTCCATATTTACCCCCTTAAAAAATGGTACGCCCGACAAGATTCAAACTTGCAACCTTTAGAGTCGGAGTCTAATGCTCTATTCATTGAGCTACGGGCGTATAGAACATTTTTTATTATATCATGAAAAAAATAATAGTGAAATAAAAAAGTAAAAGAATACATTATTCTTTTACTAGCTTATATTTCAATCGATAAATAAATACAATCAAAATCGTAATTCCATAGAATAGATTTTGATAAATATGTTTATCGATATCATCATTCAACAGGGGTGCTCGATAATGTTGATTTTTGATTGTTAAGAAAATGTAGTTATCTCGTTCAACACTTTCATCAATAATCACTTCATAATAGTTATTATCAATTATGTAACTATCTGGTGCAACTGTTTCTTTCAGATAGTATATACCATATGGAATATTTTCCATGTAAGCAAATCCTTGGTAATCACTAATCGAAGTTAGTAATGGTTGATAATTCTGATTATACAATGTAAACGTTGCTCCTGATAATTGAATAGCTTCATTATCTGCATCAATTTTTAAAATTCCAATATCCGATTTTTTTAAAGAATTAATGATTTCATTTCCTTCATTGATATAAATATGATACTCATGGACATCCTTACCTTGATATTCTATAGAGAAATAAAATATTTCTTCTAATAATTGATAGTTATTTGCTGTTTGTAATTCCTTAATATAATAAGAAGCAAATGGTAAATCTATCTCTTCCAGTAAACCACCATTTTGATCAATTCCTGAAATAGCTACTAGGCTATCCTTTTCAATCGCTATTTGATCATTTATATATAAATCTTGATTTGCATAAATTCCAAATAGTACCTCTTTATAACTGTCTGTCTCTTCTAGTAATATCTCACTTTGTTCTAAAACCTTATTTAAATGTAAATATAGTTTTCCTCTTTGATTATGTAAAGTTAAATAAAGATCTTGAATCTCGATATTACCATCATCGCTAATCTCAAAATAATGTTTTGTATTATCTTGAAGGTAGCCGTTAGGTACTTTGGTTTCTACTGCATAATATTTACCTACTACTAATAATTGACTGATCGATTCTAAAGAAGAAACGATAGCGACTTCTTGATGTCGACTATAGTATTTAATCCCATTTCCTAAAATAATATCTTCGGCAGCATAAATTGTGATTTCAGCTTCTAATAATGGTGCTATTTCAAACATCGGTTGATAGACGTTCCCAAAGTCACTTTGCACTATTTCTACTTTAAAAAACTGTTCACCTTGCTTATTAAAATGTAATCGTCCAAATTTTAAATCATCATACATTTCTACTTTCTGAATTTCTTTCGTATTTTCAACGCTAAATGTAACTTGATTACTGATTGTAAATCCATAAGGCTGTATACGTTCAACTAAAGTATATGTTTCTGCTACAGATAATCCACATATTCGATGAGCTGAAGAAGCAGAAATCCATTCATCAACAATGTTTCCTTGACTATCTAATAATTGCATAGAAGCTCCTTCTAATTCCTTAGATGTTGTTATATCAATTTTAGAAATATCAACGATTGTCTTCGTATTTTCCAAATGTAATGTAGATAAACCAATTGGATAAATCTCTTCATCTTTTACGTAACCTACTAATGCACTATGTTCTTTCACATAATATTCATTTTTTGGTAAATCTTTTTGATTAACCGCTTTTCCTTCTTGATTGGTTGTCATTATTTCAATCAATGAATTTTTTTCGAATACCACATTTCCTTGGTAATCATATATATCATTTTGATTGTAAATGGCGTACTCTACACCGCAAAGATTTTCTTTACTATCTTTATCTGTTTTTAAAATATCTACTTGCATTTTTTCTCTAACGTTTTCGATACTTGTCGCTGCGACAACAATAGAAGTATATTCATCTTTATACAGCAGTTCTACTTCATATTTTTCTTTTGAAAGGATATATCCATTTGGAGCCGTTATTTCTTTAATATAATAATTTCCAAGTGGTAAATCACTAAATATCGCTTTTCCATTACTATCACTGGTTGCTGTTGCTATTTTTTCATTTTCTTGAAAAATTAGTTGGTTCGTATCCATCGAAAAAATAGATTCTGCTGCATACAATTCAAATATAGCTCCTTGTAGTCCTTTTTTTTCATAAACAAAATCATCATTTTGATATCCAATTAGTACTTCCCCAACTTTTGAGATTTCAATGGTTCCTCTTACCTGCTTATCAAACACTTCAAAAATTAAAATATAATCTCCATCCTGATCAATTTCGATCTGACCATAATATTCTGCTTTAAATTCATAACCTTCTTGGTTTAATAAATATCCATATGGAGCTTTTGTTTCTTCAATTCGATAATTTCCATAAGGTAGCTTTAATGGAGTGGTAACAACTCCATCTTGATTTGTTGTGAAAGTATCAATAATGGTATCTCCTAATTTTTGAGTGACATAAGTATTATGATCGATATCAAATAGTTTAAAAGAAGCATCTTTATATAGAATTCTTTGATTCGTATCGATATCTTTTTTTACAATCTTTATATAAGACTCAAAAGATTGATTATTAACTATATATTGTAATACTTGATTATTTGCTGAGGAAATTTCTATTTCAAAATCTTTAATTGGTAGTAAAGAAGATGGCGTATTAACTTCTCTTACAATATAAACACCATATGGTAGATGAATACTGAGGGCTTCTCCATTTTCATCTGTCAACAGTTGATCATAAAGAACTGCATCATCATAGCCTAACTCTTCAACTTGACTTTTTAATTTAATCTCAAATTCTATACCTTGAATCCCTTTCGCAATTTCACTATTCTCAGAAGAAATCTTGATGATTTTAAGTGGTTGTTTCATCACTGTTTCTTCCACAACCAATGACTCCACAATCACAGATGTATGTTGATCTTTATACTGAAAAGAAACGTCATATACTGTATCATCCAATAAATAACCGATAGAGGGGGTTATTTCTTTTAGATAATAGTTACCCAAGGGTATCTTATCTAAAGAAGCTACTGCATTATTATCAGTCGTCAATGTTCCAACCAAATCATTTTTATTAAATAATAATTGCTTTTTAGAGGCATTATAAATATCCTCTTTGGCATACAATCCATATTTTGCACCTGTCAATTTTGCATCACCTTGTGCAATGGTCGTTTCTTTATCAATTTTCTTGATCGATAAGGAAGCTGTTGGCTCTTGATTCTCAAGTTTAAAAGTTGTCGTTTCACTAGGATAAATTTCTATTTCATAAATAGTAGAATCCAACAGATATCCACTTGGTGCACTTATTTCTTGGATTTGATAGTTATCTGCCTCTAAATTATCTAGTACAACTTCACCATTCTTTATCTCAACAGTTTGTGAATACTTTTCATTGAATACTTTAACAATTGCTCCATCAATCAATTCTTGATATTGATTTTGCTTAAATAACTTTAATTCTCCATCTTTCTCTACATGAATAATCATTTCATAAGTAACTTCATCACTTACTGAAAAAGAAGCTAGTTTTTGCCATTGCGGATGATACCAAAAACTAGAAGCCTTTTTTGATTGTGGTAGTTTCTTTTTAAATATGATGCTTTCCTTTTCTTTACTTTGATTCGTTGCTGAAATAATTAGTTGATTATCTTGTATACTAACCTCCAATCCGCCACTATCGATAATTTCCATATCTTTTAAAACTAAATGACGATCCTCTAATACTAATTGTTCATTTACTTTCAAAACAAAGGAATCTTGATTAAACTCAGGAAGTAGATAATATCGATCAACATCATATACAATTTGATCCCATTTTTCTTGTAATTTTTCTTTTGTATTTATTGTATCGGTCAAGAAATAACGATCATATCCCATCTCTTTCCAAATCAGTCCTTGTGTAATAGCCTCCCAATCGCTGGATGTTCTACCGATGTATCCATATCCATAAGCTCCTATTAAGCTCAATCTTTTAGCTAAGGATTCATTGATCCCAACATCTGTATAAGAAACCTCTTCATAAGATTTCCCATATGATATTTCAATCCCAGGTTCAATACAATAGGCAACTTGATTTCCAACTCGCATAGATTTGCCTAATGAACTTGAACTTCCATTGTCACTTGTTGCAATCCATGAATTTACATAATCAAATGTTAAAATTGCTGAAGCTGCATAGACATCATAAACCATAATTCCAAATAAAGAGAAACAAATTAATACTACAAAAAAAGCAAATCTTTTTTTCCATATCATTTTATGTTGTCTCCTCTCAATTAATTTTATTGATTCAATAAAAAGGAAGTATAACGTACCTACCTACTTCAATATTATCAATTTATTTTGAATTTTCTTTTCAAAACTGATTATTTTTGCTATATTTTTATTAATGCAACCGATTTTATGCAAAAAGATATCTATAATCGATAGTGCAACCGATTATTTTAGTCTTATAATTTAAGTGGAGGTGGTTACTATGAGGTTTAGTGACAAATTAGCAAAACAAAGAAAAAATAATAATCTTTCACAAGAACAGCTAGCCGATAAGCTAGGGGTATCTAGACAAGCAGTTTCTAAATGGGAGTCTGGTTCTTCCTATCCAGATATGGATAAAATGATTAAAATATGTGGAATTTTAAATTGTACCTTAGAAGATTTATTAGATGATGGTGTTATCTCTGACGCTCCTGAATCTAGTAATAAAAACAAAATAAACATTCAAGTATACATGCAAGATTTATTGTCAGCGGTAACAAAAACAATGAATATGTTTATAACAATGACATTTAAACAAAAAATAAAATGCATCTTTGAAATGATATGTTACATTTGTTTATTATTTGTTTTCGGAGGAATAGTTTCATTAATCCTACACTCCCTAACATCTAGTATTTTTGATTTATTACCTTATAGAGTTAGTAATTTTTTAAACATTATTTTTAGCCAAGTATGTTTTGTCATCTTATTAATATTAGGCGTTATTATCTTCATTCATTTATTTAAAATCCGTTATCTTGATTATTTTGTAACAATAGAGGATCAAAATGTCAATGATAAAACAATTGAAGAGCCTATTGAAAAAAAAGAAAATAAACACTATATTGAAAAAGCTAAAGAAAAGATTATTATTAGAGATCAAAAGCATTCCTCTTTTAGTTTTATTAATCTACTATGGAAAATGGTTGTTTTAATTATTAAATGTTGTGTTGCCTTCATAGCAATTGTAGCAATCTTTAGTTTCATTGCTCTTGTGGTAGCAAGTGTTATTTGTTTAACATTCATACGTTATAATTCTATTTTCTTCTATGCATCTTTAGGACTTTTAGCTATTACTGTTATCAATTTCTTGATTATTTATTATTTCTATCATTTCCTTTTCAATAAAGCATATTTTATAAAAAAAACATTCCTAATTTTTTGTGGGAGTTTAATTGTCATAGGAATTAGTTTTGGGTTAATGTTTACGAAAGCTCTTCAATTTGATTATATTAATACTTATAGTGATCTCACTTATGAAACTGTGACAGAAACAATTCCTTATGATGATTTTAATCGATTTTATGTCTATGTAGATACTGGTAATATTACGTATGTCATTGATAATACATTAACTAATTCAATGAAAGTGGAAATTTCATATCCAACTGTCTTCTCTTATTCATTAAATTCGCATCGTTCATATGACTATCAAACAGAGACATATGATAGAATGTTGACATTACGTTGTAATACGTATTTCCATTCTGTCTACAAAACTGTTCTTAGTGATTTAAAAAATGATACGATTAGAGATTATAACAGTTATATAGGTTTAAAGGTAACGATATATATTAGTGAAGATCAACTATCTAAGCTACCACATTATACCCATCCTTAAGTAAACAAAAAAAGCAACGACCAATGATGACCTTTAGTAGACAGTGTAAATAATTAAAACACTTCAACTAGGAGGTCATCATATCATGATAAGTTGCTTTTTTATTTTACTAAATTACGTAAAGATATATAATTCCAACTCCATTGCTTTTACTTAAATTTTAAACGA
>Ga0153948_1001566_pt1 | contig 11514 bp, 6 predicted proteins | sample TSNJ032MetaG_FD_104696 | JGI IMG/M metagenome (GOLD analysis project Ga0153948, IMG submission 104696) | Attine ant fungus gardens microbial communities from New Jersey, USA - TSNJ032 MetaG | ecosystem: Host-associated > Fungi > Mycelium > Unclassified | place: USA: New Jersey, Wharton State...
CGCTCCAGGGTGGCCGGGATGATGTCCGGGTCGATCAGGTTCGGCCGCTGGCCTTCCAGGCCCAGCAGGATCGCCTTGTCGGTGCCATGGCCGCGGCCTGTCAGCGCCAGCGAGCCATAGACATCGGCGCGGATGCGCGCGACCTCGTGCAGGCGGCCCGGATCGAGCAGCCAGCGGTGGATGAATCGCTCGGCGGCCTTCATCGGCCCGACGGTGTGCGAGGAACTCGGACCAATGCCGATCTTGAAAACGTCGAACGTGCTGACAGCCATGGATGCCAAACTGCGGGTACCGGACAAGCGGCTATTCTAGCGGCTTGCCGGGCCATCTGATGGCTGCGGCGCAGCATTTCCGCCACGGGAGACTGACTGGTGTTGACCCTGATCCAGCGTGACGATTGCCACCTGTGCGACCTGGCCCTGGCCGAACTGGCCAAAGCGCGGGCGCCGGAGTTTGAATCGGTGTTCCTGGATGACCAGCCGGCGCTGGAAGCGCGCTATGGCGCCCGGGTACCGGTGCTGCGCGACGAGCGCGGCGAGCGCGAGCTGGACTGGCCGTTCGATGCGGCCACGGTGCAGGCGTGGTTGGCCGAAGGCGGTCAGGTAGTGCCGGCCGCGGGCCGGCAACCACCCGATATCCGTTAATGCCGGCCAGCGGCCGGCACTACCGGAAGCGTCTTATTTCGCGTCGAACTTCACGATCGTGCTGATCGCGGTGTCGTCCGGAATGGTCTTGGTGTCAGCCCAGTCACCGCCGCCGACGCCGAAGTCCAGGCGCTTGACCGTGGCCTTGCCGGTCAGCACCGGCTGGGTGCCCGGCTTCCACGTGAAGGTGAGGGTCACCGGCTTGCTGACGCCGCGCAGTTCCAGGGTGCCATCGGCGGCGAACTGGTCGTTGCCCACGGCGCGGAAGCCCTTGGCGGTATAACGCGCGGTGGCGAACTTGCCGACATTGAAGAAGTCGGCGCCCTGCAGGGTCGAGTCACGGTCGCTGTTGCCGCTCTTGGCGCCTGCCAGCGGAATCACCACGTCCAGCGAGCCGGCGGCCGGGTTGGCCGGGTCGAAGCTGAGCTTGGTGGCGAAGCCCGGGAAGCTGCCGGTGAACACTTCGCCGTCGTATTTGGTGGCGAACACCAGGATCGAGCCGGCACCCGGGGCCTGCGCATAGTCCGCAGCGAGCGCCGGGGCGGTGGCCAGCATGCCGGCCAGGGCGGCGGCCACGGCGGCCGGAGTGGTCAGTTTCAGGTTCATCGGTCAGTCCTTCTGAGGGGAGGCGAGCCAGCCGCGCGGCAACATGCGGGACAGCGTTGCATCGCGCTGGAACAGGTGGTGGTAGAAAGCAGCGCCGGCATGGGCCAGCACCACCGCGATCAACAGCCAGAAGCCGTATTCGTGGAGGGCATGGGACACCGCGACGACCTGCGGGTCGGGGCCGCTCAGCTTGGGCACGTCGACCAGGCCGAACCAACGGAAGGGGCGCAGGCCACTGGCCGAATCGTACAGCCAGCCCGACAGCGGGATGGCGAACATCAGCACATACAGCAGCACATGGGTGGCACTGGCGATGCGCTCCTGCCAGCTGGGCACGCCCGGCACCGGCTTCGGTGCTCCGGCATACAGGCGCCAGCCGAGACGGAACAGCACCAGCGCCAGCACGGTGATGCCGATCGACTTGTGCGCGGTGTAGACCCAGAAGTACTTGGGCGTCTTGGGCAGTTCGCCCATGGTCAGGCCAACCACGCCCAAGGCGAGGATCAGCAGTGCGATCAACCAGTGCAGGATCTGGCTGACACTCCCCCAGGCGGCGGGGGTGTTCTTGGCGGTCATGAAGGGTCCTTGGGGGCCGTCGTGTGGTCGGAGTGTGGAACGGGAGCGGGAGTTCCCGGGGCGTCGCTGCGGTCGAGGGTGGCCTCAGCCTCGATCCGCACCTGTACCGCGTCACCGATGACGCCCGGCCAGGCGGTGATGCCGAACGCGCGCCGGCTCAGCGTCGTGCTGGCGGAAAACCCGGCGGTGCGTCGGAAGGGAGGGAGCGGGTAGCGCTTGAGCGCGTTGAGGGTCACGTCCAGGGTGACTTCCTGGCTGACCCCGCGCAGGGTCAGCGTGCCGATCACATGCGCATGCTTGGCGTCGATCGGTTCGACCCGGCTGGAGACAAAACGCGCGGTCGGGAATCGCTCGCCGTCGAGCAGGCTGCGGGCCAGCGTGGCCTGGTTCCACTTGGCGTCGCCGAGGTCCAGGCGCGACACCGGGATGTCCACCTCCAGGGTGGCGTCGCGCCAGTTGTCGGGATCGAACAGCACGCGGCCTTCGCTGCCGGACACCGTGCCCATGGCCTGCGAGTAGCCCGCGTGGTCGATGGAGAACAGCACCCGCGTGTGCACCGGATCGAGGCGATAGGTGTCAGCGGCCGCCCAGGCAGGGGCGGTGGCGAGCAGCATCGGCAGCAGGGCCAGGCAGGGACGCATCGATGGCGGGCTCCGGAAGGGGACGCTGTGATCATACGCACAGCCCCCTGCCAACGTTGCGTGCATGGCTGCAACAGTTCGTGGTGGTGCCACCGCTGGAAACAGCCTGTTGCAGCCATGAACCCGGCCCTGTGTGACAATCGGCCCAGGACAGGGGGTTCAGGATGACGAGCGGCTGGCGCCGGTGGTGCCGTGGCATCGCAGGTATGGGACTGCTGCTGATGGCGATGGCCACGGCGGCTGCGACCCTGGACATGGCAGAAACACCACGCCTGCGCCGCTTCGGTGCCGCCGAAGGCTTGCCGTCGCGCATGGTGGTGGCGCTGGCCGAGGACCGCCAGGGCCACATCTGGGCCGCCACCGATGGTGGGCTCGCCCGTTATGACGGCAACAGCCTGCGAGTCTGGGAGCACGATCCGGAACAGCCGGGCTCGCTGCCTGGCAACGAGATCGAGACCCTGCTGATCGATCCGCTGGACCGGGTCTGGGTGGGCATCAACGGCAAGGGCGTGGCCCGCCTGGATGCCGACCGCGAGCGCTTCCGGACCTTCGACACGGTCAATTCCACCTGCCAGGGGCAGTTCTGGGCACTGGCCTATGTCGACGACGCCTTGTGGATCGGGACCAACAACCATGGCGTCTGCCGGCTTGGCGAAGACGGCAGCGTGCGCCTCTACACCCATGATCCAGCGCAGCCGGGGGGGCTGCCCAGCAACAGCATCTTCACCAGCCTGGTCGATACGCGGGGCCGCCTGTGGGTGGGCACCGAAGCCGGTGTGGCGCGTTGGAACGGCAGCGGGTTCGAGCCGGTGGCCGCGCGGGAACTGGGCACGCTGAGCGTGCTCCGGTTGAGCCGTGATGCGGAGGGTTCGATCTGGGTGGGCAGCCAGAACGACGGCCTGTACCGCATCGATGGGCAGGACCGGGTGAGTCGTCCGCGATGGGCCGACAGCGCCCAGCTGCGCTCGGCCCTGGTCCTGGCCGATCGCCAGGGGGGCTACTGGGCCGGCACCTCCGATGGTTTGTTGCGGGGGGATGCGGCGGCACTGCGCCGGCTGGAGGGCGACCGCGGCAGCGGCTTCCTGACCGCGCACAGCGGTGTGCTCGATCTGCTGCAGGACCACGAGGGCGGATTGTGGGTGGCGCTGCTGACCCAGGGCCTGGCCTATCTGCCACCGGACTGGCGGCGCTTCTCGATCTGGAACCAGCTCGACGGCAAGCCGCTGGACAGCCAGTACCTGTTGAGCGCGGCCAGCGACGGCAAGAACTACTACGTCGGCTCGGCGCGAGGGGTGTACCAGCTCGATGCGCAGGGCACCCTGCGCCTGCTGGCCAGCGACCGGCAGCTGGGCAACGGCGTGGTGTGGTCGGTGCTGCCGCGCCCGGATGGTCGCCTGTGGCTGGGACGCGGCGGTCGCATCACCGTCTACGATCCGGCCACCGGCGCGCTGCGCGATCTGCGGATCGATGGCAGTGCCGACCTGCGCCAGCGCATCGACCTGATGCGGCAGGCGCCCGACGGCACGGTGTGGGTGTCGGTGATGGGCCTGGACCTGCAGCAGCGCGATGCAGAGGGCCGGCTGCTGCACAGCTATCCGCTGGAGCATTTCCGCGGGACCGCCGATGCGCCGATCGAGCAGATCCGCTTCGACGCCCATGGCCGGCCCTGGGTGATGGGCGACATGGGCATCTGGCGCGAGCAGGCTGGACGCTTCGAGGCGGTGCCGGGTGTTTCGCGCGGGCCCATCTACGACCTGGTGTGGATCGATCCGCAGCAGTTGTGGCTGGCGCGCCAAGGCGCCTTCGAGCGCTACCAGTGGGATGGCATGAGCCTGCGCCTGATCCAGCGCATCGACGGCAGTGCAGGCGTGCCGCCGGTCACCATGGGCGGGCTGGCGCTGGCCGACAATGGCCAGCTGTGGGCGACGACGCCGCGCGGCCTGCTGCGTTGGGACCCGAAAACGCGGCGCCTGCAGCAGTTCAACGAGCGCGATGGACTGTCCGATGCGGAGTTCACCGGCCGGCCACCGGCAGTGAATGCCGATGGTCGCGTACTGGCCGTTACCCAGACCGGGTTGGTTGCCTTCGATGTGAATGCCGACGACACCGTGCTGCCGTCTTCATCGCTGGTGATCGCCGAAGTGCGGGTACGCCGCGACGACGCGCGCGGCTGGCAACCGTTGCCGCTCACCGGCACCCTGTTGCTGGGACCGGATGACCGCGATCTGCAGATCGATGCGCGGCTGCTGTCCTATGCCAGCCCGCAGGGCAACCGCTACCGCTTCCGCGTGCAGGGCTACGACCAGGACTGGGTGGAGCAGGGCGGCGATGGCCAGCGCACCCTGTCGCGGCTGCCGACCGGCAGCTACGTCATCGAGGTGCAGGCAGCGACTGCCCGGGGCGCATGGACGCCTTCGCAGCAGTTGCAGGTGAAGGTGCTGCCACCGTGGTGGCGCAGCGGCATGGCGATCTTCGGCTACATCCTGCTGGGGTCGCTGCTGCTGGTGGTCCTTGTCTGGTCGGTCCGCGCGCGGCTGCGCCGTCGTCAGCAATGGCAGCTGACGGTGCACAAGCAGCAGCTGGCCGAGCAGGCCTCGCAGGCCAAAAGCCGTTTCCTGGCCACGCTGGGCCACGAAGTACGCACGCCGATGACCGGTGTGCTGGGCATGAGCGAGCTGCTGCTGGCGACCCCACTGGATCCCGTGCAGCGTGGCTACGCGGGGTCGATCCAGCAGGCTGGCAGTCATCTGCTGCGGCTGGTCAACGATGCCCTGGACCTGGCCCGGATCGAAGCCGGGCGGCTTGAACTGGATCTGCGTCCGTTCGACCTGGGGGAGCTGCTCGACCAGGTGCAGGGCCTGATGCAGCCGATGGCGCAGCAGCGCCAGCTGGAATTCCAGCGCGGCGAAGACCCGCCTGGGCCGGTCAGTGTCAGCGGCGACGAGATGCGCGTGCGCCAGATCCTGCTGAACCTGCTCGGCAACGCCATCAAGTTCACCGAGCGTGGCCACGTCGGCCTGGCCGTGCGCCTGGAAGAAAAGGGCGGGCTGTGTTTCGAAGTGCATGACAGTGGCCCGGGCATCAATGCCGAGCAGCAGCAGCGCCTGTTCCATCGTTTTGAACAGGCCGACGGCCCGCGCACTGCGTCGCGCTACGGTGGCAGCGGGCTGGGGCTGGCGATCTGCCAGGAGCTGGCGATGGCGATGGGCGGATGCATCGAAGTAGACAGCCAGCCGGGCAAGGGCGCGCGGTTCCGCGTGCGCCTGCCGTTGCCCTGGACGCGCCAGGCCGCCAGCACCGCGGGCGAGGTGGCGGCCCTGCCGGAACTGCCGCCGCTGCGCATCCTGCTGGTCGAGGACGATGCCACGGTGGCCGAGGTCATCGCCGGCCTGTTGCGGGTGCGCGGGCATGAGGTGGTCCACGTGCTGCATGGCCTGGGCGCGCTGTCGGAGATCGCCACCGATGGTTTCGACGTCGGCCTGCTCGATCTCGATCTGCCCGCGCTGGACGGTACGGCCATCGCCCGCCAGCTGCGCACCATGGGCTATGAACTGCCGCTGGTGGCAGTGACTGCCCGTTCCGATGCCTACGCTGAAACCCAGGTGCTGGCCGCAGGCTTCGATGGCTTCCTGCGCAAGCCGGTGACCGGCGATCTGCTGGTGGCGGCCATCGCCCAGGCGCGTGCGAAACGGCAGGCGACTGCGTGACTGTGCCGGCGCCGGGCGTGAACGGCGCGACTTTCGGTTTACCATGCCGACGCCCGCAGCGCGGGAATCATCAGGACCAGCGTGAGGAGGCAATCGGTGGTGTATCTGCGGGCGGCGATGCTGCTGCTGGTCCTCCTGTGCTGCGCGTTGCCCGCTGCGGCACAGCCGGTGCCTCCGAGCCCGCGGCAGGTGACGGTATTCGATGGCCTGCCATCCAATACCGTCAACCGCATGGCCGAGGACCGGTACGGCTACCTGTGGATCGCCACCAACGATGGCCTGGCCCGCTATGACGGTCGCACCTACCGGGTGTGGCGCTCGGAGGACGGGCTGCGTGACAACCGCATCTGGACGGTGCTGGTCGATGCCCGCAACCAGCTGTGGATAGGCACCGAGAATGCCGGCCTGGTGCGGATGTCGGCCGACCGCCGGCAGCTGCACTTCTACGACCGCAGCAGCCAGCCGCTGATGGGCACCAACACGGTCTGGAGCCTGGCCAGCACGCCCGATGGCTCGATCTGGTTCGGTACCCATGAGGGCGGCCTGTACCGCCTGGACAGCCAGGACCGCCTGCAGCGCTTCCTGCCTGAGCCGAACAATCCGCGCAGCCTGCCCTCGTCGTCGGTGCCCTACCTGGCCACGCTGGCCGATGGCAGCCTGTGGATCGGCACCAAGCATGGCGTGGCGCGCTGGACCGGGACCGACTTCGAGCGCGTCGGTACGGACATCATTCCCAGCCTGCTGATCAACGGCTTGACCGCCGAACCGGATGGCAGCCTGTGGATCAGCACGATGGCCGGGGCCACCGTGCGTCGCCCGGATGGCCGCTTCGAGGCACCACCCTGGAAGCTGCCGCCGGGCGAGCAGGTACTGGGCATGATGCTGCGCGACGAGCAGGGCGGGCACTGGCTGGACACGCGCACCGGGCTGGGGCGCGCGGTCGATGGCCAGTACCAGACCGTGCCGCTGTACAGCGCGATCGCGCGCGGTCCGGTGCGGCCGAACTGGACCGGTGCCTACGAGGACCGCGAAGGTGGCATCTGGTTGGCCAGCACCAATGCCGGGCTGTGGCACCTGCTGCCACGCTGGTGGCAGTTCTCGGTGCTGTCGCGCCTGGAGGACGACCCCAGCTCGCTGCGCAATGCGCTCGTGCTGGGCACCAGCCCATCCAGCAATGGCGGCGTCTGGACGGTGGGCAGCCATGGCGCACTGGATCGCTTCGATCCGAAAACCGGCAGGATCGAGCAGCACCGTACCTGGGTCAACGGCATGCACTGGCTGTCGTCGGTGCGCGAGGACCGGCGTGGCCAGGTCTGGATCGGATCGACCGATGCACTGGTGCGCTACGACCCGCAACGGCGTGAGCTGCGTCGCTGGGGGCGTGACGCCGGTGCCGATGCAGCGATGGAAGGGGTCATCGAAGCGATGATGACCTGCGACGGCGACAGCCTCTGGCTGATGCTGCCCGCGGGCCTGCAGCAGCGCGACCTCGACGGGCGCGTGCGGCGCGAGCTGGACAATGGCCAGCGTGGCCTGCAGCAGGGCCAGCTCAACCTCGATGTGGAATGCGGTCCGCAGGACCATATCTGGCTGGCCAGCAGCCGTGGCCTGCTGCAGTGGCTGCCGGAAAGCGAGCGCTTCCAGCCGGTGCCGGGTGCGCCGGCAACGGCCATCCATGCGCTGCACGTGGGCCGCGATGGCCAGGTCTGGTTGTCCGAGGATGGGCGCCTGTCGCGATACCGCTGGAGCCAGGGGCGGCTGGAACGGCAGGCGGTGGTCGGTGCCGAACAGGGCTATCCGGCGATTTCCGCCTCCGGCCTGGTGGTGGACGCGCAGGGCGTGGCCTGGGCGACCAGCGCACGCGGCCTGGTCCGTGTCAGTGCCGATGGGCAGAGCGTGCGCTTGTACGGCGTGCACGACGGCCTGCCCAGCCAGGAATTCCGCGAACACACCTTGATCGCAGCCGCCGATGGCCACCTGGTGGCCGGAACGGCGGCAGGCGCAGTGGTGTTCGACCCGGAGCAGGTGCGGCCTTCAGTACGCCGCGCGCCACTGGTGATCGAGCGGGTGGAAGTGCGCCGCAACGAGCAGGTGCTGGACATGACCCACGATGCACCGTTGCAGATCGCCGATGGCGACCGCGACCTGCGCATCGTCGCGCGATTGCTGTCCTTCGCCGACTCGGCGTCCAATACCTACCGTTACCGCCTGGCCGGCTACGACCCGGATTGGGTCGAAGTCGGCCCGGCCGGCGAGCGCCTGTTCTCGCGCCTGGCGCCGGGCAGCTACCGGCTGGAAGTGCAGGCACGCTCGGCCGACCATGTTTGGTCGCGGGTGCAGAGCCTGGAATTCCGCGTGCAACCGCCATGGTGGCGCAGCCTGTCCGGCCTGCTGGTGCTGGCGTCGGTCGGGTTGCTGCTGACCAGCTGGTTCGCCTGGTTGTACCGACGCCGCCTGCAGCGGCGCCATGCCTACCAATTGGCGCTGCACAAGCAGGAACTGGCCGAGCAGGCCTCGGCGGCCAAGACCCGCTTCCTGGCCAACCTTGGCCATGAGATCCGTACGCCGATGACCGGCGTGCTGGGCATGAGCGAGTTGCTGCTGGCATCGCCACTGGATCCGCAGCAGCGCGGCTACACGCAGTCGATCAGGCATGCTGGCGAACACCTGCTGCACCTGGTCAACGATGCGCTGGACCTGGCGCGGATCGAGTCCGGGCGCCTGGAACTGCAGTCGCAGTCGTTTGCGTTGAATGGCCTGTTGCAGGATCTGGCGGCGCTGATGGGCCCGCTGGCCGCCCAGAAGGGCCTGCGCTTCACCCTCGACAACCAGCTGCCGCCGGGCCTACAGGCCACCGGTGATGCCATGCGCGTGCGGCAGATCCTGCTCAACCTGCTGTCGAACGCAGTGAAATTCACCAGCCGCGGCACCATCACCCTGCACGCACGTTGCGATGGCGAGCTGCGCGCGCTGCATTTCGAAGTGCGCGATACCGGCCCCGGCATCAGCCAGGAACAGCAGCAGCGCCTGTTCCGCCGCTTCGAGCAGGCCGATGGTGCACGTACCGCAGCGCAGTACGGTGGCAGCGGCCTCGGCCTGGCGATCTGCCGCGAACTGGCACATGCGATGCAGGGGCGGATCCAGGTGGAGAGTCAGCTGGGCCGGGGCACCTGTTTCGGCGTGACCCTGCCGTTGCCGCTGGTGGTGGACAGTGATGCCGAGGCGTCCGCCGAGGGGCATCGCGACGAGGCGGCGAACATGCCACCGCTGCGGGTGCTGCTGGTCGAGGACGATGCCACCGTGGCCGATGTGGTGCGGGGGCTGTTGAGCGCACGCGGCCACGAGGTGGTGCATGCCGGCCATGCGCTGGCGGCGCTGCGCGAGATCAGTGCCGGCGATTTCGACGTCGGCCTGCTGGATCTGGACCTGCCGGGCCTGAGCGGCTTCGAACTGGCCCAGCACCTGCGCAACCAGGGCTACATGCTGCCGTTGCTGGCGGTGACCGCGCGCACCGATCCGGACCTTCAGCAGCAGGTGGAAGCGGCCGGCATCGGCGGCTTCCTGCGCAAGCCGGTGACCGGCGAACTGCTGGTGGAAGCGATTGCCAGGGTGATGGGAAGGTAGGTTCGGCAGGGCCTGCGGCCCTGCACCTGCTGCAAGCCGGAGCAAAAGCAACAGCCGAAGCAAAAGCTGGCTTCCTGTGGGATGGCGAGGTGGATCCGGTTGCGGGAGACGCCGTAAACCCATCCATGGGGGCTTGGCCGCGGCATCCATGCCGCGGACACTCCCGCAACCGGACCCACCCCGCCTTCGACAGTTTTCCGCGATCTGTCGGAACGACGCTCGGGGTCAGATCCGTTTTCCGAAGGAAAACGGATCTGACCCCAGATGTATTTCGATATCTGACAGATGTGTCGACCAAGGTCGACACCCACCAACAGCAGCGATCATCTGTCAGAGGTGGGGCGGTGTCGCAGTGCGGGGTGTCAGCCGCATGGATGCGGCTGCCAAGCCTACAGGGACGTACTTGCGGCGTCCCCGCGCTGCGACACCGCCTCGCCAACCCACGGAATGCTCGCTGTTGCTGTTGCTGTTGCTTCGGCTTCGGCCTCTGCGGGTGCAGGGCCGCAGGCCCTGCCGAACCCCTCACTCCGCGACGTGCTCGACCTGCCGTGGCTCCGGCTTGGTGTCGGGCAGTTGCCAGAAGATCATCGTCGAAGTCAGCGTGATCGCGCCCACACACAGGAACGTGGCATGCAACGCCGCAGTGGCGTCGGTGCTGTCCAGGTGGGTGCCGAACGCGGCCAGCAGGCTGCCGGCGGCTGCGGCGCCGAAACCGGCGGCCAGCATCATCACCATCGATAGCAGGCTGTTGCCGGAACTGGCGAATTCGCGATCGAGATCGCGCAGGGTCACGGTGTTCATCACGGTGAACTGCAGGGAATTGACCGCACCGAAGAACGCCAGCTGCAACAGGCGCCAGGCCAGGTGCTGGCCGGGTGTCATCAGGATGAAGCTGGCCATCGCCAGGCCGACCAGCACGGTGTTGACCATCAGCACGCGGCGGTAACCGTAGCGCTCGACCAGCTTCACCGCCAGCTGCTTTGAGACCATGCCGGCGGCCGCCACCGGCACCATCATCAGGCCGGCATGCATCGGGCCCAGGCCGAGGCCGACCTGCAGCAGCAGCGGGATCAGCATCGGCATGGCGCTGCTGCCGATGCGCGAGAACAGGTTGCCGAGAATGCCGATGCGGTAGCTGGGCACGCGGAACAGGGCCAGCGAGAACAAGGGCGCGGTGGAGTTGGCGGCATGCAGCCAGTAGCCGACCAGCGCGGCCAGGCCGGCCACGGTCATCAGCATCACCAGTGCGTGTGGCGTGCCGAGCCCGGAGATGCCGTCCAGTGCCAGCGACAGCACCACCATCGCGAAGGCCAGCATGATGTAGCCGCGCAGGTCGAAGCGGGTGCGATGGCTGGCGTAATGGTCGGGCATGATCTTCATCGCGGCGATGAAACCGATCACGCCGATTGGCAGGTTGATCAGGAACACCCAGTGCCATGAGGCGATCTCGACCAGCCAGCCGCCGAGTGTCGGGCCGATCAGCGGACCGACCAGCGCGGGGATGGCGATGAAGCTCATCGCGCGCAGGAAATCCTCGCGCGGCACCGAACGCATCACCGCCAGCCGACCGACCGGCAGCAGCATCGCACCGCCGATGCCCTGCAGCACGCGCGCACCGACCAGCTGGTGCAGGTGCTGGGCCAGCGCGCAGGCCAGCGAGCCGAGCACGAAGACCGCGAACCCCGTCTCGTACATCCGCACCCGGCCGAACATGTC
>Ga0153948_1001568_pt1 | contig 11499 bp, 9 predicted proteins | sample TSNJ032MetaG_FD_104696 | JGI IMG/M metagenome (GOLD analysis project Ga0153948, IMG submission 104696) | Attine ant fungus gardens microbial communities from New Jersey, USA - TSNJ032 MetaG | ecosystem: Host-associated > Fungi > Mycelium > Unclassified | place: USA: New Jersey, Wharton State...
GCGGTATTCCGGTACAATATTGTCGTCGCCGTCTACATAATCGTTTTTCAGCAGATAACGGTAGATTTCACGGGCCTGCTTTGCGGTTATCGCAATGCTGCCGGTGTCGGTTTTTACCGTTTTGCCTTCAAAATATTCCGGCGTCGCCTTGGATGGACGGTCATATAGCACCTCGCGAATTTGCTTTTGCAGGTCGGTCACAAAGCCTTTGTAGCTCTAGCTGGCAATAACCGTAAGCTTGTTGATACTGTGGATGGTTTCACCAAGCGTCTCCATATCCATGCGCGTACCGGCGCTGCTGACGCACAGGCGCAGACCGCGCCCTACTTCCTGCCGTTTGCCGGTCGTGCTGTCGGAATGTTTCAGGGTGCAGATTTGGAATATGTTGGGGTTATCCCAGCCCTCGCGCAGGGCAGAATGGGAAAAGATGAAGCGCGTCGGCTCATCAAAGCTCAAAAGCCGTTCTTTATCTTTCAAAATCAAGTCATAAGCCGAAATATCGTCGCTCTCGCTGGATCCCCGCTTGGTTTCGCTGTTGGATATGCGGCCTGTCTTTTTGTCTATGCTGAAATAGCCTTTATGCGTGTCCTGTACCGCAATGCGTTTGAGGTACTGCACATAAGGCGTATCCTCCAACGTGATATACCGGTTTAGAACATCCAGATACTCCTGTTCAAACATAGCGCCGTATTCGGAATTGATTTCCTCGCCCGCTTCGTTATATAGGCGGTATTTTGCTACTTCGTCGATAAAAAACAGGGACAGCGTTTTAATGCCCATCTTAAAAAGCCGTTCTTCCTTCTCAAAGTGAGACAAGATGGTCTCGCGGATTTGGATACGGCGCAGGTCGTTTTCGGATATATCGCCTACAACATTGCCCTTTTCAAGCACAAGACCATTTGTAAAGGTGACTGTGCCGCGAATGGGGTCAATCTCGCTGACAACATATCCGTCGCTGTACTGCTCCATGTTATTGGATGTAACGTACAGATTGTCGTCCACGCCTAAAATGCGGGCTTCGCGTTTGATATAATCCTTGTACTTAACCTCCAGCTCAATTTTTGTTCTTGGCGGCTTGGCAGGGGATATGATAATGCTTTCCAGATAAAGATATTTATCGGTTCCACGAAAGTTCTTAACCTCAAAGCCCTTAACCTCGATTTTCTTTACCAGCCGCTTGTTGTATGCATCCACCGCATCCAGCACATATACAAGGTTATTTTGCTTGGCATGGGTTGCGGAATAGTTGAGTGTAAACAGCGGATTAAACTCTTTGAGCGCAGCTTGCGTCGCCGCGCCGCCCATCTTTTGCGGCTCGTCCAATATAATAACAGGCCGGTTCGCCTTGATAACGTCAATCGGACGGCGGCTGCCGAAATCGTCTATTTTATCGTAGATACGCCTTGCATCAGCACCGCGGGCGTTGAATGCCTGAATATTGATAATCATAACATTGATGGCAGGGCTCGATGAAAAGTCATCAAGTTGGCTCAGATTTTTACTGTTGTAAATAAAATAGCGTGCCTTCTTGCCATAATTGGGATCTTGCATGAAGTGTTCTTCGGTCATTTCAAACGACTTTTTCACACCCTCACGAATGGCGATAGAGGGGACAACAACGATAAACTTGCTCCAGCCGTATTTGGCGTTCAGTTCAAAAATAGTTTTGATGTAGACATAGGTTTTACCGGTGCCGGTTTCCATCTCGATATCAAGGCTGCAAGCGCCCAAGCCTCCGGTCAAAGAGTCCGAGAGCTTGATGTTATTGCGGGTTTGTATCTCATGAATATTGTGAAGTAAATTTACATGCGGCTCAATGGGCGCATTGTTAAAGCCGATGTTACTTTCCGGCTCGTCCTGCGGCTTGTCTGCATCATAAAGTGTGCCTTGCTCATACTGCGGCGTTAGCGGCTTCTTTTTCAGCCCTAAATCCCGTATGTAATCATTGCGATCTACTTTGGGCTGCCCATTGAATACATTCACAACGCTGGCGACCGCTTCGGTTTGATAGGGCTGTATTTTAAATTGGAATTTCATTTATTCACCGCCTCTCATTTGGTTTCTTTGTTTGAACTTTCTGAAATCTTTTTGCGTTTTTTTCGGCTTTTTTCGGCTTTACAAAAACAACATCAAAAAGTTCTAAAACAGACTCAAGCAAAGCGTTGCAATCATCTTTGGTTATCCTTATCAAATCATCTTGCAAATTTTTCTTATTATGCGCTGCCGCATTACCTGCGCCTATTATGTATTCAATAGATTGAATAACAAAATCCGAGGGGTTATGGTTTGTTTGAAACTCCATTAACTTGGCAGATAAATTAAATTTAGTGCAACCACATTCTTCCTCTAAGACCATTTCAGTTATGCGCCGACACATTAGTGCACAAGATTTCTGGCTAATATCTTTTACCCGCAGTGCCTCATTGTACTCTTTCATATACTTGGCCGGAACAGACTTCATTTTAACAGGCGCAACATTTATTGGATAAACAAATAAATCCTTTACTTTACCCTTTGCATTATCAACTTCTTTAAAGTCATTACCGTAATGTTTTGTTGTAACGCATAAATTAATCTTTCCGCAAAGATTACAAACGAAGCTCTTTATTTCAATCCCTTGAGTAAATACTTTTATATTAGCGCGTTGCCCCTCATGAATATAAACATTTCCTTCAACAGAAATGTCTTTGCCACAGTGCCGGCATGTAAACCGTTTATGGACAGTGCCGCTCATTTATCACAACACCCTCCTAATCGTCGTCTTGCTATACGCCTCAAAAATCTGTTCAAAGCTGGTCATCAGGCTGTCGCTTTCCATGCTGCTGTCGCGGAACACGGCGTAATAGGGCTGGCGCTTGGCAATAGCGGTGACGACCTCGCTGTTGATACTGTTGTCAAAGCAGGCAATCAGATAGGGAATATCGCCCTGATAGACCACATATACCTGCTTGCCGCCGATGGATTCGATCTCAATTTTGCAGGACAGGAACACGCCCAAGTCCAGCATAACCTGGAACAGCAAATCCTCCGGCGTTCTGTCGTCTTTGATGTTATCAGCAAACAAGCCGAGCTGCTGCTGGTCGTATTGATAGGGATGGTAATAGACGTCTTTCATGTTGGTGCTGTCCACTTTGAGGACGCGGAAGCCAATGTCCACCGGCTTTTTTTCTGCTTCGTCCAGTTTGATCTGCGCGTTATGTCCGGCAATTTCGGCGTTAATTTTTTCGCCCGCGCGGCGGATACGCTCCTTGCCGATGTCGCAGATGGTACGGTAGCCCGATTTGTAGGCTTCGTGCTTTTCGTTGATTATTTCGGGAAGCTGCACCATAATGAATTTGCGGTTGCCGCCATCCTCAGCGTTGAGTTGCATGACGGCGTGGGCGGTCGTAGCCGAGCCGGAGAAGAAGTCGAGGATGATAGAATCTTTATCAGTATTTGCCAGTGTTAACAAACGACTTAGCAAACGAACCGGTTTTGGTCCATTAAAAGCTCCTGATTCAAGTAACGCTGTTACTTCTTTCGCGCCCTCTTGACTGTGACCAACATCGCGATAGAACATAATAGACTGTGGTGCCATTCCATCAAATTTAAGTTCTGTTAAAAAGCGCTTTATGCATGGAACGCTATTGCCGTCTGCACCAAAATAAATACGGTTATCTTGGAGTCTCTCCAAAAATGCATTTTTGGAGAGACTCCAACAGCGTCCTGTTGGAGGCTCTATTACACGCCCAGAGGGCGTTGTAATAGGGTAATCACATTCTTCGATATACGTTTTTACTGACATATCGCTTGGTTTCCATACGCCGCGCGGGTCGTTATCTGGATTGTGGTATCTCGCATCAGCTTCCTCTGTTCTTGGAAGTCGTCCAATGCGAAAAGATTCCATTGATTTTGCGTACATCAAAACATAATCATGACTATTAGAGATATACTTAGCATCATTTTTAGGCGCATAAGCGCGTTCCCAGACCAACTCTGCCACAAAATTCCAAGCCCCGAAAACCTCATCACACATCTTGCGCAGGTTATGCACTTCATTATCATCAATCGAAATAAAGATAACTCCGTCGTGGCGGAGCAAGTCCTTTGCCAGACGCAGGCGCGGGTACATCATGTTCAGCCAATCGGTGTGGTAGCGCCCGTTGGTTTCGCTGTTTTGAAACAGGCGGTTGCCGTCTTCGTCGTAGGCTTCGGTCAAATCCATGTATTCCTCAATGCTTTGGGCGAAGTTGTCGGCATACACGAAATCTTTGCCCGTGTTATACGGCGGGTCTATGTAAATCATTTTCACTTTGCCGAGATAGGTTTCCTGCAACAGCTTTAAAATGTCAAGGTTATCGCCCTCTATGTACAGGTTTTCGGTGACGTCAAAATGGACGCTCTCCCCCCTGCACGGACGCAAGGTCTTATAATTCGGCGCGTTGGCGAGCAGCACCGACTTTTTCTTATCCGGCCAGGTAAATTGATAGCGTTCCTCCGCGCCCTCGACCACCACATTCGACAGCTCTTGCCTGAGCAAATCAAAGTCTATGGCGTATTCAATAATAGCTGAACCGTCCTCGTTACAGCCTGTTATCCGCTCCGTCAGCGTGTTTGGGAACAGGGAGGATATAGCTTGTATATTTTTGTCCACCAAGCTGGCGGTATGCAGGTTTAGCTTGTCCATTATTGATAATCTCCTAACGTTTTAGATCGGATTGGGGGATTCATATAGTTGGTTGGTATCGCTGTTTTATCCATTTCTATACCCCTCCAGCGTCCTTTTCATTTCATGAATCTTGCCGACAATCTCAAACTTCCTTTTCGGCTGCCGTTCTTTCCGGGCCTTGTTCTCCAGCCGCTCAATTTCCCGCTTGAGCTTTGCGATTTCCTCCTGTCGGGCAAGCATGTCGGCAACCGGCAGGGCAGGTATATTCACTCGTACCGGAACCGTCAACGCCACTTGCGCAACAAGGCTGTCCCATACCTCGTCAAAGCTAAACCCGGAAATATCCACATTCAAATCGCGGGTGCCTGTCCAGTCGTTTTTATATAGTTTACCATAAAATACCGCGATTTGGGCCTCATCTTCATGCCGCAGAACAAATAAAATCTTGTGGGCGTTTTGCCGGGCAACCGCTTCAATCAGCTTATAATCTATATTTTTTTGCTTTAGCGCAACCTCTATGATAAAGACCGCCGAAACACGATCGCCCTTTGGGATGTTCAGGCTCTTTTCCGACAGCTCATGCGTAATGGTAAATCGCCGCACATCGTCTTTTAGGCTCTCTTTTAGCGCTGGAGTTAGATTGAGCTTATCTATCAGTTTTTCTTTGGGCAAGAACTTTCCGACTTCTGTGCTTTTGGGGAGGTTAAGCATTGCCGTCACTCCTTACCGCCACAAAGCATATTAACTCAAAGTCGTCAAGTCCCTTGATCTCGTTTCCCAGAAAGCTCATATCGCCGGCGCCAAAAAAGCTGTCCAGATTGCTTTGGTCGTCCACGTTGATAATTGAGGATATGGACTGTTTCAGCAGCTCCGATACCCCGCTCATATTCCGGCCATCCTCGGTCTGCTTGTTGAACAAACGGCAAAGCAGGTTGTCCGGTTCGCATTTTCCCTTGCACAAACGGCGCATGACGTCCAGCGTTGTTTTCGGCTCAAGATGATTGGAGATAACCTCGCCGTCTGATCCGATATAGACCATGTAGAACGGGTGCAGACGATTCTTGCTTTCGATATTCACGTTCTGATTGATGTTTTTCAGCACGAAAATTACGCCGTCCTTATCGCCTTGTGCGACGGCGTGCAGACCAAACGGAGCTTTTTCTATATCGGGGTTCTCCTTCATGTAGGCAAGCAAGTCCATACGGAATTCGTTCAGTCCCAAATCCATGATGGAAATGCCGCCGGAGATGTCCTCCAAATCCACAACCTCGGTTTGCAGCTTTTCAAGCTGCTTGCGGCGGTATTCAAGGTCGCCTTTTTCTTCATCACTGATGATATTGTCGTCACCGGTGGCGGTCATATCAACAATCTTCATGCGGGTTTCCACACGGGATTTCAGGTTAATATATTCATCCAGTGTGATATCCGGCCAAAAATTTACAAGCTGAATACGTTCATTCCTGCTGCCAATACGGTCAATACGCCCGAACCTCTGGATAATGCGAACCGGGTTCCAATGAATATCGTAGTTGACAAGAAAGTCGCAATCTTGCAGATTTTGGCCTTCGGATATGCAGTCCGTGGCAATCAAGATGTCGATCGTATCTTTGTTGTCGGGCATGAGAAGCTGCTTATCCTTTGATATGGGCGAAAAGCAGGTCAGAACCGTATTTAGATCACAGCGCAGCTTCGGCACAGTGGTTTTGCCGTCCACCGAGCCGGTTATCATGGCTGTATGCAGCCCGAAGTAATTTTTGACATAGCCGCTCACATGCTCATAAAGGTATCCGGCGGTATCGGCAAAGGCTGTAAAGATGATGATTTTCTTGTTCCTGTTATTGATCGGATGCTCAATTTTTTCATTGATAACACCCAGCAGCTCTTGCAGCTTGCTGTCGTGTTCCGGTGTGATGTGGGCCACCATCAGGGCTAACTGTTCCAGGACTTCAGCGTCTTTTTGAAGCTCCTTGCGCCACGACTTATAGTCAATATCGCCGAGGTCAATCTTGACATTCTTTCCGACGGAGAAAAGGTCGTTATTTTGATCGTCGAAATCGTAGTCATCGTTATCAATATCCGATATGTCGGTCAAGTCGAGCAAGCCGGCAATACGGTTTTGCTCATAAGCGTCGACGGTTTTGATGGTGCCTTCGATGAGTGCCTTAATGCGGGATAATGTCAAGCTAAAAGCAAATACCGAGCTTTCCATGCGCTTCATCAGGTTTATGCTCATGAGTCTGCGGATACCTTGTTCACGCCCAAATGTAAATGATAAATCTTTATCTTCTACAATGTCCGCGTATTTTTGGTATTTGCTTTCCAGGATAAACTTTGTGGGCGTATACACGCTGAGGTTTAGTGTCATAAGGCGCTCAAATATCTCGTTATATCCGATGGCGCCCTTTAGATCAGTGAGCGGCGGGCGCTTGGACATCGGCACATTCCGTTTGGGAAATGTACCGATGTCCGTTGTGTCGTAGTGCTTCTCAATCTGCTTACGGGAGCGGGCTATTGTTACGCTGTCCAAAACCTCGAAAAAATCAAAGTCCAGCATTTTTTGCAGGCAATCGGTAGTGCGCAAATGCAGCGGCAGTTTGCTCCATTCATTAAAAACACGCTGTGCGTTTCTGAATATTTCATTGATAGTGCGGCTGGTATTGAGCTTATCGTCAATGTTTCTTGCGTCGCCTTCATAAGCAAGGGCGATTTGATTTTTTAGGTCATTGAAGCGATTGTTAACAGGCGTGGCAGAAAGCATCAAAACCTTTGTCTTGACGCCTTTACGGATAACTTTATTCAACAGCCGCAGGTAGCGGTTTTCCTTCTCGTTGTCAGCGCCGGCCAGCTCTCCGCCGTTGCGGAAATTATGGGACTCATCAATGACCACAAGATCATAATTGCTCCAGTTAATGCGATCCAGGTCAATACCATTAGATGTGCCGGAGTCGCGGTTTAGGTCGGTGTGATACAGCACATCATACCGCAGCCGATCGGTGGCGATTGGATTGTTCAGATAGTTGCCTTTGTAGGTGTTCCAGTTGTTTGTCAGTTTTTTGGGGCACAGTACCAAAACCGACTTGTTTCGGTTTTCATAATATTTAATAACGGCCAGCGCGGTAAAGGTTTTGCCAAGGCCTACGCTGTCGGCAAGGATGCAGCCGTTGTATTTTTCAATCTTGTTTATAATGGCGAGTACCGCGTCCTTTTGGAAGTTATAAAGCATGTTCCATATCTTGCTGTCACGAAATCCGCTTGCTTCGTTTGGGAGTACATCTTCCGAAATGTCTTCTAAAAACTCATTAAAGATATTGAACAGCGTGATAAAATAGATGTACTCGGCGGGATTTTCCTTGTATACAGCGGTTATGCTCTCAATTACTTCCTCGGTCACGTCTTGCAGCTTGTCCGTGCTGTTCCACAGGCTGTCAAAGGTTTGTATAAACTTTTGACTTGCCGGAGCCGCCGCGCGAGTGACAATGTTAAACACATTATTGCCTCGTTCACAGCCGATATCCACAGTAGTAAATCCACCAAGCGGCATATATGTAAACGTGTTATCAGCGCTTTCCACATTCATAAAACCTTGCATGTTTTGAGATGTAACATTCGATTTAAACGTCACTTTTTTGCGTATCCACTCAGCACATTCACGGGCAACTGCCTTTTGGGTCATCTCATTGCGCAACTTCACTTCAAATTCGGTTCCATAAAGACTGCGTTCACGGTTTAGGCGCGGTATGTAAAACTCGCGTTTGGACTTCGGAATCTTTTCGGTAGTAAAGGTGGGAGAGGTAAATACAACTCTAAGTTCTTTGATAATGCGGAGTCGACGTTTCAATTCTTCGTAGGCGTAAATGGAAAAGCAGTCGGCGGCAATGGACAGCTTGCTGTCTTTTTTGATGGTTCGTTCCAAATCGTTACGCACGATCTCGGTTATATTGTCGAATGTACGGATAACATCCAAATCCTTCGGCGCGAGATTGATGACCTGCACACCTTTTTTCTTTGCGTAATCAACTGTATATTCCGTGCCGCCATATCTGCCGTCATAATAGCAGATCAGCAGAGAAGAATTATCCACCATATATTCGTTTCGGACATAATAAGTGCCGTGAGAATATTCATCAGGCAAGGTGACCACATCATTAGCGCTTGCAATAATCTCTTGATAACGGCCGGAGCGTTTTCTACTATCGTCAAAAGGCTCTACCGCAACAAGCCTTATGTCACGAACTTCTTTTTTCACAGCAATCACAGCTTCGGCAGCAAGCATATCAAAGCCCTCGGCCATCCCCACAATGAAGGTATTAAATCCATGAGAAGCAGCTTCCATGACGGCATCATGAAGATCTTCTTTTAATGTTATTATATCGGTTGAATTCTCGTCCCTACCCGCATAAAGCTTTTCGGGGCGATATCCGCTAAACGCCACGGCCTTCTGTCTATCCATCTTTACTTCTCCTTGGTGCTGTCCGATTTTACCCATTCGTCAATCTCATCTGTTTTAAATTTCCACAACCGGCCAATTCTGTGGGCGGGCATGCTATTTTTCGTTATCCATTTCATGGCAGTATCACGGCTTATCCCAAGATATTGGCATATTTCTTCCATTGACAACCATCTGTTTTCGCTATTATCCATAGTAATAACCTCGCATCAGATTTTTCTACAATATTCTACTTCGTATCTCAGTATATCACAAATTGACAAAAGCACAATTGGATTTGGTAAGATTTATTAAGGTTTGTTTGGGTTATTACTTATATGCTTTTTACAGGTAGCATTTACTATTTTTGTGATATGACACACCTTGTCCAATTTATATGCTATACTATTCTTGGTGATGAGCATGCAAATCGTGCGACTGTTTGAAATAGTATATCTTCTGCTAGAGAAAAAATCTGTAACGGCATCGGAGCTTGCGGATAGATTCGAGGTGTCCACACGAACAATCTATCGTGATATTGATACGCTTTCAGCGGCGGGAATACCAGTTTACGCCAGCAAAGGCAAGGGCGGCGGACTCCGGCTGACCGAAGGCTTTGTACTGAACAAATCGCTGCTTTCGGAAACGGAGCAAAACGAGATTTTGACGGCGTTACAGGCATTGGGGGCGACCCAATATCCCGGTGGCGCGGAGATTCTGGGGAAACTGGGCGCGCTGTTTCAAAAGAGCACGGTCAATTGGATTGACGTCGATTTTTCCGATTGGGGATTTTCCGATCGCGAAACCTTTGACATACTCAAACGCGCCATCTTGGAGCGTCGGCGCGTCGCTTTTGATTATTATTCCAGCTATGGTGAGAAGACCATCCGCACAGCGGAGCCGCTGCTGCTGTGGTTTAAGCACAGGAGCTGGTATCTAAAGGCGTATGACTGCGCTAAACAGGATGAGAGAACCTTTAAGCTTTCGCGTTTAAAGCGCCTGAATCTATTGGATGAAACCTTTGATCCGTCAACACATCCGGAAAAACCATACACGCCGCCTGATAAACGGCAGGCGTCCATGGTGCGTATCCGGTTGCGGGTTGACGCGTCCCAGCTTTACCGCATTTACGATGAATTTGACGAGAGCATGATCGAGAAATCCCCAGACGATGAGTTTCTCTGCGAGGCTGTCTTTCCAGAGGACGAATGGGTATATGGCTTCATCCTGTCCTTCGGGCATTTTGCGGAGGTTCTGGAGCCACCGCATATCCGCGAAATTATTGCAGAGCGGGCAAGGAAAATTTCACAGCTTTATTCAGAATAGGACATGCTGTTGTCAGGTTATCCGTGATAGAATAAAAGCAAATCAAAACAAAGGAGACGCCTGTATGGAAAATCAAAAATTATGCCAAAGCTGCGGGATGCCGCTTACCTCCGAAGAAACTCTCGGAACAAATACCGACAGCAGCAAAAACGAGGAGTATTGCGTGTATTGCTTTAAGGACGGCGCGTTTACCACCGACATCAGTATGGAGGAAATGATTGCGTTTTGCGCCGAGCATGTGGACGAATGGGGCATGAAAATTTCAAAAGAAGACGCAATCGCGCAGATGAATATGTATTTCCCGAGGCTGAAACGCTGGGCGAAAGCGTAGGTTAAGTATGGAAACGCTGCGCGACCTGCCTAACATCGGAAAGGGAATGGAAAAACTGCTTGTTCAGGTCGGGCTGGATAGGCCGGAAAAGCTTCGCGCCGCTGGAGTGCGCGAGGCTTTTCACCGCGTGAAAACGCTTGATCCCATGGCCTGCCACGCAAAGCTTTATGGCATCGACGGCGCGATCAAGGGGATCCGCCGGCATAATCTTTCGGCAGAGGAAAAATCAGAGCTGAACGAATTTTTCAAGACGTTGTGAGGTGAGACTATGCTTGAAATACCCGAAGCGCAAACTATCGCACGGCAGATAAAGGAAACGCTTGCCGGCAGGACGATCATCCGCGCGGTTGCCGCCGCCTCTCCGCACGGCTTCGCGTTTTATTCCGGCGACCCCGCCATTTATGGAGACATGCTGGACGGCAAGAAGATTACAGGCGCGGCGGCGTTTGGCGGGCGGCCTGAAATATGGGCGGAGGAACTGCGCGTCTCGTTCGGAGACGGTGTAAATGTGCGCTATTTCGAGGACGGCGCGAAGCTTCCGGTCAAGCATCAGCTTTTGCTCGCGCTTGACGACGGCAGCGCCATCTGCTGCACCGTGCAGATGTATGGCGGCATGTGGGCTTTTCCAGAGGGGATGAAGGATGATTTTTATTACAATGTCGCCAAAGAAAAACCGTCGCCATTATCGGATGCGTTCGACGCGGCTTATTTTGCCAATCTGCTGACGGATGAGACGAAAAAGCTATCCGCCAAGGCGTTTCTTGCGAC
>Ga0153948_1001569_pt1 | contig 11496 bp, 9 predicted proteins | sample TSNJ032MetaG_FD_104696 | JGI IMG/M metagenome (GOLD analysis project Ga0153948, IMG submission 104696) | Attine ant fungus gardens microbial communities from New Jersey, USA - TSNJ032 MetaG | ecosystem: Host-associated > Fungi > Mycelium > Unclassified | place: USA: New Jersey, Wharton State...
CGGCGGAATCCGATCCGGATTCGGATTCCGTGAGGCAAAATGCCATAATTCCGCCATTGAGCAGGCAGTCGGCAACCAGCTTTTTATGATACTCTGTGCCCGACAGCAACGAAGGCAGACTTCCCATAAAGCTTCCTGCAATAGCGCCTGCAAAACCAGCATCACCGCGTGCGAGTTCCTCTTTAACGAGCGCATATGTAAAAATATCCAGACCTTGTCCACCGTATTCTTCAGGAAGTGTCATTGTCGTAAGACCCATTTCAAATGCTTTTCGATAAAGCTCTGTGGGGAAGCCGCCAGTGACATCCAGTTCTTTTGTTTTTGGAATAATTTCCTTGTCCGCAAATTCCCTAACCATTTTACGAAGTTCCTGCTGTTCCTCAGTGAGCAAATTGTAACTTGTTTTCATTTGTTTTCCTCCTTGTACTACAGGTAATGATTAACCTGTTGTACTCCACTTTTTTTCTAGTGCATCAATTTCTTCTCTACTCATGCCAATCATTGAAAAGACTTCTTGATTGTGCTCGCCCAATTCCGGCGGGCGTCCTGAATGTGCCGGGGTAGCGGAATATTTAGCCCAGTGTGCACGGGTCTTAAAGGTCTTTACATTCTTCATGCTAGGCATAGTTTCAATTTCAACTATGCCTCCGTGCGCGTTAAGCTGAGGATCCTCTACTGCTTCTTCCGGAGTCAAAATTCTTGAGCAAGCCAATCCCCGTTTTTCCAGTTCCTTTAATGCGTCATTCACATCGTCATACTCCCTAAGCCACGCTTCAATATATCCTACTAGCACAAGATAATTTTCAATGCGCAGCTCCGGTGTTGTGAATCGTCCATCTGTCAGCAACTCCGGTTTTTTTAGCACCTCACTGCAAAGTTCTGCAAAGTGCTTATCCGTAAATGTCGCAATAACGGCATTCTGGCCGTTCCTTCCTTCAAAAATGCCATATGGCGCTAAGCTGATGTGATGCCTGCCTTTCCTGGAGGGGTGCAGGCCCATCATCACATGGTCAATATATAGATTCATGCTCGTCATGCTTTCAAGCATCGAAATATCAATTTGCTGCCCTTCACCTGTTACCGCCCTGTGATACAGCGCGGCTGCAATGGCTCCAAACGCATCTTTTGACGCTACCATGTCACCTACTACTATGCCAATCTTCATTGGCGTTTTGTTTTCTTCCCCGGTTAAGGCCATTGCACCGCTTCTCGCCTGCATAACAATATCAAAACCCGGACGGGTCGCATCCGGCCCATACTGCCCGTATGCCGACACAGAACAATAGATCATTTTAGGGTTTAATTCTTTGACGGATTGATAGTCAAGGCCAAAACGTTTCATTATGCCCGGACGAAAGTTTTCTACGATAACGTCACTTATTTTAATTAGTTCCTTTAAAATTCGAATTCCTTCGGGATCCTTAAAGTCAACTGTAATTGACTTCTTACCACGGTTATTTGCAAGATATGTTAATGCCTGCCCATCTAATCTTGGGGATAACCACCGCGTATCGTCCCCTTTAACGGGAGGCTCTACTTTAATCACCTCAGCACCGCAGTCGGCCATCGCAGCTGTAGCAACCGGCCCGGCCGTATGTGCTGTAAAGTCCAAGACACGAATGCCACTAAGTACTCCTGACATCTTACTCCTCCTATTTTCCAATAAACTCAGGTGTTTTCTTCTCAAAAAACGCTAGAACAGCTCTTTTGTGGTCTTCTGTTTTTTCACATTCTCCCTGAAAGAAAACCTCATTTTGAATTCCTTCATTAATACGATCAAACTGCGCAGAATTAATCATTTTTTTAATCCTTACATAAGCAGCAGTAGGTCCGTTTGCATATTTGTAAAGATAATCGTTAAGCCTACCCTCAAGCTGTTCATGCGGAACTGCTTCTGTAACGAGACCCCATTGTGCTGCTTCTTTGCCTGTGAAACGCCTTCCACTCATGAGAAGATCGGTTGCTCGCGGAGTGCCTACCGCTCTGGTGACCAGATAAGTTGCTCCGGAATCCGGAACATATCCAATATTAACAAAGGAGAATGCCATCTTCGTATCCTCAGCAACAACTTGGAAGTCACAACTCATCATTAAGCACATGCCCGCTCCTGTTGCAACCCCTTCGACACATGCAATTGTTGGCTTGCTGATATTTTTAAGGCGTGTATTAAGTTCACCAGCTAGCCGACAGCCGATGCGGGTACCAAGTTCCCCCCTTTCGATACGTTCTTTCATGGTTTTTAAATCACCCCCCGCGCTAAAGCATCCTCCAGCGCCACGAAGTGTAATTGCACGAACATCATCGTCGTAGTCACAAATATCCAACGCCTGAATCAATTCGCTTTTCACTTCATTCCCCACAGGGTTTCTATTTTCCGGATTATTAAGAGTGATAAATGCTATATGACTCTCTTTTGTGAATGAAATATACTTAAAATCCATATTCCTGTCCCTTTCCTCACCTTGTGCTCTTAGATTTGCTCTCTGCATGTTAGAGAGCCATATGCCTCTCAAGATTTTTCTTACATACCCGTAAATCTCGTACTACATAATAACCCTTCTGTTCCTGTGGCAGCATCAGGTGTAGGAGGGATAGAGAAACCTTTTAGCGGCTTCTTCTTTTTTCTCTCCCAGGAGGGGCCTCCCATCGCCTGCATAGGGCTTTGCCGGCAAGCTACAGGCCGTATCATATGCAGATGCGACAGCACTCGCAATAATCCCTGCTTTCTCGCTGTCACCAATTTTGACAAGATGATCTATCTTACCTTCCAGCTCATCATACAATGCGGAATTGGAATGAACACCCAGCGAGCAAATGACCAGATCACACGGAAGACTATCCTCTGTTGCAACGTCAATCTTGACCACATCGACTCTGCTTTTCATTACTTCCTTGATCTTATAGCCCAGCATCAGCTTGACACCTGCCTCAAGCGCATAGAAGTGATTCAGCATACGTGGCCGCTCCTCCGGTATCTTGTTTGGCAGCATATCGACCACGGTGACCTCATTCCTTTTCGCCAGCATCTGCGCCACTTCGAGTCCCGTTGATCCCGCACCCAGTACAACAATCTTCTTGTCCTGGTATTCCGGCTGTTGTGTCAAATATGTCCTGACCGGGATGACCGCATCCCGAAATGCAGCAGGGATGGACTCATCAGAGCCGGTGGCGATGAATATCGCGTATGGCTTTTCCACCTCAAGCATCTGCGCTGTGCACTCTGTATTGTAGTAAATTTTTATGCCCAGTTTGTCCGCCATATGGGCCTGATAATCCGTGAACCAGTTGAGCTTATACTTCTTCTCGGGAACCGTTGCCAAATTTATCATGCCGCCGGACTTATTTTCTTTTTCATATACCGTGACATCAAACCCCCGTTTCTTAAGTGTAATCGCCGCTTCAAGACCTGCAGGGCCCGCGCCGACCACTATCACCGGCTGATTGTCGCCATTGATGTTCAGCATATCAGAAACGGCATATTCCCGACGTGCGCGTGGATTGACTGAACAGCCTGATATTGTGGGATCGACCTTATTCTTGATAAAGCAATACATACAGGAAATGCAGAATTTCAATTCATCTTCGCGTCGCTCTGCGACCTTCCTGCAGAAGTCCGGTTCCGCCAACAACTCTCGCCCCAGCGCTATGGCGTCACACTTGCCCGCATTGATAATCTCATCCATATAGTCTGGATGGCGAATTGACCCACAAGCAGCCACAGGAATGCCGACCCTACTCTTGACAACTTCAGCATAGGGAACCTTCCAGCCCTCTTCTTTGGTCCCATCTGCGCTCATCCCCGTAAGTTTGGACATGACGCCTCCACCGTTCACAGTGATCAAAGAAACGCCGTGCTGCTCAAGCAGGGAGGCCGCATCACCCAGCCATTCCATACTCGCTTCGCCCTTCTGGCACTCGGTTCCGCTCATCTTGGCCACTATTTCAATATCGGGACAGTCCTTCTTGATCCTGTCAATAATTTCAAGGGAAAACCGCATTGCATTCTCGACATTCTGCGCGCCGTATTGATCGGTACGGCGATTAAAATATGGGCTGTAAAACTGTTCAGGAAGATAAGTATGCGCCATATGCCACTCGATCATATCTGTTCCAGCCTTAGCACAGCGAATAGCCGCCTCTATAAACTTCTGCTGGGTCTCTTTTATCATTTCTGTAGTCAAATAGTTGACAGCTACGAGCTCAGGTCCATTCGTTTCAAGATAGTCCTGTTGCGAATAAGGCAAATGACCGGGAACCCAAAGTTGACAAGAGAACTTCGCCCCTTCTTCATGGATGGCGTCTATAGCCCGCTTCAGGCCGGGAATATATTTATCATCGCTCAGAAACGGTTGATTATGAGTACCATACCACCGCGGATCCACTATCATGACACCGGGCGTAATGAGCGCAGTCCCTCCCTTTGCCATCGTCCGATAATACTCAATGAACTCTCTGCCAATATAGCCGTTTATGCACAGCTGCTTTGCCATGGCCGAAAGTATGATGCGGTTTTTGAGTTCTTGCCTGCCTACTTGAATCGGCTCCATAAACCTACGCATTGATTTTCTCCTCCTTGACTAATGTATAATGCGGTCAAAATTCATACTGCCTGATCGTGCTAGAACGGACTGCAACCTTTTCCTTAGGCTAAAACCCTCAATAGATAGAGTGCAAGCATCAAGCCATACGACACACACATGAGGCTCTACAATTGTATTCGGCCTGATTGAAACTACCAGGAAAACGCTCTTGTTCTGTTTGTATATTTGGCCGGGGTTTTTGCCAATTCGCCTAATGGCGCGGGGAGCAACGACCTCATGCCGTGAGATGTGTAACCGGCGACTTGACGCTTACGAAAGAGTGCTGCCTTTCTGAAACATTAAAAATTTATTGTTATGGCATTAAAAGAATAGGTTTAATCGCAGCGCCTGTAAGATTTGCTTCAAAAGCTTCATTTATCTGATCAAACGGGAAGAATGTAATTAATTTATCAATCGGAAAACGACCGAGCTCAAACATTTTTACCAGCCGCGGAATAAACACTGGTGATACAGAGTTGCCCTCTGTCACAGCACACCAAGTCTTTCCTCCTGTCATATATTTGGTCCAAGGATCAAGAGTAACCGACTTTCCACCGCCAACATTAGCCCCCACACTGCCCCTATGCATCAGAAGCAGCCCAGTTTTAATGCATGCCTCTGCTGCTGTGTTATCAAATACGTAATCAACACCTCTGCCGCCTACAATATCTCTAAGGCTTGCAAGAAGATCGTCGGTCCTTGCACTGTTTACCGTATGTGTAGCGCCAACTTCCAAGGCGGTTTGAAGCCTTGCATCTATTACATCTACCGCAATAATCGGATCGCAATTGACTAACTTAGCTGCCATGACAGCGGCTAAACCTACGCTTCCAGCGCCAAAGATAATGATGGAGGAAGCAGGCTCCGGCTTTAATACATTAAGCACCGAACCGGCACCCGTCTGAAAACCGCACCCCAAGGGGCCCATTATTTTTAAGTCCAGATTTTTATTGATTTTGACCAGACTACGCTCGTTAATTACGCAATGAGTTGCAAAGGATCCCTGATTAAATAGTGCATAAAGCGGCTTCCCGTTTTGATAAAAGCGTGTTGTGCCGTCTTCCATACAGCCGCTAAAATAAAGCGCTCCGAGGTTTTCGCACTGTGTCGGCCTTCCCTGTAGGCAGTTTTCGCATTTCCCACATGAAGGATATGAAAGGACAACTTGATCTCCTACTTTGAAATTGGTAACGCCCTCCCCGACCTTTTCAATAATACCCGCCCCTTCATGGCCAAGAACTGCAGGATAGGGAAGCGCTTGATAAACTCCATTTCTGGCGTGCTCATCCGTGTGGCACACACCCGCAGCCACTACCTTAACCAGCACTTCCCCATATTTAGGATCCTCCAATTCAACTGTTTCGATATTAAATATTCCGCCTTTTTCTCTTACAACCGCAGCCCTGATTTCCATAATTCAACATTCCCTTCAAAATAAATTGCCCGCTTAACTATAAATGTCTGCGAGATCCCAAAGGACGCCAATTACGACGTATCCTTGCGACTGTGTCGATTCTATCAGATGTGAGTACGCCGCACTTTCTTATGCGGGATCTATTTCCTGTCCCCATTTTGTCTCAAGATCATAGATTTCTTGCCGGCTTATGCCTGTCTCACTCAATATTTCGTAGTTGTTATCACCAAGCTCCGGAGGTGCTTTCATAATGACAGGAGTCTTTGAGAACACGAACTGCGAGCCTCTGCCTCGATATCCTTTCGCCATCTTTCTTGTACCAGGCAGGTCAACTACGGCCTTACGAGCAAGCACATGCTCATCACTGATAACTTCTTTGGTAGAAAAAACCTTGCCTGCAACAACCGGTATAGCAGACAAAAAGTTCTTTGCTTCGTCCACACTGTCGAATGTGGCAAGCCAATCTTCAACAATACTCACGATTTCCCCGCAATTCTTTAGCCGCGCCGTATAGTCCACGAAACGAGGGTCATCTATTAGTTCGGGTCTCTTAAGTGCTTCCTTGCAGAATTTGCTCCAATGATTGGGGGTAAATGCTCCGATGGCTATATGCTGGTTCTTCGGACCTCTAAATATTCCATAAGGCGCAAATGATGCGGAATGGTTGCCTGTTCTCGTAATATATTGACCCAAGCAAGCGTTTTCAATAAATGGATTCATCGTCGTCATACATTGCAACATAGCTATGTCTATGTACTGGCCTTCTCCAGTTCTCTGTTTATGGAATAGGGCTGCCATGATTGCGCCAAATGTATCTTTTCCGCTTACAAAATCAGAAAGAAAAATGCCGCTTTTTACCGGTGGCCCATCGGTGTCACCGGTAAGATCCATGATGCCGCTTGCCGCTTGCGCAACAATGTCAAAGCCAGGCTCAGCTGCTTTTGGCCCTGTCTGGCCGAAGGCGGAAAGAGAACAATATATAATTTGCGGATTGACTTTTTCAAATTCCGCGTAATCGAGTCCCATTTTCTTCATGGATCCCGGTTTCAGACTTTCAACTACGAGATCAACTTTTTTGCCAAGCTCCAAAAGAATCTTTGTGCCGCAGGGGTCCTTCATGTCTACGGTAATGCTCTTTTTACCGCGGTTGTTCCACATAAACTGAGTTCCAAGTCCCTCGACTATCGGAGTATGATATCGCGTTTCATCCCCATAGCCGGGAATCTCAACCTTAATAACCTCGGCGCCAAGATCTGCTAATTGTGCCGTACAGGTAGGGCCAGCAGTATGCACAGTAAAATCAAGTACGCGAATGCCCTCTAATATTGCATTTGCTTTTTTCATTCTTCTTTCTCCTATTATTCATTTGATTTTCAAATCTTTTATAGACAGGAATTGCTTTGATTTCAGTCTTGAGTTGACGCTTTTAGGCCTGCCGGACAGCTAGATATCCGGCCCTGTTTTAATCTTCTTCAGGAAAACAATTCTTCCGCCGTCGGCTCATAAGCGTCTGGCATAAACGTTGCGACTTTGGTATAGTTCATGAAGTGATAATAGGTAATATTTTCGGACACAGAATTGCCGCCCCAGGAGCCACATCCAAGCGAGATCGTTGGATTAAGTCCGACTTTAAAAGAGTTTCCTCCGGCATTCCCTGTCGAGCCATTAACAATCACTCTGCAGACAGGCAATTTGTCAGACAGCATATCAATATGCTCCTGGTTGTGCGAGTAAATGCAGCTGGAATGCCCGGCGCCTTCCTTCTTAAGATTCAGCAGCGCATGCTCAACGCCTTCTTCAAATGTCTTGTAAGGCAGATACGCACTGATAGGGCAAAGCTTTTCTCTGCACAGCGGCTCTTCCCAAGCTGTTCCTCGTGCCTTGCAAAGGAGTATTCTCGTGCCCTCAGATACGTTAAGCCCAAACATCTCCGAAAGATCCATTGCACTTTTCCCAACATAAGCGGCGTTAATTCTATCGCTTCCATCCGGGTTCTTATTGAACAAATTGCTTCTAAGAATATCAAGCCTTTCGTCGTCTTCAATTAAATAAGCACCTTTCGCCACGAATGCTTTAACTATTTTGTCCGCCTCCACCTCTGGAATATGGATGCACTGTTCGCTTGTACAAGGAACACCATTATCTGAAGAACGGTTAGTAATTGTAGCTTCAGCAAACCAATCATACAGATCTTCACAATCCGCATCTATAACGGCCTGAACATTGCCCTGGCCAACACCGAGAGCGGGCTTCCCGCTTGAATATGCGGAGCGAACCATGCCTGGTCCACCGGTCGCGACTGTTGTATCACATAGATCCATCAGCAGCGACGTCGCCTCGATTGAAGGATACTCAATGCACTGAATGATATCCTCTGGAAGACCAATCTCCTTAATTGCGTCTCTCGCTTTATTGACAGCAAGCTTTGTGCAATTAACCGCACTCGGATGACTTGCCACGATCATGGTATTGCGGCATTTAAACACGCACATGCCGTTACCGGCAATGGTCACAGTAGGATTCGTAACAGGTGTAACGCAGGCAACAACACCCTTGGGCTTGGCATATGTTGCTACCTGAAGTACGGGGTCATAGTCTAAAAGGCCAACCGATTTCTTGTCCTTCAGGTATGCCATATGGCCAAAGGTAATTTTACGATGCTTGTTGATTTTTGATTGGAAATTACCCATATTCGTCTCTTCCCTTGCAGCCTTGGAAAATTCCTCGGCATTGTAATAGAAGAGTTTTCCAATTGCTTTTACTACCTCATCAGCTTTTTCCTGGCTAACAACGCTGAAAATTTCTTCGGCAGCTCTAGATCTCTTAACCAGATTTTCGATATACTCTTTTAAATCAAACTTTGTGTCCATGATTGTTCCTCCCACACTACCTTTCAATATTTCGACAATTCTAAAACTTTCGTCTTAGAATACTGCCAACCCAGTTGCTATTTTAATTATTTCCTATATGAAGGGTCTTTACTGCAATCAGCGTCTCATTTGATTCAACAAATTCGATTGAAACAGAATCCCCAATATTTAATATAGTCGTAATCGGATACTCCCTAACGTTGACCGTATAATACGCTTCGCTGCCTTCTAGTTTTATATAAAAGACTGTATTTCCTTCAATATTGGCCTGACGGATGTCTGTTATAACACCGCCAAATGTCTTTACCTCAAGCGATTGTTCCAGCTCTTCCACAGTGGGTTTCGGTTTCTCCGTAATCTTATTACCTTCTGCAAGGTTGTTTTCCATAAGTAGATTCTGATAATTTGTCTGACAATCTGATACTGTATTCCCTATAGCGACCAACTGATACTGTTGAACATTAACCATTGCATACATCTTGACTAGGCTGGCATCATCCTTCAGTGCCATAAAATATGTCGGCTGATTGGAAATGTTAAGCAGTATCGGAAATGTTGCAGTATAGTTGTATTGCTGAACCGCACCTTGCGCCGACGATTTTGCAGAATCTTCTTCAGCACCAGCACATAAATAGTAGCGCGCTTCCTTGGTGCGTTGGTTTACGAGTATAAAGCCAATATTTCCACGGTCTAGTGTAACGGACGTAATCCCCGTATACATCCAAACATCATCATCCTGCGCGACAAAGTTATATCCGCTCGTGGCCTCAGTACATTCATTTTGTCCAATGATGGAGTTCAAAAAACCATTGCGGTATTTTCCATAGTAGTTATAATGTTCAACTATAAGATCCGCAGAATACACACGGTCTATCCATGAAGGAATGTCCTTAACATTTAAATATCGGGACTCTCCGGTTACAGCATTAAGCAACACGATCCCTTTTACATCAGTTCCGTTATACAACCCAATCCGCTTTTCTATAACAGAAGCGACCCAATAAGGAGTTCCGTTGTCATCTATCTCAAAATTAATATCCCCAAACAAAGTCATTGGATAATTGAACCGGAGATGCCGTTTTAAATTCCTGTTGAAATATTCAGAAGGTGAATATTTAATTCCTTCATTGAGCCTAACAACTGAAACCTCCTGAGTCCTCATATTTATACACATGTATGCAGGGATACCCGTGCCGCGGTTATTCCACCATTTAAAAATATCTCCATAGTCCAAATAGTTAACTCTGACAGGCACCCCGTTATAGTTAATTTGAGTAGATAGATCGCTTACAGAGAACTGGCTAACTAAATCATTAAGTTCGCCAAGTTTCCGATTTGCTAAATTATTGGCGGACTCTCCATCAAGAAGTGGTATTTGATTCCAGCTTATCTCAGATACATCGTTAACAAAATCTCCCTCCTCAACGGAAATCAATTCTGAATATGATTGCGCATGGAATACTGCCAGACCAGCTAAGATTCCTAATACAGCCCCGCAAGATAAAACTGCAATGATTCCAATAGGAATCGGAAGTTTTTTGCGGGTATAGCTTAAATAATCTTTCACATCATTTGCTCTATAACCGCTCATATGTACCATACATAAACTGAATACAACACACAGCCAAACCAAAAACCAATATAAGGACAGATCGTGAATATTTAGAGCGGGAAGATGGAGATAATAATATATTGCCGCGAAAGCTATAGTAACTCCAAGGCTTACGAGTATTCTCGAAGTTGGTGTCCCCACAGGTTCTACAGGCTCTACCAGCGTCTTTCTCCCACCTTCATCCAAAACGTTATCCTGAGTATTAGTAGCCTTAAAGCCTCCCGCCATAGACTCATCCATGGTTAATAGAGACGCCCCATTCATTGGATCTATCTTCTTCAAATCAGACATGCGCTTTTTAACTCTGTTTTTAACATCTTCCCACATTGTTTAAACCTCCCTAACATCTCAGCTCATGACTGAAATTGAAGATGCGGTCAGAACGAATCACTAGGCCAAAAGCATTACATCACAGCTTTCCAGAAGCTTGTTAATGATTTCGATTCCCGCGGGATCCTTTAAATTAACTGTAATAGACTTCTTGCCGCGATTCTGCCATAAAAATGTCGTAGCTTGCCCGTCAAGCTTTGGTTAAAGCGATCGGGTGTCATCACCGTGAACGGGAGGCTCGACCTTTATTACCTCCGCGCCCAGGTCGGAAAACGCCGAAGTGGCGGCAGGGCCAGATACATGTGCAGTGAAATCTAAAATACGGACGCCTTTAAAAATACCGGACATTATGATCCTCCTTCTATTTTCCTACGAATACAGGTTTACGCTTTTCAAAGAAAAGCATTGACCGCCTCCTTTCCGGTGAAAACTACGTGACTTAGGACGATTTATAGTTATTAATCCAACATTGCCTTTAGTATCCAATAGTATACTTTGATATTTCATCTTAACCTCCCATACGCAAAACTTACCAAACACAACATTATTTATATCACAGCAGCTAAAAACGAACAATTCCATTATTAGTCGTAGCATTCCAAAAAGGAATGAATCGCCTGCAAGAACAAAATTCATCTCTTTTGAGATGGCTTTATTCTTTATCTTATCGAGCTATGTTATTTATTAAAA
>Ga0153948_1001571_pt1 | contig 11490 bp, 8 predicted proteins | sample TSNJ032MetaG_FD_104696 | JGI IMG/M metagenome (GOLD analysis project Ga0153948, IMG submission 104696) | Attine ant fungus gardens microbial communities from New Jersey, USA - TSNJ032 MetaG | ecosystem: Host-associated > Fungi > Mycelium > Unclassified | place: USA: New Jersey, Wharton State...
TGCGGTATTGAAAAGGTGTTATGCCTTCTAAACGTTTAAACTGCTTTGAAAAATAGGATATGTTCTGGAAACCGGTGCTAATTGCCACTTCATGGATGGGGAAATCGGAGGTCAAAAGTAATTTCTTGGCCTCCCGTATTCTTTCTCTTGTCACATACTCGGATATTGACAAGCCGGTTTTTTGCCTGAAAAGGGCTGAGAGATAATCCGGATGTAAGTGAGCTACCTTTTTCAACTCGTCCCGGTTCAGCTCATTATTTATATTATCCCTTATATACTGGCTCACCGTTGAGATGATAGAGGAGGAAGACTCTTTGGCGTGAACCAGACTGCCGGTCTGTTCTGTTATTTTTTGTACCCAAATGATGAAGTCTGTAATTGACTGGAATGTATCGTGCTGAATCGTAAGATTTACCCCATCATGATTAGAAGATGCAGAAACATTCATCTCCAGTACTTTGCTGATAACGCTGATCAGTTTATGATGAAGAAAAAATAACAGATTGCGGTCAATATATTGTTCGGGTTCCGGAATAAGTGCATTTTGAATGTCATCAACAATTAAGTCTGAATTACCGGAAAGAAGGGCAGTTTCCCATCTTTCATCTGAAAGATCAGGAGCTTTGCAGGTTGTATATATTTTGTTATATTGAAACACGGCACTTTGCAGCACATATTTTTCCTGGACTTCTCTTGTTATTTTCTGCAATATAGCACAGGCATTTGTCAGACGGACAGATAAAGCATAATGCCCCTGGAATTCAGCAGGGACAATGGAGCACAATGTATGCACCAATTTCCTGCAAGTCTGATCAAACCTGTCGGATTCCAAATAACTGTCTTCAGATACAACAGCCAGAAATGTTTTTTCCCGAACAATAACGGTGGACGTATTTAAAAGCTCAGAGATTACGTTTGCAATCGGGTATTTCCAGGAATTTTCATCCCAATTGTACATTTCTTTATCAGGCAGAGCCTGAAGCAACAGCATATGATAGCTATTATTAATAAGGGAAGATGGTAAATGCCGCCCATACAGCTCCCTTTCCAGATAATCGGCATCAGAAGAGATATTACCTGCCAGCAGATCATACCAAAAAGTGTTTGTACGCTCCTGTATTGATTCATTCCAATAATTTACCATTAATTCTTTTTCCCTGACCGCCAGCATTTCCCTTCTCTTTAGTACGGCACGCTGTATGACTTCCGCAAGCTTTGTGTAATTGCAGGGCTTTAGTATATAGTCAAACATTTGCAGCCTGACAGCGCTGAAGGCATAATCAAAGTGGGAGAAACAGGTTATAAAAATGCATATGGTATCATACCCGTTTGCACGTACCCATTCTATGAGTTCGATGCCGTTACCTTTTGGCATTTCAATATCACATAAGAGAATATCCACGGAATGAGCAAGAAAGACCTCCTGTGCCTGCTGTAAGCGATAAGCTTTATATACATTCTCAATAGATAAAGCCTGCCAGTTAAGTGAAATGGCAATACTGTCCACACTGACGGTTTCATCATCTACAATTAATATATTCATATACGGTCTCCTTTATATATTTGAAAAGGTATCACAATATCAACCTGTGCACCCGCACCGGGTCTGTTGGTAAAGGTCATGGAAAAAGAGTCCCCAAACATTAAATGCAGGCGCTGAAAGATGTTTTTTGTACCTATATTATGTCCATCTGACTGGCTGAGCATATTCTGTGTCTGCAGCCTGGCAAGAACTTTCTCTGAATAACCGTTGCCGGTATCCCAGATGCAAAAATGAATCTGACTGCTCTCATGAACTTTGTTAATTTCAATATGGATTTCAATTATCTCTCCATTAACAACTTCATACTTTATAATATTTTCTACCTGGAACATCAGAATCATGGGAAGGATAGCTGCATTCTGTAAGTCTTCCCCGATATTCATGTCCAAAACGATATTACCTGGGAATCGTACTTTTGACAATTCCACATAATTCACTACTTTTTCAATTTCAATGTGAAGAGGAACTGTAGACGCATCAGAGAGTGCATAACGCAAATGCTCTCCCAAATAAACAGTTATATGCTGGATACCGTTCAGATTACCTGTTACCGACATGTGATAAATGGTATTGAGACAATTAATTAAAAAATGAGGTGCAATCTGGTTTTTAAGCGCCTGCATTTCCGTAAGCTGCTGATTCATTTTTTCTTCATATACATTGATTTTGAGCGTGGTAATACGCTCTACCATCTGGTTAAAGGCAAGATTTACATCAGAAAATTCGCTGCTGGTAATTTCATTGGGAAGCCGGACGGAAAAATCACCGCTCCGCAGGGCAACCAGAGAATTTTGTAATTGCGCCAGGGGAGTCTGCAGGTATCTGCGCAGCATATAAGCGGCAATGGCAGCCAGGAGTACAAACAGGATACCGGTTATTATAAAGAATATGGTAACAGGTTCAAGCTGCTTTGTAACCCTGCTGTCCAGAACAAGTAAGAAGATGGCACCGCTTTTTGTGTAAGATGTATTTATGCCAACGACAATATAATCTTCATCAAGACGTAGATTATGATATCCCTGATCTGCATACTGTGATGAAATTGTATAACCTGCCTGGGCAGATAAAATAGTATAGCAGCTATCCTCATCATAGGAAAAGAGAATAATTGGTTCCAATGAATTTGGCAGATCAACGCGGGAAAGAAGCATAGTAAAATCCGTCCAGGCTCCTACATAGCTATCCCGGACTTTCAGAATACGCATAAGATAAAAGTGCTCATCAACAGCAATGGCAAACCAATGTTGACTTCCATAAGAGCTGAGAGTACCCGCGTCCAGCTGTTCCCGAAACCAGTCAGTCAGATAATTTCCAATGCGGGCATTGGCAGAGTCGGCAGAAGCGTAAATAAACTGCCGGCCGGTGGTTGGAAAGACAAAAAGCCCCTGCATCATAGACATGGATGTGATAGCTGTCTTAAGCTCATTCTGCAGCATATGTAAAGAAGAAAAATAACTGCTGTCCTGAAGATTCTTCTCAACAACAGAAAGATTTGGTGTATCCATGGCAAAGGATAAAAGGTAGGAGCTGACATCATATAAATCAGCAGAGATTCTGTTATCGCCCTGAGACAGGCTGTCAGAAAGCTGGCTGCATATGTTTTGCCTTAGTGTATTGATTACAAAATGTCCGTTTATCAATGCCAATATCAGCAGAAGCATATAAACCACAGCCATTCCTGTGGTGATTCTTCGTATGATGGAATATTTATATGACCGCGTGTGAAACATACAAAATCTCCTTCCGGTTACAATTAAAAGGGTTCATGTTACCGTTTGCACTGCAGGTGTGAACTGTAACGGCTTAATTATAACTTTTATCATTATCTTTGTAAATAACTGTGAGGATTTCCTCAAATTTGTGTTATTTTATCTAAGATTTGTTATTTTTTTACGGTTATATATTCTTTATAATGTAACCATCATATAACATTGAGAAGATAAAGAAATGTTTCTTCTCTACAGGAAAGGAAGGAAGGGTTGATATGAAAAAGAAGATTGCAATGGCACTGATATTGACGCTGATACTGACAGCATTTGGAGGATGCGGCAGTAATAACAATGCGGAGAAATCCACTACGCAAAATCAGGAAGATACACAAAATCAAGCCAACACACAAGAATCGGCAGGTACAGAAATAGCTTATACTGGAGAACCGGTAACTGTAGTGCTTAGCTTCCTGGCATTCTCTATGCCGTCAGCGGAAGGGGAAGCAGCAGTAGAAGCTGCTATCAATGAAATAACCAGAGAAAAAATAGGAGTGGAGGTTGATTTGCTTCCTCTTGACGGAGGTTCCTATACGCAGCAGATCCCTCTGATGCTGGCAGGTGGTGAGCAGGTAGATGCATTCAGTATGCTGGGGATGAGTTATAGCACGATGGTCAACAGCGGATATACATTGGATTTAGAGGAAAATGATTTGATTCAGACTTATGGACAAGGAATTATAGAAGAAGTAGGTGCGTATCTGGATGGCTGCCGTATCGGCGGAACCTTATATGGTCTGCCCCAGAACAGAGACTTGGCAAGTCCCAATGGATATATGATTGCAAATGAATATCTGGACAATATTGGATACGAATATGATGCTGAAAATGTAAACAGGATTACAGAAGAGGAATTAGAGGATATATTTGCCAGGCTGCATGAAGCATATCCAGATAAAACCGTACTCGTGGAACAGCAGCTGGCAAGGGTTTCGGTTTTTAATGATTATGCAGGCGGGGACTGGTATGGAGTTCTTATGGATCCGGCAAACTCTCTGGAATTAACAGACTTGTACTCCAGTCAGGAATATATGGATTATTGTTTACAGCATTATGGATGGAATCGGTCAGGATATATATCTGCAGATGCATTGACAAATCAGGACAGCGCAATCAGTCTGGTAGGTGCAGGCAGGGCAATGGCTTATGCATGTGGTATCAAACCGGGAATCATTTCACAGGAAAGCCAGAATACAGGGAGAGCTCTGTCGGCATTTCAAACAGAGGAAGAGTATGTAATGGCAAGCGGCGGATTCACAACCATGTGCTGGAGCATCAACTCCAATACTGACAATGCGGATGCGGTTATGAGATTACTGAATGAGTTTTATATTAACCCTGCGCTGACAGATCTTTTAAGTTATGGAATTGAAGGTACAGATTATGTGGTGAGTGAGGAAGGGTTTTATACCTATCCGGAGGGAACAGATGGAAATGTTGGTTACCATCCTAATGTCGTAGTATTTTTGTTCAATGAATTCATCGCCGGTGTATGGGAAGGCAATGACATTGATGTATGGAAACAGACAAAAGAGATGAATGAGAAAGCAACCATGAGTCTTGCTATGGGATTTACGTTTGATGGTTCTTCCGTTTCGGCAGAATACACTGCACTTAACAATGTATATGAGGAATACAGAAATCAAATAGAATATGGTTTCTTAGACCCTGAAACAGGAATACCGGAGATGGTTTCCTGTATGAAGGCTGCCGGACTGGATGAATATATTGCCGAAAAACAAAAACAGTTAGATGAATGGGCTGCAGCGCAGTAAGGCTGTGCCGAAGTAAATAATAAGGAGTTCTGCCATGAAAACAAGGAAACTAAAGTTAATAAAAAAATATATACCCATATATGTTATGATACTGCCCGGTCTGATCTATCTGTTTTTTAATAACCTGATGCCATTACCGGGACTGGTCCTTGCATTTAAGAATTACAATGCAAGAGGGGGAATATTTGGCAGTCCCTGGGCAGGACTCCAAAATTTTAAATATCTGTTTGCCAATGATGCATGGTATATCACACGTAATACAATTCTTTATAATGTGGCATTCATTATTGTCAACACCACGCTTAGTGTTCTTGTGGCAATCGTATTAAGTGAAATGACCAGTAAGATAAAAAAGCTGTTCCAGAGTGCAATATTACTCCCGTACTTATTATCCATGGTTATCGTATCTTACCTGGTATATGGATTCTTAAGCACTGATCAGGGACTTTTGAATAAGCTGTTGGTAAGTCTGGGCGGAGAAAGTATTTCATGGTATGCCGAAGGAAAATACTGGCCATTTATTCTGATCTTTGTGAATGCCTGGAAGGGTGTGGGATACAGCTGCATCGTATATATGTCTACAATCCTTGGATTTGACAGAGCGTATTATGAAGCTGCAGCTATTGATGGAGCCAGTAAGTGGCAGCAGATACGCTTCATTACCCTTCCGTTGCTAAAAGGTACTGTTTTGATGATGACAATGTTGGCGATAGGACGAATATTCTATTCCGATTTTGGACTGTTCTATCAGGTACCAAGAAATTCAGGCGCTTTATATTCAATGACCAGTACAATTGATACATATGTATATCGGGGGCTGCTGGAAATGGCGGATATTAATATGTCGGCAGCAGCAGGATTTTATCAATCCATTGTTGGATTCTTACTGGTTCTTGGCTCCAACCTGCTGGTTCGCAGAAAAGATCCGGACAGCGCATTATTCTAAGGGGGTTATAATTATGATTGAATCAAATAGTAATAAAATATTTAAGATATTCTCCTATGCGCTAATGAGTGTATTGTCAATTGTTGCTATCATGCCGATGGTTTTACTATTGACCTCTTCTTTTACGGATAATACCACATTAATCATGAATGGGTATTCTTTTTTTCCGGAGAAGTGGTCTTTGGAGAATTACAGATACATCTTAAATAATAGTACTTTAATATTTAATGCGTATGGAGTTTCTATTGTCCTTACAGCTACAGGTACCATCATTGGTACAGCTATGACGGTATTGATGGGATATGGCTTATCTAAAAAGGACCTGCCGGGACGAAAAATAATCAGTTTTATTCTTATATTGACATTATTGTTTAACGGCGGATTGGTACCTACCTATTTAGTATATACAAATGTGCTAAGTGTGAAAAATACATTTTGGGGACTGCTTTTACCAGGACTACTAATGAACGGATTTAATGTAATACTGGTAAAAAGTTATTTTGTAAGCTCTGTGCCGGAAGAGATCTTAGAGGCGGCGGAGATTGATGGCGCTGGGGAGTTTAAAAAGTTCTATACAATTGCGCTCCCAATGGCGGTGCCGATTATTGCAACAATAGCACTATTTATAGGAATGGGTTATTGGAATGACTGGAATAACGGTTATGTATATATTTCTACAAAAACTGATTTATATAGTATCCAGAATCTGTTAAACCGCATCCAGCAAAACCTGCAGTTTATAATCTCCAATGCGTCAACTTCAGGTGTCGGTCAGGCTGCAAATGACATTCCGTCAGAGGGTGTGCGTATGGCGATTTCAATCATTGGAATCCTGCCGGTATTAATTGTATATCCATGGATGCAAAGATTTTTTATTAAAGGGATTACTTTAGGCGGGGTAAAAGGTTGAGTGCGATACGAGGTCACATAGGAGGAAATGGCAGATGGGAAAAATTGATTTAAGAAAAAATCCTTTTTATTTAAATGGAGAACAGATTTCATGGGTGGAAGCCACCTATCATGCGATGACCCTGGAAGAGAAGATCGGGCAACTTTTTTGCCCAAGTCTTCCGGGAACAGGCGAGGAAGATATAAGGCATCTGACACAGAAGCTCCATGTGGGAAGTATGATGATCAGACCGCTTCCGGGTGAACAGATACATGGAATCCTTAATAAATATCAGGAAGCCTCCAGGATACCGCTGGTTATTTCGGCCAATTTAGAAGCCGGCGGTGATGGTGTATTAACAGAGGGGACTTATTATGCCATGCCGGAAGGCTGCAGTGCTACAGGAGATCCTGAGAGCGGCTATCGGCTTGGTAAAATAGCCTGTCGTGAAGCGGCGGCAGCAGGTGTTTCATGGGGGTATGCACCGCTTACGGACATAGACATGAATTATCGTAATCCGATTACCAATGTACGCAGCTTTGGGGCGGATAAAGAGATGGTTCTCCGTATGGCAAAGAATTATTTCAGGGCGGCTAAGGAGGAAGGTGTTGCACCAACTATGAAGCATTTTCCGGGAGACGGGGTGGATGAAAGAGATCAGCACCTGTTGGTATCAGTAAATTCTTTGACTTATGAAGAATGGATGGATACATATGGATATGTTTATCAGGAATTAATTCAGGATGGATACCCAACCCTGATGGTGGGTCATATTGCACAACCGGAGGTGGCCAGGCATATTCAGCCTGATATCACACCTCGGGATGCTATGCTGCCAGGTTCATTATCCAGGCCTCTTTTAACAGACATGCTTCGCGGGAAAATGGGATTTAACGGTCTTATCGTAACGGATTCCACCCTGATGGTGGGATTTATGCAGTGCATGCCCAGGAATCGTGCGGTTCCTTATTGTATAGAGTGCGGTTGTGATGTAGTGCTTTTTAATAGAAATATAGATGAAGATTATTTATATATGATGGAAGGATACCGGAATGGAATTCTTTCGAAAGAGCGTCTTGCGGAAGCGGTTATTCGGAATTTGGCACTTAAAGCTTATTTAAACCTTCCTGAAAAAAAGCGAAATGGAGCTCTGATACCAAAAACCTCTCCGGCACAGGTAATTGGTCTTGCGGAAACCGGGAAATGGGTACGGGAATGTGCGGACCAGGCAGTAACGCTGATCAAGGATAACAGAAAGCATCTTCCCTTATCCGCAGAAAAGACAAAAAGGATTTACCTGAACGTAATTGAGAACTCTGTGGAAAATCACTCCCCTTTTGCCATGGATATAAAGCAGCGGCTGGAAAAAGAGGAATTTGATGTAACACTGAGAGAACGAGATTTTGATTTTAAACCGGAGCTTATTATGACTGGGGAAAAGCTTCCGGAAGATATGAGCAGAATAATGGCGGAAGTATCTGCGACGACAAAAGAGTTTGTATCAAAATATGATATGAGCATGATCATCCTGAATATGCCTGCGGTATCCAACGCCACAGTTGTCCGTGTCGCCTGGAAAGTAATCTTTGGAATGGGTAATGATATCCCCTGGTATGCCGGAGAAATGCCTCTGGTGGTGGTGAGTACGGCAAATCCGTACCACCTTTTGGATATCCCTATGGCAGATGTTTATATAAACGCATATAGCAGTAATGACGCCACTTTGGATGCCGTATTTGATAAAATCATGGGACGCAGTGAGTTTAAAGGCATATCTCCGGTAGATGCTTTTTGCGGACATGAAGATTGCCGGGTATGGTAGAAATAAGAACCTGTTAACGAATGTATAAGTACATAATTGTGTATTTGAGATAATAGAAGGAGCATGTATATAAATATGTCAGTAAAATATGAGATTAACCTGGATAAACAAGGAAGAGAATATCCCCATTATTGGGAAATGTGTGTCGGCAGCTGTCATGCGGCAACGATATTACGTGAAGATGTAAGAGAACATATCAGAAAAGCACATAAAGAATGCGGTTTCAGGTACTTAAGATTCCATGGTTTATTTGATGATGATATGAGCGTGGTTACAAGACAAATGTTTTTCGGGGATATCACCTATTCTTTTTATAATATTGATTGTATTATTGATTTTTTACTGGAAACAGGGATGAAGCCATTTCTCGAATTAGGGTTTATGCCGGAGCTGTTGGCAAGCGGAACTACTACCTGTTTTCATTACAAAGGAAATGTTACATTGCCAAAAGACTGGGAGGAATGGCAGAAGTTTATCAGGGCATTTGGGGAGCATTTGCTGGAACGATATGGGAAAGAAGAAGTGAGCAGCTGGTATTTTGAAGTATGGAATGAGCCTAATTTGAATTTCTTTTTTGACGGATCCCAGGAAGATTATTTTAAGCTGTACAAGTCAACGGCAGAAGCCTTAAAGTCTGTGAATTCATGCCTTAAGGTAGGAGGGCCCGGAACCTCATCAAATGCATGGATCACCGATTTTCGTGAATTTTGTGAGAGTGGAAATGTACCATTGGATTTTATTACGACACATCATTATCCTTCAGATGATCCTTTGGCTGATTTTGGTTCAAAAGATTGCAGTGAAGCTGCATTTCGGATGCCCTGTAAGGAAGAGATAGAAGCTATGGATCCGGAAGTGAGGAAGGGAATCGCAAAGCAGCTTACTGCACAGAGAGTAAATAAGAATCCCAGAGATGTGCTGTATCAAATGACAAAAAGAGCAAGGAAAGAAGCAGGCAATTATCCTCTGATCTATACAGAGTGGAATGGAGCACAGGAGTATGACACCAGCTATCAGGCAGCAGCAGTGATTCATACACTGGCTTATAATGAGAATCTGGTGGAAGGTTATTCCTTTTGGACAGTTTCTGATATCTTTGAAGAAATGGGATTGATTGCAAGACCATTTGCGGATGCCTTTGGATTATTAAATAAGCACGGGATTCCAAAGCCGGTATATCATATTTTCGCGGTGCTGCACGAAGCAGGGGATAAGCGTCTGGAAGTGGCCGGAAGTCATGAGACAGCAGAGGTATTGGCATTAACAGATGGGAAGAGAGTTATTGTGATGGCATATAATCATGATATTGTACGTAGAAATATAAAAGCGGAAGAAATCTCATTCGTATTGAAAGGGTCAATTGAAAGTATGCGTAAGGCGGTTATTGATGAAAATCACTGTAACCCGAAGCAGACATGGGCAGATATGGGAAGTCCTGAATATCTGACAAAGGAGCAACTGGAAGTAATTAATCAGGCAGCGCAGTTAGTATATGAGGATTTGGATGTTAATATGTCAGAGGAACAGGTTGTGGCGTTTTTGGCAGAGCCGGAAAGCGTAACCATTCTTGATATCGTGCTTAGGAACTGACAATAAATAACTCATACATTTTCCGTCAGTTCCTTAGTTAGAAGGTTTCGTAAACCGCCAGGCTGCATGTCGTTCTTCTGGAACTAACATTTTAATAGCATAATGATACAATTGGAAGAGGTAAAAGAGCGTGAGAAAAAAAGCTTTCATATTTGATTTGGACGGGGTGATTGTATTTACTGACCAATACCATTATCAAGCCTGGAAGAAAGTTGCAGATCGCCTTGGGATATTCTTTGATGAAAAGATAAATAACAGGCTGCGCGGCGTAAGCCGTATGGAAAGCCTTCAAATCATTTTAGAAAATGCCGGGAAGGAATATCCAGAAAATGAGAAACAACTGTTGGCAGAAGAAAAAAATGAATATTATAAGAAGTTTTTAGAGAACATCAGACCTGCAGAGGTAACGGAGGAAATCAGGGAAACTCTAAAATCATTAAGAGAAAGAGGTTATAAGCTGGCAATAGGATCTTCCAGTAAGAATGCAAGGTATATTTTGGAAAAGGCTGCGTTACTGGACTGGTTTGATGCAATTTCCGACGGCACCAATATTTCGTTTTCAAAACCCCATCCGGAAGTGTTTTTGAAAGCGGCAGGATTTTTAAAGGAATCACCTGAAGACTGTATCGTTGTGGAGGATGCCTGCGCCGGTATTGATGCAGCAAAGGCAGCGGGGATGACTACAGTGGGCATTGGAGATGCCTCAGGGTATGAAAAAGCGGATTTTAAAATTCAATCTTTTAATCAATTATTATATATTCAGCATATATAGTATGACACTGCACCAATCTTTCGTGGTTGGTGCAGTTTTATTTATTATATAGTTGAGATTACGTCATTAATTGGTTATAATATACAAATATCATATCATAAAATTATAGTTCCATAATATATGATATTTTTTGCAAGAAAACTGAAATTGGAAATTGGATCTTGGATAATACTATGGAGATTTGCATTTATGGAGGAGTACACAGTTAAAGATATGAAGGAAGCACTTCAGGCCTTGGACTCAGCGATTGTCAGAAGTAAGAAAGTAATCTTTAACATATATATTATTTTTTAGGAAGAAGGATAAAATATGGCTGTTACAACAAAGGATATAGCAAGAATATGCGGGGTATCCAGAGCTACGGTTTCACGTGCGCTGCATAATACA
>Ga0153948_1001572_pt1 | contig 11487 bp, 20 predicted proteins | sample TSNJ032MetaG_FD_104696 | JGI IMG/M metagenome (GOLD analysis project Ga0153948, IMG submission 104696) | Attine ant fungus gardens microbial communities from New Jersey, USA - TSNJ032 MetaG | ecosystem: Host-associated > Fungi > Mycelium > Unclassified | place: USA: New Jersey, Wharton State...
AAAGAAAAAAGCTCTGGCTACCGGTAGAGAGAGAGAAGAGAATATGTAACAATGCATATTACTACTGTATCTTTCATGTACAAATAATAGAAACCAATTCAGACAAGCTGAAGAATGAACAAGATTCCGCCCCACCCCATAAAGAAACACAATCTATGCATCACTGACTGAAAATCCACCAAATCGCAAACCCGAAGCCGAACAAAATACCGAGTGCACGAGCAACGATAACGACAACTAAAGCTTTTCGAATGGCAGCATAAAACGTGCTCAAAGCAGATCCTGACCAATTGATTCTGTCCGCATTGACACACACAAAATGGAGATTGAATAATTGAGTGATAAGATAGAGGTTAGAAAAACCCACCGACGATCGTTGACACCTCCCGCACGTAGACTCGCTTCCCACCCACGTATAACCTCTCGATATCGTTTGCCAAATACCCTTGAAAAAAATAAATAAATAAATACTATACACACGAATTAGGCAAGATGGCACTCACCAAATCCAGAAATTGACATCGGGATAAGAAAACTTGGGGAAAACACTCGTAAGACTGGGAGCAACATACTCCACACGGAAATCTTCCACGACATCTTGGTACGGAAGCTGCATATATTGTGTCAACGGAGACTCGGGCTCTTCTCCTTCTTCTTTTTCTTCCGACTTGGAGGATGGCGACAAGATCATGTATGACATGAGATCCAACGTCATCCCCAACGACAGTCCCCACAACTTGAGCGTTCTTGGGGACAGCCCTTTTTCAATCACGTCCTGTGTACTCGTGAGTTTTTGTCTTTTGGGCTTTTCAAAGGATGAAGGGGGTGTGGAGGAGGAGGAAGAAGAGGGAGTTGCGGTTTCAAGGATGATGGCTGGGAATTCCATGCTTCCTACCAAAGCACGAATGAGATATTGAAAAGCAGCAGAGCTGCGAGGGGCAATTCGGGATGCGGCGTCTACTGTGACACAAGACCATTTAGGTGAGGAGACAAGCGATATGAGAGGTACCCAGTGGAGGGTCGTCGTCACGATTGGATCTGGAGGAGGCGCTGTGGGAGTGACTTGGAGGAAGACGAAGGGAGAGAGGATCATGAGGAGACGTTTTCCGAGGGAAGTTGTGATTTCGCGGTCGTCGAGTTGACCGATAGAAGAATAGTATTTTTCGGCGAGGTCGATACCGATTTCTTCCCAAGTCTGACGCATGGCTTGAATAAACTATGTTAGCGAGCAGAGTTCTCAATACGGATGTACGGTACCTGTGTAAAGGCCACCTTCATCGTCTGGTTCGGTGCGACCGCCGGGAAAGGCAACATGGGCCTCTCGAGCAGTATTGCGCACACGACCTTCGGCAGTGGCCTGCCCGGCGTCGGACTGGCGATGCAAAACAAGGATTTCAGCGCGGGATGTAGGATCCTTGACCCAGTCTTGTTCAAAAAACTCTGACAAGGACGGTGGAGGGGCAGTAGGGCCTGGCAGTTTTGCAGTTGGGGCAGGCACGACGCGGATGAGGAGAGCGACTGCTGCCCTCCTTGGCTCTGGAAGAGACAAGAGGTCAACGAGGAAGGAAAAGACAATAGACAATGGGTGGCGCACGGGTAGGAGGAGATGCGATCATACGAGGGGGGGTGGAGCGTATGCGCTGAAGAGCTCGAGCAAGGAGGGGGGTGGCGGACGTTGGGCTGTCTCTGGGCATGGTGTGGTCGTGGTCGTCGTGCGACACGGTGAGGAGAGGGTTTGGGGTCGTGTTTGGGGTCGTGGCCGTCGGCATCTCAGAAAATGTATTCGAATATTTCTCTGACGTCGCTGGCTCGGCATCTGCCGGCGTCTATATTACGGTACAATTATGGATTATATTTCGACCCAGCCAGCATCCGTCTCTTCAGGATGGATGAGGAGGTTGAGGACAAAGTATACAGCACTAGCACTGAGTTGCATCCCTAGACCCCGGTAAAGCTGACCAAGCCCGGTGTTCTTCCAAGCACTTGAGTACTCGTCGTCGACTGTGTCTTGTTCGTTCCCCTCTTTATTGCAGCGGGGGTGGTGGCTAATGGGAAGGTCTGAACGCTCTTCTGTCAGAATATGCCAGAAGGCATCGACGACGCCGTTGTAAGGGGCAGGCCGGAGCTCGACACAGGCTTTGATGGGTTGAGCCGTTCCACGGACCTGAACTTGGAGTCGTCGGCGGATGGTTTCAATGGGGAGGGTGAGGAGGAGGCCGATGCAGCTTGCTGCGAGCTCGACACAGGCCCAGGTGATGGGATGAGAATCCTCTGTGATATATGAGGCGCCGAAATAGGAAACGAGGAGGCCGGGGAGGGCGAATGAAACTGCGGATCGGAGAGCACTGTCGAGGAAAGTGGGGATGAAGAGATGGGAGTGGAAGAAGATGGCCTTGAGACCACCCTCATCTCTGAGGATCTTGTGGAGAGCATCAAGGGGACCTGTGTAGGATCGATAGCGAGGGTTGTACGACTGGACGATGAGGCGAGTGCGGATGAGATCGAGAGGAGAGAGGATGAGGGCGGTGAGGACGTGGGAAGCGATGGGGAGACAGAAAGGGGGCTGGTGGAAGGGTGGGATGGAGGGGAAGAGGAGGGAGAGCAGCGAGTCGTTGATTCGAGGCTGCATTGCCGCCGACAACATTTCAGTCAGAGTGGACGTTGCGAGGCCTGTACAAGAGTGAGAGTCGGACGACGACGGGCGGGTCTGTCTGACCTTTCCACAGCGCAAGCCAGCCCTCCGAGCGGAATCGACCTATGCGCTTGATCATCGTCCATGCGCTGTCTGCGGTTCCGACGGGGACGATGTGTTCTGGACGGGTGCCGTGTTCCAAGACGGAACGGCGGACGACATAGCCCTGTTCGTCTGTGGGCCTTGCGAGGGGACGGCGGCTTGTTGTTTTGGCAATGAGAGGATCAGCAAAGTAGGAGCCGTCGCTGTCCGAGTCGCTGAGCTACAGGGAATTAATCAAGAGTGCAGGAATTAATTGTGAAAACGCACCGAGTCTTCCACTTCAAAGTCTTGGACAGGCTCCCCGGCGTCCCTGGGCACCCACTGCGTCTGGAGCAGCAGCTTGCCGACCTGCCAGGGATTGACGAGGGCACTGGACGTGTACTGAAGGACGGCAGAGGCGACGAGCGACCTGAGGAGGTGGGTTGCATAGGGATTTGCAGTAAATCTGAGGACAGGCTGCGGGTGCTTGATAGCTGCTCGCTGCTCGCTGCTCGCTGGCACCGACGGCACAAAGGACCATGCATTGGACGGGTCGACATACAATTCTCGCAGTGAGCTCATAGTAGAGAGAGCAACACGTGACTCTAACAAAAGTATCTTGCACGCCTGACTTGCACGACGTCCAAAGTATCTTGCTCGACGCTCACAGCATCTTGCACGGCACTCAAGCATCTTGCTCGGCACCCAGTCCATCCTGCACGACTAAAAGTACCTTGCTCAACACTAAAAGTGTCCCCTTGCACTCTTTTCTCCCTGCCACACGTCTCATGGACATTCCAACAATCACTGTCCAAGACCACGACCAAGTCTCTCCTCCACCCTCCCCAGACGACACCAGTCAACTCCCGGGCTCTATCCTTGTCACTCCTCCTCCCGCTATACCTGACTGGTATCGCGTCGGCTGGCGCCAAAACTCTGGCATCGACAACCCCCTCCAAGGCGATGAAAAAGCCCAGTCCGTTCTCGCCTCTTTTCTCGACGAACAGCTCTACGGCGACTGGTACCACAATGCCGCAGTCATTGTCTTTGTCCGTTTCTTCTCCCTTTGCCTCCTCACTAGCTCATCTTTCTTAGGCTGTCCTCGCTTCCCATTTCATCACCCGTTTCGGCTTTGGCTGGGGCTGGCTCTTCATCCTCCTCGCCTTTTGCAACTCTTACTATTCCGCCTCCATCGCCCGTACAAGACGAAACGCCAGAGACGACATCCAACGCGAGCTCGTCAAAGTGCGCTTGGCCTCCGAGCACGAAACCGCCGATTGGATCAACCATTTCTTGGACCGCTTCTGGCTCATCTATGAACCTGTCCTCTCCGCTACCGTCGTTTCCTCCGTCGACCAAGTCCTCAGCACCAACTGCCCTGCATTCTTGGATTCTATCCGTCTCACTACTTTTACTTTGGGCACAAAGGCCCCCAGAATCGATAAAGTCAGAACATTTCCAAACACCGACGATGATGTCGTTATGATGGACTGGGCAATCTCTTTCACACCCAATGAAACCTCAGAATTGACCCAACAGCAGATTGCACAAAAGGTCAACCCCAAGATCGTCTTGTCCGTTCGCGTTGGCAAATCTTTGGCGACCGCTGCTTTGCCTATTCTCCTCGAAGACATCACTTTCAGCGGCCTTATGCGAATTAGGCTCAAGCTCATGGCCAACTTTCCTCACGTTCAAATCGTCGACCTATCCTTTGTCGAGAAGCCTGTCATTGACTACGTTCTCAAGCCTATTGGCGGTGAGACTTTTGGCTTCGACATCGCTAACGTCAGTGTTCCTTTTCATATCCATTTTCAAACTCTCAACCCCTCATTAGGTCCCCGGCCTTTCATCCTTCATCCGTGATATGACTCATGGAACACTCGGCCCCATGATGTATGAGCCCAACGTCTTTACCCTCAATCTCGAACAGCTTTTGTCCGGTAAACCTCTCGATGCAGCTATCGGTATCCTTCAAGTCACCGTCCATTCCGCCCGCGGCATCAAAGGTACCAAGATAGGCGGTGGCGTCCCAGATCCTTTTGTCAGCTTTTCCATCAACGATCGTGCAGAACTCGCCCGCACTCAAGTCAAAAAGAACACGTATGCTTGTATTTTTCTTTTCTCTATTCCACTGCTCACAATTTGTGCCAGCTACAACCCCACCTGGGTGGAGACCAAATTCCTTTTAGTAAACTCCATCTCCGAGAATCTCATGCTCAGTCTTTGGGACTTTAATGACCACAGGAAAGACACCCCACTCGGTGCAGCGACTTTTGATATGAACCAACTTGCCGTCGATTCTCTGCATGAGGGTATCATTTCTCCTCTACTGAAGGATGGCAAGGAACGTGGAGAATTACGTTATGATGTTCAGTATTTCCCTGTCCTCGAACCCCACGAAGGTTCAGCTGAGGTTCCCGAATCCAGTGAGAGTGTTTATACGTCATTCAAGACGCCTATGACTCATATTTTTCCCCAGGTGTTGGTATCGTTCGTCTTGTTCTCCACCAAGCCAAGGACCTTGATCAGTCCAAGTCTCTCTCCGGCGACCTTAATCCCTTTGCCAAAGTGTTCCTTGGGGATGACAATGCCGAGGCGTTTTCTACTCCGCGGTTCAAACACACTATCGCGCCCGTTTGGGAAACACCTTTTGAGTTCCTCTGCTCTAATAAAGAAATGTCCGTCATCTCCATTCAAGTCGCTGATGACCGTGATTTCCTCAAGGATCCTGTTATTGGACATATGTCTGTCACCCTGCTGGATCTCTTGAGTTGTACAAACGAGGCCGGTCGGGATTGGTTTACCCTCAGTGGATGCAAGAGTGGTCGGATCAGGATCTCGGGAGAATGGAAACCAGTGGCTATGGCCGGTAGTCTGCATGGGCTTGATCAATATAGGTTCCCAATTGGTGTCGTCAGGCTGAACTTGGTAAAGGCGACTGATGTCAAGTATGTAGTGATTTTTCTTTGTTTCCTCGAAAAACCCGAGTCTAACTATGTTCAGGAATGTTGAGGCCACGCTCGGCGGAAAAGTGAGATGTTTCCCGGTCTGTGTACTCGAGTGGTCATTTACAATTTCTCTCTGCAGAGTGATCCCTACATCCGCGTTGTTACTGCTGACTCGATCAAAGGTCGCACCGAGGTTGTCAATAACAGTAAGCTTTGATCCAACTACCCTCTTTCCATGACGAGTAACATGCACAATAGATCTCAACCCAGTTTGGGATCAGATTATTTACATTCCGGTCAATTCGCTCAAGGAGACCTTCCTCTTGGAATGCATGGACTACCAACATCTCACAAAGGTAATTTAAAAATATAATTAGCCCACGGGAAGGGATCATGATAACTATATTAGGATCGTTCACTTGGTTCGGTCGAGCTTCAAGTCTCTGATCTCGCTGTGGAGTCTGATGATCCCAAGTATCCGTACAAGTCTCTTGGTGTCAAGTCTGCTGATGACCCCCTTCGCTTGGACAAGGGTGGAGGCTTCAAGGGTACTCTCACCTACACTGCTGAATTTGTGCCTGCACTGGCTCTCAAGAATCTCGCTTTTGGCGAAGAAAGCCATCCCAGTGGTCGTCCTGATGGAGTCTCCGTCAACAGTAAAAAGTCGTCGTCTTCTATCGATCTTCAGGGTGGTACGGTTCAAGTCGCCGAACGCCCTGACCCAGTTACCGCTCCGGGACCAGATGCTTTACCTCAAAGCGCAGGTGCCAATGGAGGATTGGCCGGCTATGACGTGTCGAATACTGTTGGAAATGATGCAGCTGCTGTTCAAGACCAAGCGCCTGCTTCGGATGAGAAATGTGAGAAAGAACAGGGTGTTGAGATGAGTGTTGAGGAAGCTCTTGCTCAACGTGCGTGTTGTTTAATTCCCTTTTTCTTTTAAAAGAAACTCATGGGTGATAGAATCGGGTATCGTTGTATTTAATATCATATCTGGTCAATTGACGAAGAAGGCGCGACTCGAAGTCCTTTTGGACGATGGGTACTGGCCCTGCTTCTCTACCAACAAATCGACGAGCACTAAAGCGCAATGGGGATACGTCGGCGAGGGGTTCATTAAGGAGATTGATTTTAGTCAAATTTGGTTCCGACTGAATGAGGCTGATGAAGGTTCGAGGGATGACATTATTGGAGAGTGGAAGGGTGATGCCAAGGCGTTCCTTGAGAAGGCCATTGTGAGCTTTTGTTTTTTTCTTTACTCGTCTAATAATGGATCCTGAATTTGATTTTGTCAGGCCTCTCCGGAAATTGTTACTTTGACTACAGATGATGACGACGACGACAGATCTCATGTCAAGGTCGAGGCACGGTATATCCCTGTTCCTATCAGGCTTGAAGCTAGAGAAAGCGTCAATAGTAAGCGCGTTTGCGGTGTTTGAACGAGAACAGGGTTTATTAATTCCTATCTAGATATGGGTATTCTGAGAGTCGACCTACTTGATGGATCTGATATCCGTGGTGTTGACCGTAGCGGCAAATCAGATCCGTATGCTGTTTTCACCCTCAATGGCGACAAGGTATACAAGTCTCAGATCATCAAGAAGACGCTTGCTCCTCAATGGAACGAGGATTTCTCATGCAACGTCGTAAGTTCTTTTGAACACTTCATTTTCTTAGGAAAAAAAACTCATGTGATCCCTTTATAGTCGTCTCGTGTTGCTGCCAATTTTTCTGTCGAGATTTTTGACTGGAACCAATTTGAACAAGCCAAGAGTCTTGGTGAAGCGCAGATTGACCTTGTCGGTCTTGAACCGTTTACATCAGCGGAACGCGTCCTGGTTTTGTCTCATCCCAAGCATGGAGCTCATGGTCGGATTCGCGTCCGTTTGTTGTTCCACCCTCAGATTCTTGCCAAGTCTCGACAGAAGACGTCTACTTTTAGTTCGGCGGGGCGTGCTGTTACTCAGATTGGGGGTTTGCCTGTGTCTGCTGGGAAGGGTGCTTTTAAAGGTGTGACGAGTGTGTTTAGGCGCGGGGATAAGGACCATCAAGATGTTGTTGGGGTGGTTCCGGTTCCGGTCCCAATGTCGGCGTCGGTGTCGCAGGATTTGCCTGCTGGACAGTCGTCAACCCATGGTGTTGGTGGTGTGATGATGGGTAATGGTGGTCAGAGTGAATCTTTCTCCTTGGATGGTCAGAGTCTTGCGGCGGAAGGGCATGGTGTTGGTTCGATGCAGCCGCCGGGTATACTTCGTGTTACGATTTTGGGAGCCAAGGATATTGCGTTGAGTGAGACGAGGGCGTATGTGACTGTTCGTGTTGGAGACAAGGAGGCCAAGACCAAGCATTATCATAAGACAACGACGCCCGAGTGGTGGGTTTTTTTTTTTTTGGTCTGTGTTTGCTGAGGTTCCTCTGTGTGATATGTGTAGGAACGAGATGTTCGTTTTCCCCGCATCGGTGACTACTACGACCAAGATTTTTGTATGGATATATGATCACAAGACACTAGGCAAAGATAGGGAATTAGGTTCTGGAGAAGTCGATGTAAGATTCCCCATTTCACTAGAGTCGTGACGTTTATTGGAAAACCATAGATCTGGAGACACATTCAACCGCAAGGAACGACCTCTGCAGAGGTTTCTTTAGAGTTGCGTCATAGTGGTTTCTTGAAGCTTCGGCTCGAGTTTGATCCTTCGGTGAACGGTGGTGGTGTGGCCTCGATATCTTCGGATGACCATGTTTTCTCCTCTGGGAGTAGGACGGTGTCGATTGGGGCTCCGTCCCGGTTTAGTGTGCGAGGTAAGCGACCTGGAGGTGAAGGGGATGAGTGATCAGTTCATTTTTTTGGTTTTTAAAAAAATAATAATTTTTTTGGAGGTCGTTGAATGGACTCTGGTTGTTGTTTTTTCTGTCTCTCCTTTTTTTTAAAAAAAATATTCATACGTATACATACACATATATATCTACACGTCTACTGTGGCATTTCGTTCCTTTCATCCATATTTCTCTCTCTCTCTCTCTCTTTTTTTGTCTGTCAATGCCCATATGCTTTGCTTGCCTTTTTTTTTCCTTCTTCTTTGTTTATGGTATATGTGGGCGTTTGAACCGTAATATGAAAAGATGTTCGCGACCTGCTCGTCGCTGTAACACGATCTATGGGAAAAAATAGGAAGGGAGGGGTCATTATTTTATGTTATTTGAAAAGAGTGTCCCCCTCCCTTTTCCCTACAAGGTCTCAAGGGGGGAGGTTGTGATTGTTGAGAGAGAGAGAAATGTTGGTGTTTTGCCCTTACCTTACTTTCCAGGCCATGTTGCATCAACATGCGGTTTTGAATTTCGAGAACGTTGTTTTGCTTGAGCGCGACGAGATAAAAACGCCCTTTTTCAGATAACAGGAGCTGTTTATTTTTTGACTCTGTTTTTATTTTATATTATTTCATTTTTTGGGTCTCACCTGAACGATTTCGAGAAAATGATTTGTGATTTGCATTCCGTCTATGCCGCCTGCCCATGCCCCTGTGATGGCTGTCGTTTTGTTATTGTTGGTCTGTTGGGCAGTGAGGGCTTCGTGTTGTCCTGTGGGTACATAAGGTGGGTTGAACAAGACCACGTCGACTTGATGTCGTAAACGCTCTAGAAGAGGCGATACAAAGGAGGCATTGATACAGTCGAGTGTAACCTTTTTTTGTCGTCACCAAAAAAAGAAAAACGAAAAAAACACATCAGTTTTTTTTGAATCTCAAAATTAGCGTCGATTTCTTTTTTTCGGGGGGTAATTGAGGAGAGAAAGAAAAATAGTGACGAACTTTGTTTTGGGTTCCTGTACGTTTTGAGGCGCGACAGGCGTGCGGATTGATATCTGTACACAAGTAAACTAGTTTTTTTCGGATTGACAGCCACCGGAGAGAAAGAGATTTTGAGTCGGTGAGATTTGAGGGTTGACATAAAAAAAGAGGCTCATTTGTGAAAGAAACAGAGGAGGAGGGAAAAGAAATCGTACGGACGAAGGGGCCCAAGATTTGAGCTATGAAGGAAGATACACAACCTGATCCTGAGCTAGAACAGGAAGAGGGAGAGAGGTGTGAAGAATGATCATAATGAGTTTTCTTTCGGAATGATTGATTTTTTTGGGTGAAAAACCTTACCCAATTTCCAAACAGATGAGAGCCCTTGACTCTTTCAGATCATTGGCGTCGGATTCGAGAGCGTCAAGAAAGAGAAATGTGTCTTCTGTAAACAAAGATTAAAGAGGAGAAATAATTACGGAGAAGTACGTTTTTTGCTTTTTTTTTCCAGGAGGTTCCTGACACATACCTGCTGGCTCGTATACCACATCGTAGTCTTCACTCGTCAAGTGCGAGAGATCAGGGGTAGGAATCATTGATGAGATAATCTTATCTGCACAAAGGATGACTCGGAAAAAAAAGCAAACCCTCTTTTTTGTTCTTCCCCCTCAAAAAAAAGACTCGTGCGATCGTAATCGTGATCGGGGCTTTTGCAGAGATGTACAATGCGTTTTACAGCCGTGTATCTCCGTTTATGTGAATCTTTGACTGAAGCGGTAAGAACAATATTGGATGCGCTTCGCTACTCTTCACATTGAAAAAATATGCTATTGATGCCGGAGCCCATTTCAAGCAATCTGAAATACCAGTAGACAAGGCCTTGCCTCTTAAGGTGATCCTGATCGACAAAGAGATCCTGCGCATTACAAGAAGGAGAAGAGGATCACTGGTCCTGTTCAACGTGGCCAATTATAAATAAAATCATCTCTTCCTATCGTATGAAAAGACTCATGAGTAGCTTTATCTAATGATCTATATGCATCACCTCTGAAGCTAAAGACATGTCTTTTGGTCATCTTCGGAGAGAGCAGGTGTTTGAAGGCATAGTCTAGAAAACATGCACGTCATGCGCGACCGCTCTTCCTGTCCGAGGTTGAAGTAACACTCATAATCTTAACCTCGAAGTGGAAATGAGGACAGTGATATTACACGCAGCAAGTCGCGAGCAGGTCTCTGAGTGAAAGCTCTCAAGTGTCGACAAAGCTTCCGCAGAGCTCTCAAGACATCCAATTCTGACTCCTGCTCTTTATGTGATTCTAACTGAGAGAAGGGCTAGTATTAAGATTACTTGATCTTAACTTTTTCAGGGTTCCCATGTTTAGGCTTTGAGGAGTTCCTGAGTTTTTGCCGCAGACATCCAATTCTGGAGATGGTGCCATCCGAATCTATACATTTCACAGTAGATCATAATTGCTGGCACCTCTTTCAATTGAGTACCTTCCAGTTGATGCCAGAACCATTGCCATACTTCGCCTCTAGCCACTCATTAGCCTTGCTGAAATGCTTGTTGCCAAGAAAACCTTTGTGAGCCGACAAAGGGGAAGGATGTGCCGATTTCAATATGAGATGCTTCTTCTGCAGTAAGGCCGATCTATCAATTTTCATTCGTCTTCAAAAGAGAAAGAAAACTGACCGTACCCACACCTATAGCATCACACGTCCTCTGAGCAGGAAGGCCCCACGCCATGATAACAATGCCAGGGTGATCTTGTCGAGCCAGAATCTTGCGCAGAACCTCCGCAGTGAATATCTCCCAGCCCTTTTTGAAATGGGAGCCTGGCCTGTGGGCTCGAACAGTCAAGCTCGTGTTCAACCAGAGAACACCAAGCTCAGCCACACGACTCAGATCGCTGTGAGGCAGATGTTACTTTGTCATAATGCAAACGACAATCAACCCACCTTGAACTTGGTGGTTTGAAACCAGGTATATCTTGGGAAAGTTGCTTGTAGATATTTATAAGCGAGCCCGGTGGTTTGG
>Ga0153948_1001575_pt1 | contig 11480 bp, 13 predicted proteins | sample TSNJ032MetaG_FD_104696 | JGI IMG/M metagenome (GOLD analysis project Ga0153948, IMG submission 104696) | Attine ant fungus gardens microbial communities from New Jersey, USA - TSNJ032 MetaG | ecosystem: Host-associated > Fungi > Mycelium > Unclassified | place: USA: New Jersey, Wharton State...
ACTCAGGAGTGAGTTCTGTACTTTGAATCTTGTTATCTTTGAAAGTGGCCAAAGCTAGTTTGTGGGATAGTATGCTGTAAAAGAGTGGTGTATTTGTGACTTTGTCTAAACAGAATGTCACAGTCTCCCTGTGACACACAGTCACAATGGCCTTGCATGGATATATCCTTGTCATATATGGCAAATGTGTACACTTCGACTCGGAATCGAAAGACGTTTGCACAAAAAGTTGACCAGGACTGAAATTCACTGGAAGATCCGACAAAGGATTGAGAGATCTAAGTGGTATATATGATAAAGGAGAAACATGGTACAGGAGGATTAAATGCTGCAGACGACCGCATATCAAAACCCATTTATACAACTAATACTAAGAGACAGTGACAGGAGGGACCGTAAACATAGCAACTACTTGATCAAAGACGTCAGCCTTTTGAGCAAGATCTCGTATTACAGGATGATTTGAATGTTCGATTGACATTTTGCTATTTGAAAAGTCGTGGAGTCAGCGTATGAATCAAGACCATTACACAGTTTGTACCTCCATAATTCCTCTACTTCAGATCTTTTCGATATCCCTGAGTCTCCAGCGACTGCAAGTGCTGCCAGGGTTTCAGCATCGTCTTCTTGCTGTCTCAACGACTCTTCCAGGTCCGATTTTGCTTCCTTGAATTCATTTCGGAGTATTCTTGTGACACCGCGGGATGCGAGGATATGGGCAGAGGATAGTGAAGGATTGGCTAGTTGTTCAGTGTAGAAAGAATTAGGAGTGTGATACCAGTCTTGCCCAGTAGCTAGACCAATGGTAGATTCGATCGACTGGAGTAGTAAATCATCTTCAGCCCATCGCTTTGAACGCTCAAATTGTTTTTTGGCCAGATCTGGTCGATTTATGGCAAGATATATCTGAATTATGACTGCAACGCTGGAACGTAGTTAGTCAAGTCCACACGTACTACGCATTTACATACGCTTCTAAGTTTTCCGTGTCTATTCCTAACGTATCCAGCGCTTCCTCTATTTCTCCGGCATGTGCAAAGGCCGTTCCTGCAAGGACTTTGACCAAGGCTTTGTCTCTTTCGTCAGCTTCAGGATCATCACCTTCAATCTCGATAGACAGGTCTCTCAGCTCCTCAAGTGCTGACTCTTTTGCTGCAGGATTAGATCCACCGATGTATCGCGCGAGAGACGATGCTGCTTTGGTAGAGACATTTTCAGGCACATTTTCGAGTAACTTCAGAGCTGTATCACATTCATTGATCGCGATGAGGGCGCGAGCCTTGTAAAGCAGCGTGCGCGCGTAATCAGGAGAGTTGACATCTGGTAGAACAAGGGCTACCAATGACCGATGATTACCTATAAAATGCAATTAGATTCATGTCTTTTAACAAATCATATAAGATGGCACCAAGAATGAATTGTTGTTCGACGTGATATAGTTCTGAAGAGTCCATTATGAACTAAGAGTGAAGTAGGTGTGACCAGTAACATAGATAATTAATTATATTACATAAGCATTGAAACCACTATGACACTGAATAAAACACTGATACTGTTTACATCGTGGCTTTGCATTGCTCGTGTTTCAGGTTGCCCGTCAATGTGTGGTCTTGTGGTCTGACCTATATCTCAACGATCATAACTTCACCATGAAAATATTTCTCTATTCAGAAATAATTCCTATCATCTTTACCAACATGGAGAAATGATAAACGGCTCCAAGCACTTCTTAATCTCGATTTGAGCTGGCAAGAAACGGTGCATTCAAGGGACCTTGTTGCCTACTACTTTCTCACTTCTGGTGGCTTACTTCCCAGATCAAGATGATTTGTGCCTCCAAATATACACTGTAACAGCTCCAGAAGTCTTTCGACAGTATTTGGAGTCCCCTTCGCTACATCACCAACAATTGCTCGGCAATTGTTATCTAAGAGGAATATTCTCGTAAATCCATCATGTAAGAATGTATCACAGCACCGGCAGTACTTCATTCGTTTATTGATCCCAGTTACCTGAAATAATTTTGTACATACGGGAGATTTCGCTGGCCGAAGTCTTGTTGAAGGACATGGCATCGATGTTTTTTCAAACAAAAATTGGTGACACAGACGATGATCATTTCATTTCCTCACACAATGTATATTTTAAGGTCCTATTAGGCTCTCTAGAGGGTAACATGGAGGTATTAGAGGTACCCGTCGGGTCAGGCTTGACTCCACTACGTTTGGTTTGGGATACATTATATAGGGACACCAAATTGGCACGTCTATGCGTCTTATTACCCATCAAGCCTTATCTATCGCATTCCGCCGTTGCAAAACTTCCTCGGCTCGATCCCAAATATCCTCTTGCATACTGTTAGGAAGATAAATCCACGGAACAATATTGTTGGATGCTAGTACAACGTATCCAACATATTCCAAGAACTGCACTGCGTCTTCACCAACTATCATCATATTGATCCCCTCTCGATCTCCGGTGTGTGCTGCTACCAACACTCGTTTGTCTATCTTGCCTCTGATAGTATCTGAGAAAATGCTCCGGTCACACATTTGCTGGAAAAAACTCTCGTATAGTTTGTCCCAGTCAACCAACACGACTAGGCAGCGTAGTGATAATGGAGCATTGGAGATCATATGGAGGATGGCGCTTCTGAACTCCTGGGGTGAGTTCGAATGTAGCTCAAGATGTATATCAACTAGGATGTGAGTGAGACAGGAGTGATTCCTGAGCTCTTGCCAGGGGAAGCATCCATAATGATCACCAATATCAATGGCCAGGTGAGTCAATTTTTGGAAATAAGGGCGTAAAATGTCTTCATGATCGAAACCAATACCTGAAACGGATAGATGGCGGAGATTTGGAAACTCTTCTGTTGCCAGAATTGACGCTAATTTCTCCAATATTGTATCAGGTATAGGATCTTGGGCATAGCACGAAAATCGATTGATCTTGGTGCAAACTGATAGCAGGTCTGTGACTACCGGGTCAACCATTCCGTTGACAAGAATGCCCTTAACTTGGTCCTTGAAAAATTCTTTTGACTTGGAACTGTTGGAGAAAGTCCTCCATAGTCGGTCAAGTCGAGGGGAAATTCGGTTGAATCTATCAATGACAATGTATTCGTATATCAGTGGCCCGATCCTGCGGTGATACTATAAGAGGTCTGGAGACGGGTTTACAGATCCATTGACTTGCCATCCATTTACTTTACGAGAAACCAGAGCTAGAGCAGGGCCAATGGAAGTATCATGACAAAGACTATGCTCGAAGATTCGTCTCTGAATTTTCTCAGGGAGCCCGCTGAATTGTGGAAATGACTTGGATTCTGTGGGGGAGAATTTGACCTTAGCTTTGCCTTTCCTCTTCCGGCTACCCTTTCTCGCTTCGCGCTGGAGGTTCTGTGGTTCATCTTCAAGGACGGTAGTATGTGACGTCTGATCAAGAGTCATAGAAGTTGAAGGATGAGATATTGTTTAGAGCATGACGGCACTTGCCGGTGGATCCTGAGGCACCTGCCGAACTCATGTCAGAGCATTCTGATCCAGATAATTGACACTTCTCCCCGATGATGGCATCCGTTAGTTTACGAACTCCAAGCCTGAACGGATATCCTGTTCACGGACTGCAAACGAGCACCGTGTAATAAATTGTTGACCCAAAAAAAACGGATATCCTGTTCGAAGTTTCTAGAAATATTCAGAGATATGGTAGTAGGAGGAAAGGTGAATATTAATCGCGTGTAGATTGCATAAGGGATAGGTTGGCGCAAAGCAAGAAAACATCATAATCATGATAGTCCATAGAATAACGACCCTGGCACAATAAAGGGTAATTACTCATAGGGCATATTTTCCAAGGCTTCCCCAAGAGAGACCCAGTTTCTCGATACACTCTCAGCATACTCCTGCTCTTCACGCGCGAACGCCTTGACAGCTTGAGTGACTAGGGTATTTTCTCGATTATGCAGGATTATTCGTAGTTCATTCCATAGACTGACAAGAGATATAAGTTTGAAGACGAGGTGAAAAGGATTATGTTCACCAAACGCGGATGAACACCCTTCGGCTCATCTGGGCTGCAATCGATCCTTGGTCCTTTTCAATGATTGCTGTCAGCCTATCAGCCTCTCCTTGCCAACCCTCTTTCGCGGCTATTCTAACACCATCGAGTCTGACGCTGACAGTCTCGACGCGTTTCTTAAGGCGTTCAACTTGGTCCGTCGAAAGTCGATCATGCCGGACGAGGAGATCTCTGGTTGCAACATACAGGTCACGTTGGGTCTATTCACTCTTGTGTTATCAATCAGAACTCCATGACCGTTACACCTACCTTCAGGGACTCGAGTGTGTTATTTAAAAGCGTCCTCGTCTAGAGGTCAAAATAATGAGAAGTTCAGATAAAGACGAAAATGAGCTCACCCGAGCCTCGGACATGTCAGAATGACGTTGAGTGTGTGTCGCAAGATGATCTAGACCCTGTCTTACTCCATTTGATAAATCGCATTCATCTCCTCTCCAACAATACTCGTTAACTTCGATAACAGCCCTCAGAGTATTTGTAAGCCTGGAAAGGTCACCCTGCCCTTCGACAGTAGATGTACGAAGACCGAAGATGGATTGATGCAAAGAATTGTTGGACAACGATGAACCGGGAAGGGAAGATATAGTGGAAATGGGAGAGAAATTGGGCAATGTGAAATGAGTTGGCAGATAGGATCTTCTGAAGGCTTGGGGGGTTCGTACCGCTGTAGCTTCATGCCTCTTCATTATACGCTCTGCGAGTATGCATATTCTTTGCCACTGTTCGATCAAAGGGCCAAGTTTTGTTCGGATAACACTGAAAATGATAGGACAAGAGACTGGCCACAAGTAGTGCCAACACTTACTTTATCTTCTCCTCAAAGTCGCTCGGTATTGACATCTCTTCTACTCGATCGACTTTTTTTGACATAGATTCCTCATCTAAAGAAACAGAGGTTTGCTTCCGCCATACCTCAAAGGAAGGTACTGTCAAGAATACTCCAAGAACACCATCGTCTTTCAACACTGGATGGTTTCTGAGGGTGATCATTAGGAGTTGGAATGATAGAATGTTTACTACATACATCACGAAATTCAAAGCACGCTGTAGACCCCGTCTGAAGGCACGTCAAAACTCAACAATTGTATTTCATAGGAAAAATCATGCCTTCTTTGTTCCAAGAAGTGCCCATCCGCTTTGGAGCACAAAATCCATCAATGCACGAATATTGAGAAGACCAATGAGAGCAGCTCACGTCCTATTCGTTTAGGGGGCAGTGCAGGGAAGAGACGGAATGGATATCTTCGAGTAAGCACTTCCCAAAGAAATACAAATTCCGAATAACGTCGCGTAACCGTAACCGTTATATCGCTCTAGTAAGACCTTTGAGCACACTGTCCTCTTTGTCCGAGAGCCTCTTAGCTCACCTCAGTGGCTATCTCGTACACAGTATACCGGTTTAAGATGAATCCTTGTTGGCCTAAAATCGTCACCCGAACGCTTTCCTGCCTCTCCCACCACTGAGGAGGTAAACCGGTCCCTGAAAGTGTCGAACGAAGGCCATTGATTATCCCTGGTGTCAATCCCGCATTATTACCGGTACCAGGAATTGTAGAGGAGTTCGGTGATGTAAAATTGTATCGTGCAGTTGTATCCCATGGATCAACACTATTCTGCCTGTATGAAGGCATAGTAGAAAAAGTAGAATTTGATGCCTGTAGTCGATCCAAATCAAGGATTGGTTCTGGTAGGGCATTCTGTACTGCTAGAGCAGCGACTTGTTCAATGGTTGGGTCTGTAAATCCGATGTCCAGACTCAGGAAAGTATATTGTACATTCACTGCACCTTTTCCCATTTGAGCCAATGCTACCAGAGCCAGAGCGACAAAGAACTCGAGTTTCGAGACTCGGGAACGTGAGCTAACCAAGCTCACAATCTTATGGCGCATGATCAGCATTTCATGACGAGGCCAGCAATAAAACTAGGGCACACTCGGTCGATAGTGCTTGCAGGCAAGCCGGATACCGTCAAAACTCGCGAAAGCGAATTGACTGAAGTCTCCTCAAATCCAGTCGAGTCGACAGCACTGAAAGCTCGACGATATATAGCAGGAACATTAGCATCAGCTGAAAGATATGTAATGAATAGCCGGGCCCAGAGCCTGTAGTCAAACAGCAGCTCACCGATCACAGAACTGAACGTGACAGAGGAGGACGAGGTATCCGGAATGGGGGTCGGGGCAGGGCTGGGGGCAGAGCTCCAGGGATCTAGGCCATCGTCATATACTGAGTTCGCAAGAGGGTTCTCGTCGACGAAGCTTCCACCTAAACCGCTTGTCGACGTGGAAATATACCTCTGACCTGGCCTAGGAGCATTGAACATGACGGAAGACGATAGCCAGGCCACTAACAACTTATATGGTTCGTTACTTCATCGCAGTGGCTGTGTCACACTTCTTTTAGTGCGTCCTCCGATGGCTAGTTCCCTCTTGGGACACACTGATTGTGAATTGCTTTCATCATAAATTAATTACATCAAGAGCAGCACAAGGATAGTAAAAGAATTAGATAGCTCAAAACCAAACTTCTAAACATCGAACGTCTTTTTCGCAGCAAAGTGCAGTGTCCAAGTAGATAATAACCTCCTGCTATTGACTTCATCACCAGTCAACCTAAAAGCATCATTCAGCAACCAGTTTTACACAAAATAAAAAGAGAGAGGCCCCACCCAGGTGTGCCATAAGTCAAGGGCGCAATAAAGGAAAACATGAAAAACATGATGAAACTGAAAACAGCAGTGATGACAACACCCTTGGTGCCAACATCTGCGAATTGTGTGGGCTGACGCCTTGTCTTGGGACCGGGGATGGAGATAGGATAGTTGATGGTATCACTGAGGACAAAACTCAGGACGGAGCCAGCAACTAGAGCAGAAGCCAGATGCGAAGGTAGATAATGATGAATGAACAGTTGGCGGCTGAACAGGAAAAACGGAAGGTAATGAACACCCCAAACCAACATGAAGAAACCAGTGTTGTTCCAGAGGCGATTACGGACGGCTGACATAACACGATCAAACGTTTCGTCAAAGAAAGTAACCGAACATCGGTACTTACGCTCTGGGATGGGATCCAGGTTGCGGCGCCGTGCTATAAGATCAGCCCCGAGAACACCAATGTAGATCGATAGCCCAACAACACAAGCCCACCAGCCAATGAGGTTCCCAATAAGATAGATTTGTTTCTGAGGCTCGTTCTCAGTCCAGAAGCTGATACCCGTTAAAGAGAAGGGCCAGTTGATAGGAGTGCTGGCGTAGGGATGCGAAGCGGTCAAACCGGCATTGTGGTGCATCATAAGGAGCTGGAGTTCACCAAACTTCCTGAAAAAATTCATCCTCTTCGGTTGTTTTTGGGGTTGATCATCCAAACGGTTTTCAAGGCCCTCAGGATCTAGAAATCAAGACCAGGGTCATGAAACAATGACAAATTGAGAGTTTTGTCTTACCTTCAGTATCGACAATTTCATTGACAAACCATACAGCCGATTTCTCCCTGGAGTTTTTATTGCCATTAATCTCCTGTTGCTTAAACGCCCAATCAGGCAGCGGCGAATTGTGGGTCCACATGGACACCTTAGTAGGGACATGTATAAGTCTAAAGTAACCCGACTTGGTCTTCCATGCAGCACCATCAGGATTATCCACAAGTGCAACTTGGAAGAGAGTGTCATTATAATTTTTATGATCATCCGCTGGCCAGGTAGTAAACTCTTGGTTTGTGGGCATCAGGGGTGAGGCAACATCATGAGTGAGGAGGTGAGAGTTGGTGTTGACATGAAGGAGTTGGATAACATCGCCATTGCGAACAATGCGTCCCCTTCCGGTTTCAGGAATAGCCTGAGTGGGAATAATTTGCCAGAAGTTGTTGGTATCGTTATGAGCATAACCGGTGACTTGTTGACCTGTAACGGGCTCAGCAAAGGAAGAAGCACTTGAATATCAACTAACAAACCTGCACTGCTGATACGACCATCGTCATAGGTCAAAGGGTATCTCTCTATGTGTGAGTGCAAGAAAACTTTGGTGTCCTTGTGCTTCATAGTAATGGTGTCAAAGTAGCGGATTTCTTTCCAAAATCAGTAAAAGCGTCCTATCCGGAAGCTACAATTATTCTCACCAGCGCTGCTCATGAGCATCTCATTACCGGCCAAAGTCTCCTGGAATGCAGGGCTCATGAAGGCATCGCCAGTTCCTGACTGCACGAGAATGGCAAAGTGTACATAGAAGAACGAGAGGTAAACAATGAAAGGAACAAGAATAAGACCAATAGCACGAGCAACAAAATGTTGCCAGAAGTAATCCTACACACCGCGTCAGCAAATCCGGCACACTGAGCTGAAGTAACGACTCACCATCGATGTTCCTTTCCTGTAGTCCAAAATATCCCAAAGATCAATCAAGACAGCACATCCGATGCAGATCACAGTCAGGATACCGTTGACCTTGGAACCCCAAGTGCATGCCATGAAGATACCAGTGAGAGTCAACCAGACCCACCATTCCGTCGTAAATTCGCTAATACATGCCACATCAGTCGAGTCGAGCAGTGACCAACAGACAACCACCCTGATAACTCACCGATAACGCAGCTTGCGGAATTTCACATAGGCATATATCGTCAAAGACATGAAGAAAATCAGAGCCGCATCCAGCAAGATCAGCCTCGACTGTGTGATATGGGCATTATCTTGTGCAAAACCAACATTTCAGTATTAACTCACTCATTATAACCGGACAAAGACTGACCAAAGAGAATCAAAATCGCCGAAAATGCAGCAATAATTGTTGAATAACCACTCTCTTTCATAATCGCGTAAACAACCGGTACCGTCAACGATCCAAAAACCGCAGGAAGCGCACGCATGCCAACATAAGGCACATTATTCAACGTATAATTATCACCAATATTGTCAAAAGTAAATTCTCCGTCAAATCCAACAAACCAGCCGGCTAGCCCAAAGAGGAGTTTCGCAAAAGGTGGATGAACATCGAAGTAGTATTGGCGTGTGATATAATATGACGCGAACTTTCCAAAGTGGACTTCGTCAAAACTTGGAGTGTTTGAGTCTAAAGGAGAGGGAAAAAAGAGGGACACGCACACAACTTGATCAGGGTGACTAATCTTGTAGAATCTCAATGCGAATGCAAGTGCTGTAAGGGTAGCGACAGTGATAACACTTGCATTCGGCGTATCAAGCAACTGTTCCGCTTGACTGCGGGACCGCTACAATGTCACAACCACCACAAAAAATTGTGCCCTCAGCAAGCCATGGACTCAACATAATTTCGACGAAATCAATCACTCACAGCGCTCTGGTAAATCTCAGCAGCCGGCTCATCACTCTGGTTATTATCCGAAGTCAAAAAGGGTGTATGAGAAGATCCTTGATATTGTCGTTTACGCAAACGCGCAGGGTTTACCGGCTCCACGCCCATACTAGAGCTTGCCATGGTGGGTATAGGAAGAGGGAGAATGTTTTTTTATTCACGTTTGATGAGAGTTGGTGTTCAAGTTAAATCAACTTACGACACGTTTTTGGTAATGTTTACTAAGCAGATAGAAAAGGTCTGTAGATCCTCAACATATGGTATTCCTGCAACACCATAAGTATAATACACCGGATCCACTCTGTTGGAGTGGACTTCCGCCATTGCAGTGACACATTAGGTGCTATAGGTCAATAAATACTGCCACAGTGTCACTCTAGGCTAGTTCTCCCTTCGTTACTTTTCCATGTCTACTTTACTGGTCGGGTACTCATCAATTCTTGCCTACTGGTTACATAAATCTAGACTACTAGTTTCTTCCTCCGTCAGTCGTCTTCGTGACCTCGAGATACCCGAGTCATCACGCACTGCTTGAATTAGTTATCCAAACCTGATGTCCATTGCCACTATACAGCCATCTGGCCGACTGAAAGTTTATCAAGCTCCTATTATACAATACCATAAATTCACCATAATTGTCATTTTCTTTTTTCTTTAAAATTTTTTTTATTACACGGGGCGCGTAGGCAGACCGTGGCGTTGTCATTTTCTTCACACTGTCAATTCACATTGTCAATTACCATCCAAAGCATCAGCTGAGCTTGTTCGAGGTCATCCCGCCATGCACAGAGCTCCATGGCATATTCATTTGTGAGGCTGACTTCTCTAGTTCACTGGACTATCAGCTCTTCTGGGTTCTCATTTACTTCAATGACACATTGCTGGACAGGTCTGGTAATAGTGGTGACTGAAGAGAGGGTGAAGGAAGTTGAAAACCTCACAAAGGTTAGTCCACCTATGTAGGGATATATCTACTACGCACCAAAAGCATATTTCCAATTATGGTAAGTTTTTTGGTATTGTTTAAGAGAAAGTTGATAAGCTTTCAGTCGGCCAGATGGCTGAGTTCGTAAGGGCACACTACTGATCGCGTAATGCAGTCGGGCAGGAGTTTGAACCGGTCTGATCACTAAATGTTGCCTTGTCGAAAGGCAATGTTTCCGCACAAAATGTGCGAAGAACAGTTCAGCTGCTACTCCGCAGCTGAATTGTTTTTCCCTCATCCTACAAAGTCTCACATTTATATCGTCTGCCAAGCGCAAATCATTTTTTCTCACAAATCTCATTTAAGGATTATGCAGAATTGACCGCTTTCGATCATATGGGTCCCGGCTCAGATCATGGTCAAATTCAATCCGTTCTTTCAATTCTTCCGACGAACCAATGGAGTCCTTGGACTCTGATACCTATTTTTAATGAATTCAATTTTTTTCGGCATTGATTTCAGTCTATCAGAATCGGTGAAACACCGGACACCCACAAGTAGATTTCAAGGAATCATACGACAAAATAATTGTTTTACAACTAATGGTATCTCTGCGGAACCCTCGAAGAGACCATCTCCAAAAAGAAGGTCTGGGTTCAGACGCAGCAGTTAGATGACACTAAGGTAATAGTCAGACCAGAGATAAGTCAGAGATATTACAATAATAGAACAAACAACGAGTGCAAACATACGCAGAAACAAAGAGATCAATAATGAGTTACAAAAGCAAAGGGATATCATCGTGATGCCAAGTCGAGGAAACAAGAACAGAAGTGGAAATGCTAAGGGTATGAAATAAATAAGAAAAAGTGGAGGCACCAAGATAAAAACGAAGGAGTGGCCAAAAAGAGCGCGTCCGACAAGAAAGAATATACGCAACACATGCACAAAAGAGTGTGTCATGTGGTATAAAGACCCTCAATGTTGGCAAAGGCTCAACATCATCGATCACGTGGAACCCAGTCCGTACTTCGAGAGACCAGGTCGATCGACAGGTCCGCAGTCCAGAACAACTTTTCAGTCGCACTCCTGCCACTCCAACTTTTCTGGTCTCTCAGAATCATAGCCTGGAATTAACCAATCAAC
>Ga0153948_1001577_pt1 | contig 11478 bp, 11 predicted proteins | sample TSNJ032MetaG_FD_104696 | JGI IMG/M metagenome (GOLD analysis project Ga0153948, IMG submission 104696) | Attine ant fungus gardens microbial communities from New Jersey, USA - TSNJ032 MetaG | ecosystem: Host-associated > Fungi > Mycelium > Unclassified | place: USA: New Jersey, Wharton State...
GAAATTATTATCGAATTTAGAAATCCTGAAATCGGCACTATGCAAATCACTCTGACGGATGAAGTCAGGTTTGCATCGTAATTAAATGAGCGAAAGTCGTCTTTTGTGCGAAGTATTGTGGTGCGGATTTACATAAAACTATTAGACGGCCGGTTGGCCGTCTAATAGTTTCTATATTCTTTAATTTATTAGTTTTCCGCGGCAGATTTATTCATTGTTCCGGCAGCTCCGCCCTTGAATCCGAAGTTAACCATACCATTCAAGACACCATTTTCTTTAAGATTTGTGTAGTTCAAATTATTTACAGAAAGCCTGTTTTCTTGCTGTAACACCTCTTGATTTTTTGTAACATTTCCGCATATAATTAGCAAACATAAATCTTTATGAGGTTTATGTAATAACGAAATGAGCGGGTGTAGATAAAAACAGAGTTTTTACTACATAGCGAATGAAATACAAGAGGCAAGGCCTCATATGATGCATAACTTACTACTTTATGTGGGAATGAAAATGGTTCTTTTGAGTATAGAAACTTTTAATATACAAAATAAAGCTCGACGCAGCTCACAAATTTGTCAGGTTCAAAAACTTATGAACCTGATTTGGGGTTTGTGATTACTTTTGGTATAAGGGAAAAAAGAAATGTCTATTTCGAGCATAACAACTAATGTCATATCATCACTGGGAAACAGTTCGGGTTCAATCTTACCTTTATTTGCAAAGGATGCGATAAACAGCGCAGGTGTTGCTTACGTTTTTTCTAAAAAGGGAGGGAAGCACGATGGCAAAGAGAAAGCCATCGAAGAGTTTGGCACGCAGGGAATTTGGCTTTTGGGCATTCCTGCCGTCAAAAAGCTTTTTGACGCAACCATTTATAAGGCTTTAGGATATAATCCGGATGTGGACATAAGAAAGTTCCAGAAGGGGGCAGCGGACGGTATAGAAAATACCATGGAAAGAATAGGTAAAACACATCCGCAGTACAGTATACTTGAGCACGCCAAAGCAAATGCACCTAAGTATAAAGGTCTCTATGCAGCAAAGTTTGCAGTGGCAACTTTAGCGACTATGGGCGCATTACACGCGCTGATTTCCTATAAACAAAAAACAACACATCAGGAATTGAAAAAAGAAGTATACGGACAGGAGTTTTTGAACCTTAAGCTTTCTCAAGCCGCACACAGTTTTAAAGGTGAGTCTAAGGCAGCGCAAAATACTGCATTTAAGGGCGGAGCGGGCGAGTTTTTATCAAGTTTTATGTATAATCCGGTTAGAAATATGTCTATATTGGACGGCGGAATTTTTGCTAAGAGGATGCAGCTTTCAAGAAAAGGTGAAAAAGGCGAGGTTGCTTTTAAAGAAATTTCAACAATAGGTTTCTTGTACGTCCTTGCTAAGCCTATTCAAAAAGGACTTGAGTTTCTTGGCGGAAAAATTACTAAATTGCCGCTTGGTTTGGACTATAAGGTCTTGGCGGATAAAGAATTCAAGAACTATATTGTTGGGGGAAAAGGCAGTGAACTTGCAGAATCCATCGTAGACTTTTACAAAAATGTGAATCCGAATTATAAAAATATGCCAAAGCCTAAGTTCTCTTTTAAAAATGTAATATCTAACATTGTAAATAAAATTAAAGGAATCAAGGTTGATGACGGGTTTGATAATAAAGCAATCGTTGATTATATTTATAAAAATGAAAACAGTCCTCTTATAAAAATGTTAAAGGCTTCGGGTGATGTAAAAACTCTAAGCAAGAAGGCAGAAAAACTTTACGGCAAGAAAGGTTTAGACCCTCTTGCGTATATTGACACAGATAATGTTAAGAGCACAGTTTCAAACCTCAGCAGTTTTATGGACAAATCCGGTACGGTTTCTAATGCACTCAAAAAAGCAAAAGGAGCCAAGGTTGCTGCGATATTCGCAAACATCGCTATAGCGGCAGCATTTTTAGCTGTTGTACAGCCTCTTTTAATAATTCAGGCGAGAAAAAACAATAACAACGGCGACTCTAACAACCCTGCCATAAGGGCTGAAGAAGAAGAAATAAGAAGCAAATTTGCATAACAGTCTTTCGGCGTTTTGTAATATTTTGGTTGATAAACACACCTCATAACTGCCGATAACTTAGTAAGTTTACCGGCAATTATGAACAGGAACTATTTTCCAACTCCTGACGCAACGGGCAGAGAACGCACAAGTGGCAACATAGGAATTCGGACCGTTAAGAGTACCGCCACTGAGATTGTAATACCCCTTAGAGACAGAACTCCAAAAGAGGTACGGATAGCAGTGGGTGCCGTGCGACCCCTGGCAACCGTTAGCCAGATTCTGACACTGCGCCGCTCCGTAACTGCTGCTACTGTAGTCACAAACCCCAAGGGGGATTCTTTTAAGTATTGTCTTATTTACTATTTTGACAATATTTCTGTTTTTAGGTTTATTTATCGGCCAAAAGGATTTTAATTGCTTGGCGCTTAAACCACCCCCGACGAGTTGAAAGATGCACTCTCTGAATACCCTTGAGCAATCAGACTCCGGCATGTTCCAAAAAAATATTATCAATAATTCCTTAAGTTTTTAAAGCCCTGTTGCATATAAAACTAAACTAATACCAAAGGCAAGCGTTAAAAACTCTTAAACCTCTATAAATAATCTTCTGCCCACAATATTAGGTTTGTCGTTATGATACCCTGCAAAATATCCGCCCGATACAGGCATATTTTTGCCGTAAGTCGCGCTTGAACCGAAAGAAGTGTTGGTTAAAAATACGTTATTATCACCTGCAGCAAAAGGATTGTTGCTTTTTTTAGATGTGACCGGAACAACTGCTGTTGCAGAAGATGTTGTGGTCATTGACTTTGAAATTAAAGACAAGATATTTGTAAGCATTTTCTTCCTTTCTTCTTCAGGGGTGACAACATATTAATGTTTAATTAAAATTTGTCCATATTTTAATTTTACGAATTTAAATAAAAAAAATAAATACCAAAACTTTAAAATACCCTATTTGGTTGAAGCTGCGCTTGTAAAATTTCTTCTTTCCAAATGCGCAACTCTATGGTAAAATTTTATCAGATATAAATTTACTACTAGATAGCTTTTAAAGGTATAGGAAAATTAATATAATATTTTACATAGCACTTACCCTGCTACTTGTCGCAGTTGTGGTTGTATCCATGCTCTTTGTAAAGCAAAAAGGACAACTGGAAGTTCTTTTAACGGGTCAAAACAAAGCAGAGAAGGACTTGCAGGAGAGAGAAGAGCTTTTAAAAAAAGAGGCAATGATTGCCGCAAAAGAAGAGCTTCATAAACAAAGACAAGAGTTGGACGAAGAAATACGCGCAAGGCGTTCTGAACTTACCAGGTCCGAAGAGAAGCTTTCAAGGCGTGAAGATCAGACGGAAGAGCAGGCGCAGAAAGTTGCGGACAAACAGCTAGAGGTTGACAGAAAATATGATGAGCTGATAGGCAAAGAAGACTATCTTGCTGAAATTATTGAAAAGCAAGTCCAGGAACTTGAGAGAGTTTCTCAACTTTCCAAAGACGAAGCCAGAAATATGCTTTTTGAGCAGCTTAAATCAGAACTTGCTAACGAACAAGTTCAGTTAATTAGAGAAAATGAACAAAAAATAAAAGACACTGCCGAAGAAAAATCGCGTGAAATACTTTCTCAAACTATGCAAAGATGTGCGATAGATCAGGTCATAGAGTCTACCGTTTCTGTCGTATCTTTGCCGAGCGACGATATGAAAGGCAGAATAATCGGACGTGAAGGCAGAAATATCCGCACGCTTGAAACTATTACAGGGGTTGACCTTATTGTAGATGATACTCCTGAAGCAATAGTGCTTTCTTCATTTGACCCCGTAAGACGCGAAATTGCAAAACTTACAGTTGAAAAACTTATAGCAGACGGACGTATTCACCCTGTTAAAATCGAAGAAATGTATGAAAAAGCAAAAAAAGAAATTGACAACAAAATGAAACAGGAAGGCGAGCGCGCAGCTGCCGACCTTGGAATTATGAACCTTAACAAAGAGCTTACCAAGACTTTGGGGCGCTTATATTATAGAACCAGCTACGGGCAGAATGTTTTGAAGCACTCTATTGAAGTTGCACAAATAGCAGGAATGCTTGCGACCGAACTTGGTGCCGATGCTGCATGCGCGAAGCGGGCGGGTCTTTTGCATGACATAGGAAAAGCAGTTGACCAAGAGCAAGAAGGTACGCACGTTCAACTCGGCGTTGAGCTTGCAAGAAAGTATGGCGAGAACGAAACAATTGTGCACGCTATTGAGGCCCACCATGATGACGTTACAGCCAATACCCTTGTTGCTGCACTTGTGAAAATCGCCGATGCTGTATCTGCAGGAAGACCGGGAGCTCGCAGGGATACGTTGGATATCTATATTAAGCGGCTTAAAAAATTGGAAGAGATAGCGAACAGCTACGAGGGCATTAAACAAACCTTCGCAGTTCAAGCAGGTCGTGAAGTTAGGGTGGTCGTTCAGCCTAATGTGTTTGACGATGTCGCATCAGCTAAGCTTGCACGTGATATTGCAAAACGCATTGAGGATGAGATGGAGTACCCCGGACAAATCCGCGTCACGGTTGTCCGCGAGGCACGAGTTATTGAAATTGCAAAGTAAGCAGATTGTTGCCAAGTATAGCTTGGTTTTCAAGATGCTTACCCTGAAATCTATTCAGGGCCGCAAAATTCTGCGGCATCAAGGGTTTAATACATTATGTCCAAAGAGTTTAAAGTTCTCTTTTTCGGAGACATTGTAGGTCGTCCGGGCAGAGAAGCAATCGCTAAATTTTTAGGTGATAATCAGGAGCAGTACAGTGACTGCTTCAAAATTGCCAATGTCGAAAATGCCTCACATGGTTTCGGGTTGACCAAGAAAAACCATGATGAACTTATTGAGTGGGGCATAAACTGCATGACATCGGGAAATCATATTTGGGATAAAAAAGACATTTTTACTTTTATCGGAGAGTCCAATGTTCTTATAAGACCCCTCAATTACCATCCCAGTGCACCCGGCGTAGGTTACAGGATATTTAATGACAAGTTAATAGTGGTAAATCTTTTAGGTAAAACCTTTATGCATATATCCGAGTGTCCTTTTAAAACTTTGGATAATTTGATTTGTGAACTTTCTGAAAGCATGGATTTATCCGACAAAATTATATTTGTAGATTTTCATGCAGAGGCTAGCGCGGAGAAAGTTTGTTTTGCAAAATATGCTGCGTCCTTAGGTGTAAGTGCAGTTTTGGGCACACACACCCATGTACAAACTGCTGACAGCAGGATTCTTGACGAACGCTGCGCTTTTATAACCGATGCAGGCTTTTGCGGTGCAAAAAATAGCGTTATAGGGATGGATTATGAGGTATCTTTGAGAAGATTTATTACCTCCATTCCCGAGAGGTTTGATGTAGCGTCAGATACCGAGCGCATTATTGACGCCTGTCTCTTGACTTTTGATTACAAGAGCGGGGCTGCAAAAAAGATTGAACGTTTAAATTTTGAAGTGGAGTTAAATCAATGATGGAAAGATGAAGGAACAACGTGAAAATCGATTTGCATATTCACACGACCTACTCGGACGGTACATTTTACCCTGAGCAGGTTGTTGACACAGCGATTGACTGCGGTCTGGACGCTATTGCGATAACAGACCATGACAACATCTTGGCGTATGACATAGCAATAAATTACGTTAAGGCGAATGATAAAAAGCTCGAAATTATACCCGGGGTAGAAATTAACACCTTGTATAAGGGTAACGAGGTACATATATTGGGCTATTTTATGGATTTTGAAAATTCTGATTTTCAAAATCTCTTAAAGGTGCAGCAGCAGGCTCGTGTTAAACAAACAAAAGAAATGATAGTACTTTTAAAGAAAAAGGCGGGCATTAATATTAAATACGAAGACATCAAAAAACTTGTTGCTCCGCAGGGTAGTATCGGCCGTCCTCACATAGCGCGTGCAATAACCTCGGCAGGTGGTACATCGAGTGTTATAGAAGCATACGCAAAGTACATTAACGATGCTTCACCGGTGTACATACAAAGAAAAACCGTTAGTCCACATGAAGCAGTTGAAGTTATCTATGATGCAGGCGGTATTCCCGTTTTTGCGCATCCTATAGATGTGGACACGATATTTGAAAAACTTGCAACAGAGCTGATAAGCTACGGCTTAAGGGGTGTAGAAGCATATCACAGGAAACATTCACCTGCTGTTGTTGAGTATTTTTCTTCTATGGCAGAGAAGATGGGGCTTATAATAACAGGCGGTTCGGACTTTCATACGCCTTCGGCAAACCATGGAAATATTTTGATGGGCAAAAACCTTGTACCGTCCTGGGTATATGATGAGCTTGTAAAAGAAAAGAAAAAGGTTGAACTAAGGTAAAAGTTTCATAAAAAAACGGAGTTACAGACTCCGTTTTTTTTATTTTGTCATCTTATTATTGCAACTGCATGTAATTTCCTTGCTTAATTTCTTTTTCCATAATAGCTTTTTTGCTTCAAATTCTGCCTAAGATGCCTTTAGGGCAGCCTCTTATTCAGGTGTTTTAGGCGCAAAGGCTTCTTTTGCCCAGTCTAAGAAATTACGAACAGTATCGGTTTTGAAAAATTCTGAGAAATTTTCATTACCTGCTTTCTCGTTACTATTTATCCAGTTCTGAATTTCTTCGTCAGAGATTTTTCCGTCTTTGTCAGTATCCAATTTACTTGTAAAAGTTTGTAATTCATTTTCATCTAATTTGCCGTCAACATTACCGTTCAAATATTTTTCATTTTTTATCAGATGACTTGCGACCATAGAAGCGTCTTCGAGTTTTCTCTTTTTTTCCGCTAACTCTTTTTGTCTTTCGGCTATTTCGGCAAGTCCACCTGTCTTGTTTGTTGTTCCTGTGCTGCTAACTGAATTAATACTCATTTTTTTCTCCTTACTTATATTATTCGTGCTTATTTGTATGCATATAAAAAGTATATATGCATACAAATAATTGCCTTTTCGATATTATTCATTGTTACAAAAATTTATATTTTTGAAATCTTCTCAAGGCATGCGTAAAATGATAATATGAGTAATTATGCAGAATTAGAGAAGATTTTCGATTTTTTAAATCTTGAACTTACAGAGGAAGGCTATGCTTTTTTTGTGAACATAAAAAGGTCATTCAGCGGTAATCTTACTGTTTTTGAGGCTTTTATACGCTCTTATTTGATTATTCAAAAAAACGGGGAATTGCCGGAAGATTTGCATTTTGACTTTGTAAACTACTTCCATGAAATGCTTGAACTACAAGGTGAAGAGAGCCTTCTGGAACAGTTTGCAAAATATGCAAAATACTATTTGATGCTGCACTTTGAGTATATAGAATCTTCCGAGATAAAAGAAGTTATTTCCGAGATTAACAGAAATGATTTGAAAATAGCATATCCGTTTTTAATGGAGCTTATGGATGATTTGGAGAATAGCCGCATAGACGAAAATGCTTTTGTCTCACTGGCTTTAAATATTCTGGAAATGGCGGAAAATGCGGATGAAGCTGAGTTTGCGCGCTTTGGACTAATGGTAAACCAGATGCTCTACAACTCCCCTCAAGAAAGCAGAGCAAGTTAGTGACTACATTCATAGATAGCGCAAAGGTTAAAATAGAGTCAGGAAAAGGCGGCAACGGTATGGTTGCCTGGAGAAGAGAGAAATACGTTGACAAAGGTGGCCCTGCAGGCGGTGACGGCGGTAAGGGCGGGGACGTTTATTTTGTGGGCGACGAAAATCTCTCAACGCTTCTGGACTTTAAATATAAGTCTATTTTTAAGGCACAGGACGGAGAAAACGGCCGCTCAAAGTCTCAACACGGAAAAGAAGGGAAAGACTTAAAGATACGCGTTCCCGTTGGTGTTGTTGTAAAAGATTTAAAAACAGGTAAAGTAATTGCCGATATAAATGAGCATGGCAAGAAAGTTCTTGTTGCATCAGGAGGCAGGGGAGGCAGGGGTAATGCGCGTTTTGCTACGGCTCAAAAGCGAGCTCCGCAGTTTTGTGAACCCGGTGAAGCAGCTATTATCAGAGAGTTAGAGTTAGAGTTAAAACTCATTGCAGATGCCGGACTTCTGGGTATGCCTAATGCGGGAAAGTCAACATTAATAAGTGTTATAAGTTCCGCTAAGCCTAAAATTGCGGATTACCCTTTTACTACAATTGTTCCAAACCTCGGCGTTATCAAGAAACCATCAGGAGACGGTTTTGTTGTGGCGGATATCCCGGGTCTCATAGAAGGTGCTTCTGAGGGCGTCGGTCTGGGCTATGAGTTTTTAAGACATGTTGAGAGGTGTAAATTTTTGATTCACATAGTAGATTTATGTGCCGAAGACCCCATTGCAAACTACAAAAAGATAAACAAAGAGTTAAAAAAATACTCTCCGGCTTTAGCTGAAAAATATCAAATATTAGCTCTCAACAAGGCTGATGCGCTTGACGAGGGGGAAATAAAAAAACTTCATACGAAATTTAAAAAGCTTAACCCTGACCTTTTTGTAATATCCTGCGTTACAAGGCAGGGGCTTGAACCGTTTTTAGAGCATGTGTATAAAATGGTTGACGAGATAGAGCCTACGCTGATTGAGCTTGATATTGACGAAGATTATGAAGCCTCAAACAACGATGATAGCAATTACGAGGTTACTAAACTTAACAAAAACACATTTTTTATAGAAGGTGGTAAAATAAAAAGATTGGCAAGCGTCGTTGATGTCAGAAATGTTCACCAAATGAGAAGATTTGCCAATATACTTGATTCTATGGGGGTTTTTGAAAAGCTTAAATCCATGGGAATCAAGGAGGACGATGTAATTAGTGCTGCACATATTGAAATAAACTATAAGGAGGGTTATTTTTAATTTCCTAGTTTCTTTAGGGGATTTTCATGCCAAAGAGCAGGTATTTATAGTGTAAATGTATGATATTAAAATTTGCCTATAACTATAAAATATGTGTAGTATGTTAATGTAGGTTACTAAGGTAGTGAAAGTGTCACATGTTTTTTGAAGAAGATAAAAATCTGGATAATCTTGACGATTTAGAGTTGGATTTCGGTGAGTTCGAAGACAAGTCTATTACTTGGGATGAGCTTTTGGAGGACGATGAAGTCGACCTTGTATCTATAAAAAAGGGTGATAAAGCCCCTCTTGAAGATAATGAAATTATTCTTGATGATAACGAGCTTGATTTAGACGTCCCGGAAAAGGACGCTTTTGAAGTATTTGGCGGCGATAAAGATGAGATTAATCTTGAAGAAGATGAAGTGAATGTGAATATTCCTCAAGAAAAAATAGACCTTAGTGAAGAAATCAGTCCGGAGCGCGGTACAAGGGAGGTTTTGCAAAATGAGCCCGAAGAGTCATCCGGTGCTGCTACAGATGAACACAATCAAGGAAAGCCTATACAAAGCGAGAGTAAAAATAATAAAAGTGCAGTTTTGGGTGTGGTCGCGGCGATATGCCTTGTTGTTACTGTAGGTGTTTTCTGGTTTTTTACCAGTAAGGGTGCCGACAATGATGACTTTGCCACACTTATGAACAATAACGAACAAGCCCATGAACAGCCTGTTGTTGCGGCTATTAAAAATGATTTAGATCAATTAGGTGTTAGTGCTCCTGCCTCCGAGGCCCAAGAAGCAGAAACTCCTAAAGAACCCGTTAAGGAAGCGGCGAAGCCTGCTGCAGACGATAAAAAGGTTGTAGTCGGAATTGCTGATGCGGGTCGTTCAAATCCTTTTGTTCCCATAGGAAACATAAACCTTGCAGGCTTTATGACTTCTCCTCCGGTTGATATTATGATGCCGCCCGAGGAGTACGGAAACTTAGAAGAAGTGCAGAAATTAATGGGAATTACTGTTACAGGTATTTTGTATGACAGTGTTAAACCTTCTGCGATTATAAATGTGAGCGGTTCAGACTACTTTGTCCAAAAAGGCGACAAGGTTGATAATTATATGGTGACCCAAATTACGCCTACAAATGTTACGATTTCAAGCGGCAAGAACACATACAAGGCCGGAGTTGGCCAACCGTTTGACAATGGCAGAATACAGGGTCAAACAACACTGGTGCAAAACCGCAAGTTTGGCGGGCAAACAAGGCACTATACTTCAACAGGTGATGTGGAAGTGAATGTCAGGAGCCAGTATTAAAAGTTACTAAAACAATAATCATTAGGAGTTTATAGATATGTTTACGCAAGAAAGTAAGAAAAAATTATTCCAGAAAGTGACAGCATGCGCTTTAATCCTTTCTCTTTCTCAGCTTGGCTGGGCTCAGATTGCAGGAAATGAGCTTATGCAAGGTGATGCACAGGAAGTAAATTTAAAAAACAGCATTGATGTTAATGAGAAAGCAATACGCAACATCAATAATGTGACAAAAAGAGCGGAAGTGTCTTCGATGTCACTGAATAACAACGCTGCAATAACAAACTCAACTGCTAAAATCAGCATTTCGTTGAGAGATTCTGATGTAAAACAAGTATTGAGAATGCTTGCAGACAAAGCAGGAATGAACATTATTTTCCATGATTCAGTTCAGGGTAAAGTAACTTTGGACCTTGTAAACACAACTCTTAATGAAGCTTTCTTGCTTGTAATGGGTTCACTGCAACTTTCTTACTACACTGAGGCCGGTACGTTAATCGTATCCTCCAAAGACACTGCGAAAGAATTAAGTTTCGGTAAGCAAAATCTGACAGTAATTCCTATTAAGTATGTTGATGCCGGTGCGGTTGCAAGCTTTTTAAATGCAAACGTTTTTAAATCAAACATTGTAGGTCTTTCTAATGACGAGATTGTTACAAGCAACCCCCGTACAAACGAAATAATGGTTTTTGGTACAAAAAATGACGTGGCAATGGCGGAAAAAGTTGTTGCAAAGCTTGACACCAAACCAATGATTAATACATTTAAAGTTAATCATACAACGCCAAAAGAAATGGCCTATATGATATGCGATTCTGTTATTCAGGTCGAAACTTTTGATAGTTCTAGCTCTTCAAGCTCATCCAGTTCAAGCTCATCAAGCTCAACTGAAAGCAGCTCTTCAAGCTCAAGCTCATCCAGTTCAAGCTCATCATCTTCAGGTGATATAGATGAAGTAGTACTGGGCGGTGGTTATGTAGCTTGCCGTGCGATTTCAGCTACAGAGTATGGTACAGGCAGCTCATCATCGGCCGGTGGCACAACAAACGGTATGACACCTTTTGGCGCTGCGCCTGTTACGGTTGTATATTTTCAAAACCATGGAAACATCAGCGTCTATGGAGGTTCAGTTGAACAGGTTGAAGTAATTAAAGAATTTATTGAGCAAAATGACAAAAAACAGCCTATGGCTTATATTGAAATGTCTGTTATAGAACTTAATGAGACGGGTTCAAAAGAATTTAACAATGAATGGCAGCTA
>Ga0153948_1001582_pt1 | contig 11462 bp, 10 predicted proteins | sample TSNJ032MetaG_FD_104696 | JGI IMG/M metagenome (GOLD analysis project Ga0153948, IMG submission 104696) | Attine ant fungus gardens microbial communities from New Jersey, USA - TSNJ032 MetaG | ecosystem: Host-associated > Fungi > Mycelium > Unclassified | place: USA: New Jersey, Wharton State...
CTCGGATTTCAAAGTCTCTGGATACTTCATTCCAGTCTTGAGATAGGCATTCGCAAGTTTTCCCGGTAAGAGATGGACCATCGTCAAGGAAGACAGCTGGAACTGCTCCATGACTGAACGAAGAGACTGAAGGATTTCCGGTATCCAAAGTTGGCAAGAGGAGGATCTGGATCATCTCATCGAGCGCACGAAGAGCAGCGGTCTCGCGAGAATAACTATATTCTCTGTAGGCCGAGGATTCAAATATTGCAAGGAGCTATGGACAGAATGTCAGATGGCTACAACTTCCACGTCAACTTGCTCACAAATTGGGCTTTAGCTAGGTCAATGTTTAGAAGACCTGAGTGGCGCGCCTCATCTAGTGCAGTCTGGGCTTGAAGTCGTAACTCCATAGCTTGAGTCATGCCATCTGATCCTTGATTTATGGAACTAGACTGAAGGAGCTGTGCAAGCGCCAGCATAGCAAGAATGAAAGCTGGTTGTATCTTAACCCGCTCCCTATCGTTGAAAAGTTGTAGAGCAAGAATATCCATATTTACGAAGGAAAGTTGATTAATTGTGTTGCGTCGCCTACAAAAATGTGAAATAAAGTGGAAGAGGCGTAAACTTTTGTGCTCACAAGAAATTCATATGCTGCACAATTTCTGGGGGACTTATTCCAATAATGTCGGAGAAGGTAGACAAGAAGCGAGAACGGTTTCCTTACCCGTAAATCCCGGCAATTCGGTCCCACCAATCTCTTTGCCTCGCTTCCAAGTTCGGTAGTATCGATGTTGACAGGACGCGATGTGTGTTATTTGGTGATATATCTGGGTGGGGAGATGCACTCATTAAAGACCCACGCACGCACTCATACACAGAAAGACGGTGATTAGTCGGAGATTCTTCCTATTGCTCCCATTAGAGTGAGCCTTATCTTTTTGGAAGAGGACGGTTCGACATCTATACCTTTACAAAATGGTCCAGACCACGATGCAAGATCGAAGATGTATGAGAGGTGGTCTGGATGCGAAAATCTGGAAGACGTGAGGAAGAAGGTGTATGCTTTACGCCATCCATCTTCTCCTTGATTCGATGATATTGTATTTCTTGGGCGCCTGGTGTTGTATTAGAAATGGTTCGACGGCGCTTCGAATTAGGGGGAGTTGGGTCATCCGGAGCCCGCTTTTTACATCTTCTTTGACGTGTACCAGGACGCTTATCTGGACCTCTTCGTTTAGGCATTGCATCATATTCACACTCGTTGTTTCTTCGGAGACAGTTATTACAGTCGGGCCTTTTTGAATCACATCGTATCTTGCGAGCACGACTGAGAAGAAATGACAGTGTGCCGATACTGATTATTTTATGGATAAAACCATTAATGAGAGACTTGCCAGAGGCGGCAGGCTATGACAACGGGCACTGTTCTCTTTCGATTCTCTCGTGAAGGATTAGTTACGTTCGTGATAGAAGGCTCTTCTGGGCCTGTAGTGCCCATTGGATTGAGCCTGTGATCACCATCCATGTTCGAGCTGTTTGAAGATATGAGGTCAAGAGCAGATCCACAAGGGAACGGTCGCTCGTACAATGATGGGATAAATCTGACAGGTGCATCACGGCTGGTGGCATGAACAAGGGAAGAAACATGTGGATATTGAGTAGGGAAATGTCCCAGGTGATAACGAGATGAGTAAAGCTGATTACAATGAGACAACGTGACTTGACGGGCATTTGAACTCGGAGGCTCTAGGGCAGAATCAGTAGTCGGTATCTGTTGTCGTTGGTTCTTATTGAGACCTTGAGCAGAGTCAAATTTCGGCACTAGGAGTTCCGGGGTAGGAGATAAGTTATCTGGAGGAACATGTTGATACCGGACTTTCAAGACTTTGGGTTTAAAGAACACGGACACATATACGACGAAAAAAAATAACATACAAGACTCATGGCCACCATGTATTGAAGGCATCTGCAACATCTGAGGGAAGACATTGCTAGTCGGAGAATATACACCAGATCCCTCTTCGCTGGATGAGGTAACTTCATCGTGGATCATCACCTGAAGGCGGAAGGGAGAGTAGATGTCGTTAGTTTCATTGTTTGGGACCATGATAGTAGACGTTGAGGATAAAGAGAATGTTAGACAGTGAGTGCAGGGCACGAAGCACAAAGGCAAACTCTGTGAACGAGAAGGGCTGGGTAGAAAAAGCTATGTAGTATTAGAACGTTATTTCGGTGAATTGCGAGTCATCAGTGAAAAGAATCCCGAGAATCCTTCGCCAGAATATTGAACTTTGGATGATCGATTGTTTCTCGCCCAGATCTCTGATTGCCTCGGGCCGGTAAGCGATTTAAACTGAGGCACTCAGCAAGGTACGACCAAAATCGGTTGCTGAGCAGGTACGGCTGGCCTTTGTGCCTCAGAACATACGTTTGTCTGCTCTACTGGGGAGTCCTATCTTCTCTGAAGTTAACCCATGTGGACAACAGAAATCCAGGAAAATGTAGAAGAAACATAAGCATATTCTAATTTGAGAAGCATCAGGTCCTCTCCACGTGGTGTTCACTTGAGCGGGCCTGTTTCTCCCACACCATCAAATACTTTGCCTCTTCTGCACATGCTATAATATAACTGGCCTCCCCGTCCACCTACCATTAAACTCCAATTTCTGCACCTTCTGAATTCATATTAAAACCAACCCGAACAATGCTTGTCGCCACGTTGAGTGTCCCCCTTCTGCCTAGTGTCAAATATCCCTTCTGGATCGTCAGGCACAGTAGACAACATCCTCTCAAGACCCCGAAACTGGGGTAAACTGCTTGTAGACAACTTGCCCAAATGACAAATCCCTGTCTCCATTTAAGTAACAAACTGCACTCGAGCGCCTCCCACATCCACATGGAAGCTCTTCTCCTACATATATCGAATTCAAATGTGAAGGACACTCCATCAATAATCATACTCTCTTGCGAAAGGGGATACATTCTTCCAACTACATACAACATCGTGTCCTTGGCTTCATAGTTCAGTGACTTCCTCATTCCGGTACATCTGGCATGTCAACATATTTTTGGCAAATTATTTTGTGGGAGGACCACAATAGCTACTTATATAAGGATTGTAGACGATTTACTGTCAATCGTATCAGCAACTTCAGACCCCAGCTCTGTTCTATCTTGTAGTCAGCACTTAAATTGAATGGTCATCAAGGAGTATCTTCAAAAGTTCTGATAAGACTTTTACTGTTGTTTTCTTTATGTCATAAAGATGAAGGAACTCATGAGGTCTTGCTCCTTCCGGGCCGAATCCTAATATCGCCGCTTCTCAATATCGCCCAGTTGCTCTTTCACTACTAGATCAACATCCTTCAAGGCGTTACTCAACGCTCGTGTCCGCAGGTCGCAGCTAATAGTCCTTCTTTAATGGCGTTGTAACATTTGTCAGTCATTATTCATGCCATTCCTCCTGTTCTTATTTCCAGAATTTGTTTCCTGCCAAGCGAAGAACAAAATCCTTAGCTATTCATCTTGAGTTGATTTACGAAAAGCTTGTCTCTGTCTACCTCTCTAATGTGTGACTGTCATCTGGCGAGTCAAGTCATTTGAATAATAATGGTCTTCATAGGGCTGACTAACCGCGCATTATGGTAAGAACCCACCTCCACAGTGTGTAATTTGATGACATCGGAGAAGGGATGGATGCACACGCGCCAGGTCAGAATAAACCAAAGGCTTCACAGAAATAGTATCGATATATTCTGTGGACAACAGCCATCACCATAAAATGCAAAGCCAGGATGATCTATCGGCTTCTAACTTCTCATAGAATTATGCAAGCTGGTGTCTTGGAAGAATCTTGAATTTTGGAGAAGTATTCTTAGCCTGAAGACCTCATTTCTCACAAAAGTCATCTCTGCGGTTTATTAAGGTGCTTTGGTCATATGAATTACTTTTGATGAGGTGTATGCTCAGGAGAAATTGAGCGCGGATAATATAGCTCACCATATGTCCACCCAATTTGCGCGATCCAGTGACATGCACCTGTCTCTCTAATCTATTAATGAGACTGAGTCATTATTTCACGAAGCAAATGCGAAATGAGTAGTCCACTACTTGAGCCCGTTCTCTTCACAAAAACATTTATGAATTGATTTGACTCCACTGTAGGCCATTTTCGATCCCATCTCAAAATATGGTAAGAGTCAAGTCAAAGGACGGACTGCGTTTCTTATATAGTGGCCCTCATATCACAAAGATATCATCATTCCGTAAACGCCACAATAAAGTTCGACGGGTGACTATGAAATCTCTGCCATGGCTCTTGAACCATGCTTCTTGGATATGTCGTAAATATAAATGGAGATCCTCGTGATAGGTCCCATTTTGAAAATAGATATTTAAGTTCTCCGCCACATTAAGAGTCTATAATGCAATAAGACAGAAGGAATTAATCACCTGAGGAGAGCGTTGCATAGATGCTCCAAGGGATGCCACTTCATTTTCCATTCGAATGTGTCATCCTGCTGATTTCTCAGGATTCACACCGAAGGTGCAACAATAAACGAGGTCAACTTGAACCAGTGGCATATAGAGAGGAATGCAACAAACATCTAGTTCTTGGTGCCCAGTGAAATCTCTTATCTTATTTAGATCGTAGAGTACTTTTGTTGAGAGGCCCTTATAGTATAGAACATCTGGCTTGACGATAATGCCTCAATAACTGCAATTGGACTTTACCGTAGCAGGAGAGTTGCCTGAAGGAGTTCGTTACTTAGTAGGACAATACATTCATGCGCCGTTGTGTATGATCACTTCTGCTTTTGCACTTGACGTAATGACCTACCATGTCACTTGAGATCCGATCCAGCTTCTAGAAAAGAGAGATCATGAATGGTTCCTATCACGGCTAATATTCAAGGAACATTATAAGCGTAAACCGCCGATGTCCAGGAGCGGTGATCGAGCCTCGTGGATGGATTGGACAATCACTGGTGTCATTCACGAATAGCAGAAGCTTGGGACCCCTAGCTCGGTGGTAGAGCGTGAGATTCGAGTCTCCATCATTCCCTCGAAGCCATCCATTTAACCCGGGTGGGTTTTGAGAATCTACTGGAAGTTATCACTTCCCCCAATACACTCTGTCAGCAAGCCTACTAACCAGATTTTGACATGAAACTATCTCCTGATTCTCTCCGAAATGGTGACGAACAATCCTCCACAGTGCGATTCAGGACTGTTGTTTGCATCGTGGAACCAACGAGTATTACGTTCAGTGCCGTCCGTAGTCATCCAATGGTCAGCATTTGTAGCGGCTGAGGATAATCGATGATCACGAGCATGTGCAGTAGTGATGTAATTCATGATTTGGCTTTCCTCTTACAAAAACATTGTTACCAAGCGCAAGCTGGTCGTTCATTGTCATTGTGACTTTCTGGCTCTTTGCTGATGGTAAAAAAATTGAAATATTGTTCTGTAGACATTGATGGTATTGATTCTTTCACTCGATCGATCACCATGATGTGCGAACATGCATGAAGCATGTGACTCAAACTTTATGCGAAGCGTGCTTCCTTTGGGTTTGGAGTGAAATAGATTGGTCTTCGCTCCGCATTTGCCACCACTAAAAACTAACACGATGTTGAGATATCAAGAACCACACCCAAAGTAAGTTAGGTTTCATCTCGTTATGATCTAATGTTTCATTTTATGATGGTAGATAGAGAGTAAATACAAGTCGTCGAGATGAGACTCATTGCGTGTTTGCAAGGAGTTTTCTCTCGTCCACCCTTTTTCTATCTAAACTCAATATATGAAATATCATTCTGATGAACTCCATTGTCCTATATCTCGCAGTTAATATACAAATGAATAAATCTCACATTCATAAAAAACATACTACTACTCCATTAACCCATTTACCTAATTCGAATTTTTACGCGAGCAGTTTTAATTTAATGATCCAAATGACTGTCTCGAATAATGTGATAGCCGCATTTTTCGCTTGCTTCAATCAAAAATAAACGTCTCAGGAGTCACTGACTGGGGTAGACGACTGAGGGAGGCTTATATTTACACTACGAATGGTCAGTTAACCTGTTGAGAAATTATAAAAAAAATGCACCAAGGCGACTTGTCAAGTCTACATTTTCAGTAGGATGGAGAGGACAGAATGCACCGCGCTGATCCGATGATGTGACTGGGGGAGTCCATTTCAATATTCACCAACTTTCATTCAATGACAAAACTTGAAATGCTTAAAACCTTCCTGAATGTAATTATATCATTAGCTGTACTGGAAAGAATGCCCTAATATAATGTGCTTGAAGAACCTCTCTAATAAGTTGAAGCATTTTTAGAGTACAAAAATTGTGCAAGCTGATTTTCCCCTTCGCTCGATCGACAACGAAAGTCCTGTTTCATTGATTCACCTTAGGACAAGACTTCACGGAGCACAGTTCTGCGCAAGTCTCCAGATCAGCATGTAAAACAAGCAGTGATGGGTCCATTTCTAAATGAAACTTGATTGCAAGACAATGGAACGAAAAAGATAGGAAAATATTTTTGCATCTGTGATCCGAAATAAGAATGGCCCAAGTTCCTAGGCATCTGCCAAAACACAAGTGATGGTCCTAGCCGGAATGATATGGGATCATACTGAAAGGTACTATGTGCTCTTGCCAGAGGCTGAGAGCCTCATAAGACTCGATTATAACAGTCTCAATATCAATACCCTGTGGGCCCCATGTATCTAGGAGGAAGGATGGCTGGAGAGCGTCGTCTATTTATGTTTGCACGTGTGTCAACTGGACTGCATCGTATATCAACTTTTCAACAAAACAGGTACTTTGTACTGGGAAGAGCCGCTCGAGGTGTTGGTCGGAGAAATTCTAATTTTTATTACTCTCGGCTAAATGAACCTCGGTATTTTGATATTCAATGCCCAGCTGGAGCTTTTCATGCCGCAGGCTGAATAGCAAGATGTCACCCTCTCGAGTTGGTAGAGTCTGGCGATTAAAACATGTGTCGGATAAACAAGTAGGTTTCTGATGACTGAGAGGCCCATCAACTAGGTACTGGAAAGCAATATAATTTTGGACCGATGCACTCGGGAGTCGACTATAGCTTGCAGGCGTTCTCATTGAGAATTGAAGTTGTCCTCGTGTCAACAAGCTGCGAGCGCAGATCCTGCCCAATTTGGAGAGGTTTGTCTACAACGAGTGTAGGTGCTGAAATAGAGTAATAGGCAAGAAGACAGGACTGCGGAATGGCTTAAAATACAAGATGCTTGGGCGTCTCCCTGTTAGAATGGTAACAAAGTTTGGCGGAAAAAGGGACACAGTGTGTGGGCATGTGTGATACACGCCAATTTTTTGCAGTCGTATAAATGGGTGATTAAGAGTGGCACCTCTCGGTGTTGGATAGCAAACAGGCGTCAGTTGTCAGATACGATAGCCGACAGCATGAGTCCTGGTTGTCGATTTTACAAGCCGAATACAACGGCGACACGGCGGAGAGACCGGGATTAGTCAGGTGTGGCAGCCGTGTGAAAATATATTCCGGTGTGGGTAGTGGCTGTTCTTCTTTCCTTCTTCACATCATCACCTCTTCCAGCTTCCTTTTCACCATGGGTTGTGTCCAGTCTACTGTAATTGACGAGGAGGCCAAGGCTCGTAAGTACCATTTCGTCAGCCAGATTCATTTCATATCTATTATTCATCTAATAGGCAACGACGAGATCGAGAACCAACTCAAGCGCGACCGTATGATGGCCAAGAACGAAATCAAGATGCTCTTGCTGGGCGCCGGAGAGTCGGGAAAGGTTTCTTCTTCGTCGTCGATCGCTTATATCGGAAAACTCATGTGTCGCTAAAGTCGACAGTTCTCAAGCAGATGAAGCTCATACACAGTGGTGGTTATAATGACCAGGAACGGGACTCTTACAGAGAAATTGTCTACTCAAATACTGTTCAGTCCATGCGGTGAGCACTTAGAAATCAAACTTATGACTTGGTGCTCAAACTTCTACCCAGGGCCATTCTTGATGTATTGTCCCAACTTGGCCTTCAACTTGCACCCCAAAACGATGCTCGAAAAGCAACAATTCTTACTCTTCCTGGTCCCGTTGAAGGAGAAGCTCTTCTTTCTGGGATTGCCGACGCGTTGCGGAACCTCTGGCGTGATCCGGCCATCAAGGAGGCAGTTCGTCGTTCACGAGAGTTTCAGCTCAATGACTCCGCTGTCTACTACTTTAACGCCATCGATCGTATGGCTCAGCCTGGCTACCTTCCCACAGACCAAGACATATTACGTAGCCGTGTCAAGACCACTGGTATCACGGAGACAACCTTTTCGGTGGGCGAGTTGATATACAAATTGTTCGATGTTGGTGGTCAGCGGAGTGAGCGAAAGAAGTGGATTCATTGTTTTGAAAACGTGACGGCACTGGTATTTTTGGTCAGCCTGAGTGAGTATGATCAGATGTTGTATGAGGATGAGAGTGTGGTAAGTTTTTTTGCTCAACCTTTTCTTCACTCGCCCCACACTCATTTTCTGCTTCTAAGAACCGTATGCAGGAAGCTCTTACACTCTTTGACTCAATATGCAATTCCCGGTGGTTTGTCAAAACCTCTATTGTAAGCCTTTTCTAGCCTGCCTCGCCTCGCCCTAACATGCCCTCGATAGATCCTTTTCCTAAACAAGATTGATCTTTTTGCCGAAAAACTCCCTCGCTCCCCTTTGGGTGATTATTTCCCAGATTATACGGGTGGTGATAATTACGATGCTGCTTGCGATTACCTGTTGCACCGTTTCGTCTCGCTCAACCAGAGTGCAACGACGAAACAGATATATGCACATTATACTTGTGCCACTGATACCCAGCAGATCAAATGTGAGTTTTGCGTTTCCTTCATGAGTAAGCAGAGCATTGATCCGGCCCTGAATACTTTTAGTTGTATTGAGTGCTATTCAAGATATTCTTCTGCAACTCCACCTCCGGGAATGTGGTCTACTATAAAAATCTATGTTGGGTCGGCGTGCTATACCCACCACCTTGTACTATCAATCTTGACCACTGTGTTCCTATCCTCATCTCGCTTTCTCTATACCTCGTCTCTTGGCCACCGCTTTTTGCAGTCTTCATGGTTGACACCACTCGATTCGCGCCCTAATTCAAACTGTAAATTATCTCCCCTCGCCACCGCCGATCTTGCAAGTATGCTTTGACTTATTCAGCCCCTCCACCTATGGACGCATATATATAAATTTATATATATTCCATCCCTCTGCCACCTGAATCTCGCTAGTCTGATTCATTTAACCAACTCGCTCACTCGTTCTCTCCTATACTGTAGGTTTCAGTATCTCTGGATGATGCTCCATAGCTCTTTTCAGGGCTGTCAAGCTTCTTGGCTATATACCAGGCTTCTCTTTTTCCCTCTTCCCTGCCAAATTCAGTCTCATTATTGTACATAGCTCCCTTTGTTGATTAGCATACCAAACGGCTCTTCTTTCCTTTTGTCTCTGCAACTCTGAAGTTTATATATCGTCATTAATACACTTTTTCTCGCATTTGTATAGGAATTTCGTGGCTAAGTTTTCTTTGCGCTGTCAAAAATGATTTGTCACCTGTTCGTTGTTGACGACGGCTTAGCCCAAATGACGGGTTGTTAACCATTTGACATGAGATACAAATCAATGTCAGGGTTGCAGTTACAACCAAAGACAGGAGTTGACACTGATGTGACGTACGTCGAGGCTCAATGGTTGATGAATGCGGACATCGTGAACAGTCGCAGATTGAAATCAGGATTTATTGCATGGCTGTTATGCACATAAAACTCACGATCCTCAACCAGACACTGATGCGCATTGAAAGATGAGCATGACTGATATAGCGTCGATCGTACCATCTCAGTAACCCTCATGATCAGCATAAGACGGATGATGCTCGAGGTTGATGCACTTGCAGGACGAGCAGATCCAACATTAATAACCTGAGACTCTCTACAAAAATCCAAGGTACCGTAACCACTGAAGGTGACTGACAATAACCTTGTCGGTCTGTTTTTTTTAAAAAATGTGTTCAGTCTGGGCTTCGCCTGTATGTCCAAGCCGACAAAAAACAATCATGCATCTTGTGAAGTGGAGTATTCATGGATTACGACACCTTATATGCACGTGGTCACTGTCTTCTTGGATTCAGAATTCTCGCTGAGGGCCTTGTCTACGAGGCCCAGCACCCGGGAGTGTATCGTGCAATGGTGTAAACCAAAGGATGTGGTCATTGTATTCAATAAATTCAGTGTTTGGGCATAGCGGAACAGTGCTATTATGTACCCGTTGTGCTACTATATTTTGTCTCTCAGACAACATTCATTCCAGAGTTTAGGATATATAGCGTAATTACGCTGCGCTAGAATAGGAGAGTCAAAAATCTGAAAAAGACCCTGCAGGGCCATAGAGTTTATTGAGAGTTTATTGATGCTTTGGAAAGTTCGAAATGGAACTCTTGCGCGCACCTTCAGCGTCTGCGTGAGCCTGATTCCAAGTGAAGGAATTCTGATATTTCAAAGAATGCTTCTGCCCGTGGGCAGTTACAAATACCTTGAGATCATGGCTCTTACAAACCACGGACAGGCATATAACAGCACGGGCGCCACCATACGCAGGGATTTATGCTTTTGAATCAGAGACCAAGACTTCCTTCCACCCAACCCTGTCTCCGATGTTGTTTGATGTGATTCGCGAAAACCATCAGTATCATTTCAAAATAAAGTTACGAGGTTCGATTGAGAAGAGTCTCATTGACGAACCTCTGATCGGCCATCATATGTGGAGCTGACACGGTGGACAAACAGCTGTCAAGTGATCAGCTAAGGTTTGATGTCAACTGTCAACTTCACATGTCACACTTTGTTATCAGTTGATACCAAGTTATCTGCACTTGCACCAAGTGCCACCTCTTTATTACACCTTATAACCAGACTATCTATGGGAATCATATTTCAACAACCACACATACCAAGCATTTGAAAAGAGACTAAGTAACTATCACTTTGGTTTTGGCTCTCAAGCAAGATTATCAAAGGGTACAATCCAAGACCAGTTCAGGATTTCTTCAATAGCCAGGACTGTTGTCAGTTTTGATTTTGTCTTCATCCTATCACAAAAATTTCCTATTAGTCATTGCAACAGCTTTTGTAGCCATATATAAATGTACTCACCATTTTGCTAAAGTTTGACTCACTTCATTTAGACTTCAGGCACTTGCCTATTGATTGTTGAGCTTCAACCATACACTTTCATTATTTCCCTGCCTCCTCTGAGAGGTTATGGGACCTGGCCCTGAAACTAACATCAACATATCCATCACTTTTGTTAGAAATGTGGAGTGGAGTAGGAATTAGCTAATTGTCAGTGCAAGATTGTGAAGACTTAGGGCTCAACCAAGGTGGTTGTTCAAGAAGAACTCAATAGAGTTC
>Ga0153948_1001583_pt1 | contig 11458 bp, 10 predicted proteins | sample TSNJ032MetaG_FD_104696 | JGI IMG/M metagenome (GOLD analysis project Ga0153948, IMG submission 104696) | Attine ant fungus gardens microbial communities from New Jersey, USA - TSNJ032 MetaG | ecosystem: Host-associated > Fungi > Mycelium > Unclassified | place: USA: New Jersey, Wharton State...
GATTCAGAATAAATGATAAAATCTAATGGTCATGTCCTTACCAGCAGAACTCACAGTCTTGATCAAGGATATGATGAGGGCACACATAAATTTATAGGATGGTATGTTGCCAGGCAAGTTAATTCGATAGGAGCTCAAGAAATGCAGGCAATGGCTCAGAGACTTATCTCTCCACCTGAAGCCTGACCACCTTTTGTATGCATATTCAGGGACCCCTTGCTTGATAGCAGCCATATCTTGGTTCCAATGCAAGGGTACGGGTAACTTGTCTTCCAAGAATAAATTCGAATATCACTTATGTCCCCACCCAAGCTTGAGAAAGATCATACTAAGGTACCCAGAGAACAACATATATAATTAAGAAAAATGAGACTCATATTTCAATTATCTATTTTTCCTATCTTTCGGGAATATTACTAGGACATGTTAAAGAGGCGCGACATCTTGATCTGATCTGGGCCCTTGCATGCTTTACAACATGTTGGCGATTTTCATTTCTCCTACCATTGGTTTGATAAAGGAAGGAAGATCTAGTCGGAGGATGACATGAGAAAGTATATAGTGTATCACGAACTCGCGAACTCACAAACTCGCGAACTCTCACGGACTCATGAACACACACACACACACTCTCTCGTGGACTCATGTATTCATCTTTTCATTTTACCACCCAGCTGTGGGAGTTTCTCCCATTGTTGTGAACATCTCACACTGATCAACGTCCCCCTTTTTTGTCCACTCCTTTCCTCATATTTATTGCATGGGAGGATTGCATGGGAGGATTGATGGGAGGGATTGATGGGATTACAACATTTGTGCAGCCCTCCCACGCCACACTCTACGAGAGGTTGGACCTGCTCACAACATTCTTACAGTGCACTTGATGGCCTTATTCAGTGATTTCCTCCCTGTGCATCAATGGCCATTCTTACACTTAGGTAACCACTGATTAGGATGCAAGCATCCGTCCAACGCTCCGTTTTACCTATACACCCCTTGGGGAGTTTGCTGATACTACAACCGTTCACACAAGAATTATGCGAAGCTGATGTGACCTTCCTGATACTATCAGAAAACACGCTCATAACAGGCTCATAACAGACAAAGACTTCTTTTCCCCCCTCCATCAAAAGTACCTTCATGCTTCAACTTCGGTGAACTTGATGGATGATAGATATAGGGATTGAATCCACACTGCTCAAAATTTTCATACATATAGCTATTTAGGGGCCTTTAACCGTGAAACCCAAGGGCTGTCATAGAATCGAACATATAAAATCATGGCCATCATGGGAAGCGGCAGTTGGTCCTGGTCACACAGTTCAATGCGACTGTAATAGATATGTACTCGAATACGATAAAAGAATTTATCGAAAGGAAACCACACTGGCTTGATCAAGCCTTGTCTCCTGGCAAGAGATACATCTATCGCCGGTGACCCTGCCAAGGATTGCATTGAGGCTCGAGAGGAGGCAGTGACCTAGGGTTACATGAGAACACAAGTAGATCAGGGAATTTTTTCCTCTTCTTCAGTTCTTTATTCCCTCCGTAGACACCCTCGAATAATCTCCGGTCCCTTTACTGTAGGAAAAATCGCATTGTATGCATCAACCTTCCAAGTCAAGTCCGAGAGACATAATGTGAACAAGGAATCGACTAGTTCCCTGATATAGTCGTTTGTGTTATCCGATAGTTCAGGTTTGTTTGGATGCTTGCGCTCACAAATTTTCATAGAATAATTGTATCTATTCCAATGGCAAAAAGCCACTCTGCAGCCCCCACTGATATTCGCAGGATCTTCAGATCTGGGAGATTGAACGGCTGACGACTGGGAGCGACCACAGTAGAAGGCTACTCAGTTATGTTGAAGGAGCCTATGACTTGAGAGCATACATCTCAAAGCAAAGAGAAATATATTGAACATAGTTGCTTGCCGAAATCGTTCAAACTTGTGAGACAGAAGTGATAAGGTGCGAGAACTTTGCAAACAAAAAAATCCGTGCTTTATGGGTTCAACTCATAAAATTAATCTTGAGGTGAATGATTGTCCTTGGTGAGCTGAGAATTTGAAGCTAAAGGTCATACAGGGAAGAATCAATACGTGTCGAGCAAGGAACCACATACGCTGCTTCATCTACTTCCATACAATAAGATACATTCAGTTTGTAATGTCTTCAATCCCTTCCGCTCTAGTACCCTACTTGGCATGAAATATGAATGATTCGTAGTTGAGAGATTGACCAGGATATGATTGAAAATCACGTGAAGAGCATACAAAGTGCCACGTGGTCGTTATCTGGCCTCACCTCACCGGCAGATGATAATCGGAACTCGAGCTTTCTCGAAGCCGGATCTGAAGGATATCTGGCCGCATAGAAACTGCTTATGGCAGATTTATAGCAAATCCGGTCTTCGAGAATCCGGGAAAGAACCATCAATCAGTGAAGCTAAGTGCGGAGGTTTTGACTTCATAGTACAGGCCTTTCGCAACTTGAGTAGTCAGTTTCCCATTCGTGTTTGGTTGTTGGCGCCCGTAATTTTAACGTCAGTATCAGGCTACGTGGTCGATATGTCCATCTAATGCTTTACGGATAACAGTACCTCATCCTCAGACATATCTCGTGATTACATTCAGGAGACTCAGTCTCAACTGTTACGCTAACACTGGTTTAACTTGTGCGCATTGAATCGTATTTGTTCTATGTCAGTCTTCCATGTCCAACAACCTGACTCCTCAAAGTCTCGACATCACAAGAGCTTTGATGTCCGCGTCATCTAGGCAACATACACACCCCTGTTGTACCAAAAATTGGAGATTGATAGTTTCTGCAGTTGCAGTGCTCCAAAGTCGGATACGAAATGAAATTGACTGTTCCCAATAAATACCGCACTCTTGTTATGCGCAGGATGAGAAAGTAACAGTGATATTGCCTCAGCACACAGATCAGCAAACACTTCATATCATCCATGACATAAATTGGTGAGTCATCAAGAATGCTTCTAATCGATATGTCAGGTTAGTCGTCTTTAAAGCATGTTTGACTGCAAAAGCCATCATCTAGGTGTTCTGAATTAGACTCATTACCGCTGTATGCGGAATATTTTGGGAAGAGAATCTTTGTGTATAGGTCACTCGAAAATTGACTTTCCGTTAATCTTGCTTGACAGCAATCACGAACGGTGCCTCTAGGGCCGGGTCAGACGATGTATACCCATGGCTGTTAATGGAAGAAGATTCACCTCTTATAAACCATCCTAGGTGTCCATCTGGTTGTTCAGCCCCGGGAACCACCAAAATCGACCCGGAGCTTGGTTGAGTTCCATTTCTCCGGCCCCTGTGAAGGAAGGTTCGGTTGTTTATTCCCATAAAGCTCGTCCTTATGACACCAATAGTTCCTAAATCTCCCAGGTTCTCGCTTGGTGTCACCGCCTCAATTTTTGTGATCAACATGGCCAATACGATTCGACCAGACGCCCACTCAGTGGATCAAGAAATAGAGACTCAGGAACCGGTGAAATCATTCCCTGTCGCTACACAAGAAGAGTCCGGGGAGGTCATTAGGAATCAACGGCAAACACCATTGCCCAGACTTCAACTTTTTTTTGTTCTTCTCATACAGTTTTCAGAACCCACCACTGCTACTGTCATCTACCCCTTCCTGAATCAATTTGTTCGAGATACCGGAATCACCCAGGGAGATGATAGGAAAACAGGGTATTACGCTGGTGTCATCGTGAGTCTTGTGAACTTTGGCCATACTAATTGAATCATTCCATCTCCACCATGAAATGTGCACGCTAGGAATCGATCTTCTTTCTCACAGAAGCTGCTACGGTCTTCCAGTGGGGATGGTTATCTGATCGTTTTGGGAGAAAGCCTATCCTACTGCTTGGACCTTTGGGTTTGGGCTCCGCAATATTGAAATTCGGATATTCTACATCCTTTTGGTCAATGATATTGTCGCGATGCATTCAAGGCATCTTCAACGGCAGCATCGGCGAGTTCTTTGAGTTCCGTTAGGCTTCAAAGGAGTATTGAAGTATTTTATCAGGTGTTTCGAAAACCATCATCGTTGAGGTCAATAGCATCCAGTCTATCTATTTGAGCGGATTGTGACACTAGCCTTCAGTTAAGCGACTCGACCAACATGGGTGACGCTCTCTCCCTGATGCCGCTTATGTGGAGTTCTGGCGTGACGATAGGGTACGAGTAATTGTTTGAAGCTTTCCCCATGTTAGTATTGACTTACCTTGAAGCCCATTAATCGGTGGCGTCCTTAGCAAGCCAGCCACGAGGTGGCCGGAATTTTTCGGAAAAATTGCTCGCTTCAGGGAGCATCCGTATCTCTTACCATGTCTGACTGCAGCAATCATTTCATTCTCTACATGTATCATAGGATTTTTAGGCTTGAAAGAGGTGAGTGTTGAGTACTATCTGAGCTCTGAGATTTCAAATCATTGGCCTTCACATCTGATCAGACAAATCCGTCTCTACGTCGAGGCTCTGAAACTATAGAAGACAATGAACGAGGGCGAGGATTTGAAGCTGGTTCGTCGGATACTCTCCTCGACCATAACAGTGAACCAAACTATGGAACGACCATCCCAGCCCACTCTGCTTCACCCACATTTTCCGAGGTCTCCGTGGATTCATGCCAGAATTTTACAGATCCCAATGATTATAAAGACGTCACCCTGCGTTCCGTTCTCAAATCTAAAAATATGAAACTTATAATCGCCAATTTTATCTGCTTTGCCTTTACAGAACGGTATTACTATGACCTTACACCGCTGTTTTACTCTACTTCTATCGAGACCGGTGGGCTAGGCCTTAGTCCATATCATATCGGCTTAATCATGAGTATATGGGGTTTCTGTAATGCATTCTTCCAGATAAACGTAGTCGGCAGACTTATTAGGAGCTATGGTGGGGCCTCGGTCTACAAATTCGGATACATCTGTTACCTTTTGTCTCTTCTAACATTCCCTCTTTCGGCTTGCCTTGCGCGTGGAAATGGAAGTGTTGGATTTGGAGCTTGGACCGTAATTCTAATTCAGCTATTTTTCCAGTTTTTTTCATACATGAGCTATAGTTCGTACTATCATCTTCTTGTGCGCATGTCTCTACTCACCACGTAATCTGCAGCCTCCCTCCAAGTTGTTGTTGCAGAGACAGCTCCAAAACAGTTGATGGGCTCCATCAATGGTTTTTTGCAGATGGCGGGTTGCGCGATGCGCACATTTGCTCCAACATTTGCTTCCTCCTTGTTTTCATTTTCCATCAGATCGCAGGTTCTCGGTGGATACTTAGTATATGTAGTCATATATTCTATTCTCTTTGTTGGCATTTACTTTAGCAGAGCATTGCCCGATACTAGGCACAAAGGCAAAAACAAATCTGTGTAATGTTCTCAAGAATGTGAATGTATTTATGTTGTAACTATATCTAATAGTTTCTTTTTATGTTTGATTTTCTTTGTCATTGTTCCCTGTCTGCACACATTTGATTCATTAGGAACTTTTTGTCTTGTTTCCCTCTTCATACATCTCTCAACCTTCCTTCTTTGATAAATAAGTTAGGAAACTTAATAACGATGCAAATAGCCTGTTAAAATATGTATTCAATCCACTCAAGACTGTCACGATATTAGAAAAACCGGTTTGTCTAGATATGGGTCAAATTTCCGGCCAAGCCGTTGTTGATTCTGAGTGTAGTTCCGCCGCTGTACCAACATATGAGTCAGTGTAGCAACAGACAAGACTCTCAAAACCCAACCACTAAATGATCATGAAATAGTCACCTGTGAACACTTTAGACTACCTTGTATCATTAGGAAATAAATGTCTCAGACATCTATATCTTATCCTGATGAGAGTAAAGCACATTCATTTCCATTTCATCCTAAGGTTGAGAGCATATTCTCAAGAGTACACTCTACCCTTGACTCAAAGGTAAGGATGAGGTAAAAGTAGACTTTAGTTACCTTTACCCCACTCTTGTTGGTACCCTGAGGGTATACCCTACCTACCTCTGGTGGGCCAAAGCACAGAAATGAGATCAGTAATGTCAGGAGCATATTACCCGAGGAAATCCTATCCCATTCAATTTAGATCAAATTGCAGCTCCAGTCGATTTTATATTGTCTGCTGGCCATTTACTACAACCTCATCTGATATCGCGGGCCAAAGATTCCTTCTTCAATAGCTTTAACTTCTGCCCAGTAGATGAGCGCACGTCAGCTGATATGTAAGGGCAAGACTTACGGAGCGAGATTCGCTTTGAATAAAAGCGACTCAGGGCGAAGCTACCTGGTAGATGGTCAGCTGACATTGTTCTGAAACGTCTTCAATGAAGTCGAGGCTTACCCATCATGAACCACAAATTGGGGACTCCAATGTCTCCCCATACACCATTGAACTCTCCCTCGCTATCGAGACCCCATATTTCACCAACCCCTTTAAAGGTCTCGGGATCTACAAGATCCTGAACGACATCACGGGCCTTCCCAAGGCTGAGGAGGCATCATCAAACGAATGAATCACAATACGTGGACTGAGTAATTACCCTGTACAAAATACGACAACATCGGCTGGAAGTTCACTTCCATCAGCAAATTTCAGACCCGTCTCAGTGAAACCTTCCAGGGCTGCGTCACTTTTCAACTTGATTTTGCCGTCAATTACGTATTGGCTGCCTCCGACGTCTGCTATAATTGAGTAGTGAAGAAGAATCATTGACTTGTAGCTTTACCTAGGTAGTATCCTCCGCCTTCTGTATACGCACCGAGATAAATACCGGCATCCTTGGGTCCTCGGTTCAGTCTGAAGCCAACCCGACGGAGCCCATCTAAAGTTTCTCTGTATGGGGGTTAATTCGGGATTTACAAGGTGTGATGAAGGTGTTCATACTTGTCTACCTCTTGAAAAAGGCATGTGGCACGATACCACATTCCGATGTTCAGAAGGCCGGAGGTAGAAGCAGAGATCCTGTCGGCCACGGTGATTGGTGGCCCTGTTTCTTCAAATAAGCCTAATAACAGCATGAGGATTTCTTTTATGAATCCAGTCCAAATTACTTCTTTCCTTTGAATGCATTTCTGAGTGCTTTCTGTACCGATACCACACACGTGGAGCTACGTTGATACATAGTTACGTCTAGAAGCCGATTGAAAGGATGTTGCAAGCGCTGGGAAGAGATGGCAATTTACCGACTCCATGATCATAGTAATCCACACCGAGATCGTGGGCTAAGTGATAATTGTCAGAACCGTAGGTGGCGAAGTGCAACCAAGTTGTACCGGAAGTGCACGAGCCGATGAGAACCACTTTCTTTCCGAGGTGGTCTGTTGCTGATTTGTGTTGCGAGGAATGAAGAACTTGGCCTTTGAACTTATCCTAAAATAATAATTTTGGTCTGATCAGTTTGATCAAGTATGAACTCCAGTGCCTACCATTCCAGGGTATGTCGGCACATGTATTGCTCCTCCACTGGCAAAACCTGTCGCCAAAACAACATGTTTGACTGTGAATGTACATTGTCCTCCCTTATGTCGAACCAAGACTTTATATAAGCCAGTCGAGTTATCTCTTTCGATGTGTTCAACGCTTGAAGAAGTCCATACATTGACTTCCATCGCCTCCGCGTAGAATTCGAGCCAATTAGCGACCTAGACGAAAGTTGGACCAGATTTTTTGGATCAAATGTGTGTTAATTACCTTTTTAGCGGGAGAGAAGGTTGGCCAGTTTGGTGGGAAACTCAAGAATTCGTTATGAGGCTTCTAAAAGTTGAGATGAAAACATAGCTCACGGGATATAAGGCATATGGTCATACCCTATTGGAAGTACCAAATTATTAATTGTCGTAGTCAAAACAGTGTTCATACTCACAGACCGGGTCATGGAGACACAAAGCATCATAACGGTTTCTCCAATTATCTCCGACCCTCTCGTTCCTTTCAACAACCAGAGTAGATATATCACATAGCTTCAACCTAGCAGCGACCTCCAACCCGCTATGACCGCCACCTACGATCAAAACGGTGGGGTCAGAATTCTCAAATCTCCGCTCTTCCTCTCTAAGGTGCTCCCATTTCCCATGATCTGACTGCTGGTTTCGTAGATGACCAACCTTTTCAGGAAAACCCTTCAAATCTTCCAAATTTGTGAAGACGGAATGTGCCCTCCACTGAAGGTGTTGTTGTTTGTCGAGAATAGGAACGAGCCTGAAAATCCCGGACGCCAGTCCCACGTCTGTCTCGAAAGTGAAAAAACCCATTATCCATGCAAGGTCAGGGTAAGGCTGAACAATGGAAGGTGACAGTCCCTCTTCGTCATTTGTTGTCTTCAACCTTAAGTTGCTGATCTTGGTGGTCGGAAGAAGGTCAGACAAGAATTTATGGATTCGAGTGGTACCCTCGAAAGACCTGAAATCCCATGTGAGAGCGAGCACATCACGCCAGTAAACGGAGGGCTGATCATGAGTCTCTGGGAGAGCCGAATCAAAGGACGATTGGATCATCAAATTTGCGATGCCATCGATATCACGAGAGTCAATCTTTTTAGCAAACTTAGCAAACCAATCGCTTGCTATACTGAGAGCATCAATGTTATCTGGGAGAGAGGAAACTCCAAGCTTGTTGAAAGTGGGTAAAGACGCCTCGGACGGGTGAGGTGATGAAGAGGACATAGTGAGAGGAAAAAGGGACGAGTGCCTCGACTTATACTGCGAACTTATCAAGACAAAGCATCATGATTGCTTAGGTATATGGAACAGATGACTGGCTCACTATTTATTTCGGACCTTCTATTCGTGACCCAAGACTCAAGAGGAAGCGAGTCACAGGACTTCTATCGCGGCTTTGATGAATTCACTTACAAAGGACAAGAATAAAGGCAAGGTTATCTGAAAAAAATGGGTTAGGGAAAATGCCGACAAGTGTCACTTTCCGACATACTATCATGGTAGCTCCCTAAGGTCCCTGCATCCATCTTCCGTACAATAGAGTGAGACCGTATCGCATGTGAGCACTGACAAATAAATCACTCCTTCACACGTCTTGAAGGGCTTACTAACGCAGTGTGTAATATGACCACATCGGAGCCCTTCTCTAAATGCCAATTAGGGCGAAGGAAGCAACTGATTTATCAGTTATCAGTGAGTTTTGGCCGCTTCCGACATCTGAGGTAGGACGCCCTAGTCAGCCTATCATATAATGCATACTGAAATCACCCAGACAATACCCTATGCTTGCGCCGTTGCTGACATGAAGAATATGTGATCTTAAAAAATCCAATCCAGCCAAGGTCCATATTTTCTGAAACTGTGTGGGTGTTCGCTACAGATCAGGACATCACTGAAGAAGCCGCTTGAGCAGGATTCACATACATTCACATACATGTAGTCGAACTCTTGATACGACATACGACATCCCAATATAAAACAGGTAACCCAACAAAGTTGACGTTCCATTTCTCTAGATCTCATGCAAAGTAGTAAGTGACTGAAAAGTTGTGACTTGGCGATCTTCGGTTCTATTCACAAAGCGTCCGTGATTGCGACACATGCGATTGCATGGAACCGAGATTGGTCATTAACTGTGGTGTAACGAGTGGCAGGGTACTACTCAGTGACATAGAAAAACAGATATATAATACCTTAAATATGAAGGAACATCAACCCCTAAACTCATTCTACCGTGGCATGGTGCAATAGCTCGAAGCCAGAAGCCATACAGGCATTCCTAGAGAGGAGTAGGCAGATCAACTAGCGAAAGAGATAATTACACTCCAGTGACAGCAATAGTCAGTTGATCCCGTGATCAACCCCTTCAGCTTCTTTTCATTATGCGCCGGGTGCAACAACATAAGACATTGGCAACTTCTTCTGTACGTCTTCATAGATCCTCGTCTACATATTGCATACATCATCATATCAAACTTGCAAGTTTGAATAATCAACCCATAGGGGATGCATCCACAAATCCTTCACTCATCATCCTTCATGGCCTCTTGTGCGTCAATCCTACGTCTACCTGAACAGACAAATACACAAATCTCCTTGTAGTGGCTCAAAAAGGAATTGGACATCTTTTCACAAGGCCTTTTGCCATTCCTTACCACAGCATTCAATTCACACCCTTGATCTGCGGAACCACGGAGCATCCCCACATGCCGCCCCAATGACATACGATGCCATGGCAGAAGATGTTCTACATTACATTGAACTTCACAAATTGACTGATATTTCTCTTCTTGGCCATTCAATGTTCGTTTTTTCCTTGGACGGTCCATTGTCTTAGCTTAAGTAAAGCACTCTAGGGGAGGCAAAGTCGCCATGGCTCTCGCCCTGTCACTTGCTGCAAAGGGGCGAGGGGACCTCTTATCACATTTGCTCGTGTCTGATATTGCACCTACACGCACTCAGCTCTCACCTGACTTTGTCAAATATAACGATGCAATGAATGAGGTCAATGACTTACCACTAGGAAGTGCACAAACTCGTTCGGATATTGACCGTTTGCTGCAAAAATACGAGCCCGTAGGTGTCTAGTCACCACTATATATGATATTCATTACCGCTATGTCCTAGGACCTCAGCATCCGTCAATTTCTCATGACGAACTTGGTTTTTCCCAGTCTCCAGCATAGTCAACAGAAACCTTATTTTGCACTCCCACTCGGCATTCTCAAACAAGCAATACCTGATCTGGGTTCTTTTCCCTATGATCCGCATGACCATCAGCGGCCGCAATGGAATGGAAAAACTCTTATTTTCCGAGGTCTTAAGAGCACGTGAGCGATGCAAGTCTCATTGTGGACGAGATTTCATTTTGTTTGGCAGTTACATCAACAATAATAATCAAAAAGTATTCATGAACTTCTTCCCCGACTCTAGAGTTGAAACTCTTGATACTGGCCACTGGAGTACGCATGCTGTTTCAATTCGACATCCAGTGTCACTCACAGTTCTGAAATCTAGTCCATGCAGAAAAACCTCGCGAGTTCAAAGACCTTGTGCTCAAGTTTATCCAATCATGAAAACTTGGTTCACTGGAAGATTGCTTTTCCGTCCACAACTGTACTTCAGAAAACAACCGCATCCGATCATTTTTGTCGTCGTTCATCCAGGACTCTTTCGGGGCGCCGTTCCACGTTCTACTCTAGTTCTTGTTGCCAAGGCTCTGATTAATATGATGATCGTGACGACCTCTGTCCTGGGTTGAATAGGACAAGATTATCAGGACAGCATGAAAATGTTGCCCATGCATCTCTCATAGTGTCGTATGAATAATGGAAGAGCCTTGTATCAATGGCCTCAGTCACCTACGAATCGCTTATCCGAGCGACCGAAAGTGACTGACAACATACTAATGGCGGGGATCTATGAACCTATCTATCTGTTATGGAAGAATGCTTATTATATAACACACGTAGAAAGGCTCCATCGCTCACGAAAAA
>Ga0153948_1001589_pt1 | contig 11437 bp, 7 predicted proteins | sample TSNJ032MetaG_FD_104696 | JGI IMG/M metagenome (GOLD analysis project Ga0153948, IMG submission 104696) | Attine ant fungus gardens microbial communities from New Jersey, USA - TSNJ032 MetaG | ecosystem: Host-associated > Fungi > Mycelium > Unclassified | place: USA: New Jersey, Wharton State...
CGCAACATCACCAACGAGAAGAACCTCAAGGGCGTGATCGAGAACTACATGGCCGCGGTCTACAACGAGCCACGCACCGTCGGTGTCTCGCTGAACATGAACTGGTAATGCGCTGTCGCGGTGACGGGTCGTCCCGCCATCGCGCTGCTGGAATGCAAAGGGCGGCCCGGATTACCGGGCCGCCCTTTTCCTTGCTTCAGACCGCAGTGAGGTCGCTGTCCTGGCTGCGCTGGCCGAAGGTCAGGGCCCAGGTGGCGCTGTCCACCTGCTGGCGGTCCTGTTCCTGCTGCTTGCGTGCGCGACTGGCACCGAACCAGCGACCCTCGCCGTTGATCAGCGGCGCCATGCGCACCACGTCCACGTACTCCGGATCGATCTCGCTGGCACGCTGCAGCCAGGTCAAGGCGAGGAATGCATTGGCCGGCACGCCGTTGCCGACGTGGTAGATGTCGGCCAGGTAGCCGGCGGCCCACACCTTGTCGTCGTCATCGCCGCGCCACCACAGTGGGATCAACGCGCGCTCGACCGCTTCGCGCTTGTGCGCATCGTTCTGGCCATCCAGTGCCAGGCAGGCCAGGTTGCGGCAGGTCGGACCCCATACGCGCTCACCGGCCTCGGCTTCATCCAGGCAGCGCAGGTACAACTCGCGCGCACGTGCTTCATTCTCTGCGCCACCGGCAGCGACCAGGCGTACGCCGAGGTTGTAGGTGGCGATCAGGTCGCCGCCCTCCACGGCACGCTCCTGCCAGTACGCGGCCTTCCCTGCATCAACGAACTGCGGCTGGTCACGGCCGCCGAGGCGGCCCTTGTACAGGTCGCACAGTGCGGACATTGCGCCGGCGTCGCCCGCTTCAGCCATGCGCTGCAGCAGCGACAGGCCGGCAGCCTGCGAGACATCGCAGAACAGGTTGGCCGCGAACGTGACTGCCGACGTGTTCTCCCGCGGTGCCAGCTTCAATGCGCGTTGCAGCAGGGGCGCAGCGCGTACCGGATCGGCTTTCTGGCCAAGCAGCCCATGCTCGATGGCCGTCGCGGCCCAGAGCAGGCCGATCGCCGAATCACCCTCGCGCGCGGCGTAGTCCACCACCTGGGCGAACAGCGCTTCGGCACCATCGACGTGGGCAAACCAGGTGCAGGCTTCGAGATTGCTGAGGCCTTCGTGCAGGACCATGTCGCGGTCCAGCGCCCAGGCCTGCTGCAGGTCCTCGAACACCGCCAGCATGTGCTGCGCATCCCACTGCACATCGTCTTCGACCTCTTCGATGCGGCCGAGCCGATAGCGCAGTCCGGCACGCTGGGTCAGCACCTCCGCGCGCAGGTTGCGGTCCAGGTGCCAGTCGAGAATCTGTGCGTATGCGCGCTCGTGCGCGGCTACGGTTTCGCTGTCATCGCGCTGTGGCGACTCGGCCAGCCAGTCCTGTGCCTTGCGCCAGCGCAGCGCATTGCTCTGCGCCAGATCGAGGCCGCGGCACCAGCTGCCTTCGATGAAGTCTTCCATCGCCTCGTGGCTGCCGCCCCAGCGCGGGTACAGGAAGTACAGGGTGTCTTCCAGCGTGCTCAGGTCGTCGGGGCGCTGTTCCAGCACCAGGCGCATCCAGTAGGCCAGCGGCGCGTCGAAGTCGTCCTGGCTGCGACCGCGCAGCAGCGGCGGCAGGCTGTCGGGCAGGTCCTGCAGCGGTGCACCGAAACGCGACAGAAGCTGCAGTGCCTGCGGCCACGCCTGCGGATAGTGTTCAGCCAATGCGGCATCGTCGGACTGCGCTGGCTGCCCGGCCTGCAGCGCGAGCAGCCAGTTCGGCTCGCGCAGGTAGCTGGTGATGCGCTTGATGCCATCCAGTGCCAACGCCGGGCGCGACGACAGCGGGATGGCCTGCAGGTAGGCATGCACGGCGTGGTCGCTGGCCAGCTGCGCGGCCAGCCATTGGCTGTCCTCCACCAGCGCGGCCACGTCGGCGCTGCGCAGTTCGCCGGCAGCGTCCTGCCAGCACGCACCCAGGCGCAGCCAGGCGTAGTAGCTGCGTGGTGCGGCGGCGACCCAGCGCTGTGCCTGCTGCAGGCGCTCATCCAGGGTCAGGACCTTGTCCTGCACGTTGCGCAGGCGCCAGCGGATGCCGGGCAGCGCCCGCGCCCCGTCCAGCCAGGCTTGTTCGTGGGGCGCCAGCAGTGCATCCAGCGCTGCATGGTCGTGTTCCTGCAGCGCGGTGCGCGCCTGCGTGCGCCAGGCCAGGTCCTCGACGGAGAGACCGTCCTTCGCAATTCCATTTGTCATCTGAAGCCATCCAACAGTAGCGGGGCCGCTATTGGACAGGCCCGCGCCCGTGTCGGCAAGCGTGGCAGATGCTCATTCCGATGCCGCGGCGGCCGAGGCAATGCCCCGGCGCCCGGTGATATCAGGCCGCGGGCAGCAGGGCCTGCAAGCGCGACTCCAGCTCCTGCTGGCGCCAGCCGGCCAGTGCGGCCGGCCACTGGCGGCGTTCCAGATAGCTTTCCAGATGCTTGCGCGAGGCCAACACGCCATCCGGCAGGCCCAGTTCGCGGCTGCGCTCGGCGACCGCGTCCTGCAGCTTCTTCAGTGCCTGCTTGCTGCTGTCGTTGGCCGGCAGCGCCAGCGGTGCCTCGGCCTCATCGGCCAGCGGCGTATCCAGTGCCTGCCACACAGCGCCCGCGAGCTTGCGCGGAGCCTTCGGGAACTGTTCGAACAGCTTGCCCAGTGCGGCGGCATCGGCCGGTGGCGTGCGTGCCAGCGTGGCGGCCAGTTCGTTGTCCAGGATCCAGCTGCGCGGGCGGTCGCTGCTGCGCGCCTGCACATCGCGCCAACGCAGCAGGCGCAGCAGGCGGTGCTGTGCGGCGGCGTCGAGGAACTGCGCCGAGCGCACCGCCAGGTGCGGCCAACGGTCTTCGTCGTTGGCGACGCTGGCCAGCAGGCGCTCGCCGTCGTCGTGCAGCCACTGCTGGCGGCCCAGCGCCTGCAGCCTGGCATCGATGGCGTCGTGCAGCGCGAACAGGTGCTCGACGTCGTCGGCGGCGTACTGCAGCTGCGACTCGGACAGCGGGCGGCGCATCCAGTCCGAGCGGGTTTCGCCCTTGGCCAGTGCCACGCCGGTGATTTCCGCGACCAGCTTCTGGTAGCCCATGCCGCCGCCGATGCCGGCCAGCGAGGCACCGATCTGGGTGTCGAACAGCGGCCGTGGCAGCACGCCGCAGGCCCACTTGAAGGCGACCAGGTCTTCGCTGGCGCTGTGCATCACCTTGATGATCGATTCATCGGCCAGCCAGGGCGCCAGGGCCTCGGTCATGCCGGGAATCAGCGGATCGATCAGCAGGATGTCCTGCCCGACCGCCATCTGCACCAGGGCCAGCTGCGGCCAGAAGGTGCGTTCACGGATGAATTCGGTGTCCAGGCCGATGCGGGCCGGGCGCTGCTGGAAGTATGCATCCAGCTCGGCGGGGGTGGTGATCCAGGTTGCCACGGGTCAGGGCCTACTACTCGGGTTTGCTCAGGCAGGGGAGAATAGCCTAACGTCGGTCCGCATCCGTGCTGAAGGAGATCCTGCTTGCGTTTTCCGCTGTCGTCCGCGCTGTGCACCGCCCTGGCCGTGGCCCTGGCCGGCTGCACGCCGTCGCCCTCGGCGACGCCGGAGCCGGGTCCGGCTGCTGGCGAAGACGCACGGCCGCAGGAAGGTTCGCAGGCGGACGCGACGCCGGAGGCGGGGCAGGGCAGCGTCACCATTGCCGGTGAGGATGCCGCCGAGGATGTGCAGCGGTGGACGCCACCGCGGGTCGATCGGCAGGGGCGCAGCCTGGCCCAGTTGCGTCGCGCGGCTGAGAAGGCGTTCAGCGAAGGGCGCCTGTACGAGGATGCCGACGCGGCGGTTCCGCTGTGGCTGGCGGTGCAGGAGGAAGACCCGGATGACCGCCAGGCCCGCAACGGCCTGCAGCGCGCACGCCAGCGCCTGCAGCAGCAGGCCGATGCCCTGCTGGTCCGGCCGCTGCAGCAGCGCGAGGCGCTGGCCGAGGCCAGCCGCCAGGCGCTGGTATTGCTGACCCTGGCGCCGAAGGATGACAAGGTGCGCGCGCTGCAGGGCCGGGTGGAGCTTGCCCAGCGCGTGGTGGCCTACAACCGGGCCGGCGAGGAAGACCTGCGTTCGGGGCGGATCGGTGAGGACGGTGACGGTGCGATCGGTAACTTCCGCGAGGCGCTGGCCCTGGATGAACACAACAGCCGGGCACGGCAGGGCCTGGCGGCGGCCGAGAGTGGCCTGATCCGCCGTGCCGAGGACGCAGCGCGGGTGCGCGACTTCGCCAGCGCCGGCACCTGGCTGGCCGAAGCCAGCAAGGTCCGTGACTCGTCACCGACCATTGCCGATGCTTTCGAACGCATCGAACAGATCCGCGCGGCGGCACTGCTGCAGCTGCGCGACGATGGCCTGCGCGAGCTGACCACTCCGCAGGGCCTGAAGCCGGCGCGCGAAAAGCTGGCCGAGGCCCTGCGCATCGCCTTGCCCGGGGATGCGGTGGTGGCCCAGTTGCGCGAACGCATCGATCTGGCCACCCATTACGGCAGCTTCCGTCCCGGGCAGGTGTTCAGCGACGCCATGCGCGATGGTGGGCGCGGTCCGCAGATGGTGGTGGTACCGCATGGCGGCTTCCAGATGGGCGCGGGTGATGCCGAGCCCGGTGCCACCGACGCCGAGCGGCCCTCGCATTACGTGCGCTTCGACCGCGGGTTTGCGATGGCGATCACCGAGGTCACCGTCGGCGATTTCGAGCGCTATGTGAAATCGACCAATGCACGGCCGCGGGCAACCCGGCGCGGCCACTCGGTGGTGTATGACGAGCGCAGCGGCAATTTCATCCGCCGCAGCGGTGTGGACTGGCGTTCCGATTACGATGGCGCGCGCGCACTGGGCAATTCGCCGGTGATGCATGTGAGCGTGCGTGATGCCGAAAACTACGCGGCGTGGCTGTCCGAGCAGACAGGACGCAGCTACCGGCTGCCCAGCGAGGCCGAATTCGAATATGCGCTGCGCGCTGGCAGCAGTGGCCGCTACCCGTGGGGCGACGCCGGCACGCCGCCGCCCGGCACCGGCAACTTCACCGGCAGCAAGGATGTTTCGCCCTCGGGACGGCACTGGCACAACGCCTTCATCGGCTATGGCGATGGCTGGTGGGGACCGGCACCGGTGGCCAGTTTCCAGGCCAATGCCTTCGGCCTGCACGACATGGCCGGCAATCTCAGTGAATGGGTGGCCGACTGCTGGCATGCCAGCTACCGGCGTGCGCCCTCCGATGGTGTCGCCTGGTTCAACCCGGGCTGCCGGTCGCGGGTGATCCGGGGTGGCAACTGGGCCAACGCGCCCGAGCAGACCCGTGCGGCCTGGCGGCAATCGCAGGATTCGGACACCACCAACGCGCGCATCGGCTTCCGCCTGGTGCGCGGCATCTGAGCGGCCCCGGCTTCACCCGCTGCGGGCATCGGCGCACTAAGATTGCGCCGTGCCCGCCAGCCGGCGGGACCTGCCGGAAGACCGCCTGATGCGCAACGATCCCTTTTCCCGCTCGCCGCAAGGCCCGCAACGGCGCGGCCTGTTCGGCAACATCCGTTGGTGGGTGCTGCTGCTGGCGGCCGGCTATGCGGTGTTCTACTGGTTTTCCAACCGCACGGTCGATCCGTATACCGGCGAGAAGGTGATGATCGACAGCAGCCTGGATGCGCGCCAGGAAACCGCGCTGGGGCTGCAGGCCTACCAGCAGATCCTGTCGCAGGAACGGCCGATGGATCCGAATGCACCGATCGCGCGCGATGTACGCGACATCGCCCAGCGGCTGATTGCCAAGGTCGACGTGGTGGAGACCGCGCTGGCGCAGGAGCACGGCGTGCAGCCGGCGCATTTCGCACGGGATTTCCAGTGGGAAGTGAACGTGATCCCGTCCGAACAGGCCAATGCGTTCTGCCTGCCGGGGGGCAAGATGGCGGTCTACACCGGTCTGGTGCCGGTGGCGCGTACGCGTGATGCGATGGCGGTGGTGATGGGCCACGAGATCGCCCATGCACTGCTGCGCCATGGTGCACAGCGGATGGCGCAGCAGAAGCTGACCCAGATCGGGCAGATGGCCGGCGCCGCCAGCGGCATGGATGCGCAGCAGCAACAGATGATGATGTCGGCGATGGGTTACGGCTACCTGCTGCCCTACGCGCGCAGCCACGAGACGCAGGCCGATGAAGTGGGACTGATGCTGGCCGCAGCGGCGTGCTTCGATCCGCGCGAGGCGGTGCCGTTGTGGCAGCGCATGGGCCAGGCCAGTGGGGGCCAGTCGCCGCCGGAGTTCGCCTCCACCCACCCGAACCCGGGTACCCGCATCCAGAACCTGCAGGCGCTGATGCCGAAGGCGCTCGAGTACCGGCAGAAGTTCTGCGAGCAGGCAAAGTAAGGGGGGTGTTCGGCAGGGCTTGCAGCCCTGCACCCGCCGAAGCCAGAGCAACAGCAACAGCAACAGCAACAGCAATAGCATCAGCGTGCATTCCGCGGGATGGCGGGGTGGGTCCGGTTGCGGGGGGCGCTGCAAGTACGTCCATGTAAGCTCGGTCGCCGCATCCATGCGGCTCACGCCCCCGCAACCGGACCCACCCCGCCTTCGACAGATTTCTGCGACCTGCAGTAGATCCACGCCATGCGTGGATGCTTTTCGATCTCAATTCGAAATGTCCGATTTCGATGGAGATTCATCCACGCATGGCGTGGATCTACCGACCGCCACCGGGAAATTGTCGGGGGTGGGGCGGTGTGGCTGTGCAGGACCGTTGGCGCCATGGATGGCGCCATCGAGCCCCCATGGATGGGTTTACGGCGTGTCCTGCACAGCCACACCGCCCCGCCAAGCCATCAGCAATCCAGAGCCGCTTCTGCTGTTGCTGTTGCTGTTGAGGTTGCCGGCCAGCGGCCGGCACTACCGTGGGTGCAGGGCGCCGCCCTGCCGAACGCCCCTTTACTTGACCTGCACGTCGATCACGCCGTCGCCGACGCGGGCCTGCAGGGCGTCACCGGGTTGTACCTGATCGACCTTCCGCACCAGCGTACCGTCATCGCTGCGGGTCAGGATGCTGTAGCCACGCGCCACGGTCGCCAGCGGGCTGACTGCTTCAAGTGAACGCGCCAGCCCTCGCAGGCGCAGTGCATCGCGCTCCAGCAGGCGCTGCATCGCTGCCTGCGGCCGCCCGCGCAGGGCAGCCAGACGACGCTGCATCGCATCGAGCTGGCGCTGCGGATGGTGCCCGCGCAGCACCGCCGCGGCATGGCGCAGGCGCGCGGCACGGCGTTCCTGTTGCTGGTTGAACGCGGCATGCAGGCGCCGGCCCAGATCCAGCTGGCGTCGGCGCAGCAGGTCCAGCCGCGCCTGCGGGCTCTGGGCGTTCAGGCGCAGCAGGGCGCGGTCGGCACGCTGCATGGCCTGCTGCATCGCATGCCGTTGCAGCTGCACCATGCGCGCGGCCGTGCGGCGCAGGCGCAGCGCCAGTTCGCGCTGGTCGGGTACCAGCAGTTCAGCGGCCACCGACGGCGTCGGCGCGCGCAGGTCGGCGGCGAAGTCGCTGAGGCTGAAGTCGGTTTCGTGGCCGACCGCCGACACCACCGGGGTGCGGCTGGCGGCGATCGCACGGGCCAGGGCTTCGTCGTTGAAGGCCCACAGGTCCTCCAGCGAACCGCCACCGCGGGTGAGCAGAATCACGTCGTAGCGGCCACTGGCATCGGCCGCCTGCAGCAGGCGGGTGATCTGCGCGGCGGCGCTGCTGCCCTGTACCAGGGTCGGCAGCAGGTCTACTTCCAGCAGCGGAAAGCGGCGGCCGAGCACGCTCAGCACGTCGCGCACGGCGGCGCCGGTCGGCGAGGTGATCACTGCCAGGCGCTGAACGTGCGCCGGCAGTGGCCGTTTGCGCGCCGGGTCGAACAGGCCCTCGGCTTCCAGCCGTGCCTTCAGTTCCTCGAAGGCGCGGCGCAGCGCGCCTTCGCCGGCTTCCTCCATGTGGTCCAGCACCATCTGGTACTCGCCACGGGCGTCATACAGGGTCACCTTGCCGCGTACCAGCACGCGCATGCCTTCGCGCGGCACGAATTTCAGGTACTGCGCCTTCATCCGGAACATGGCCGCACGCAACTGCGCGCGCGCGTCCTTCAGGGTGAAGTAGAGGTGCCCGGAGGCTGGGCGCGCCACGCTGCCCAGCTCGGCCTCGACCCAGATCGCCGGGAAGCTGCCTTCGAGCAGGTCGCGGGCCAGGGTGTTGAGCTGGCTGGGGGTCAGGATGTCGTTGTTGCGTGGTTGCATGGAACAGCGTGCGGCGGGCGGAACGGGAGCTCAGGATCGCACGTCAGCGCGCCGTGTGCTGGCCCAGCGCCCATTGCACGTGTTCACGCACCAGCGGCGAGGGATCGTCGACGCGGGTGTGCAGGGCGGCCAGTGCTTCGGCCGAGGACGGTGCATTGCCCAGTGCCACGGCGATGTTGCGCAGCCAGCGCTCGTGCCCGCTGCGGCGAATCGGGCTGCCCTCGGTGCGGCGCAGGAATTCGACCTCGTCCCAGGCGAACAGCTGGTCCAGGCGCGCCGTATCCAGATTGTTGCGGGCGCGGAAATCGGCTTCGTCGGTGCGCTTGGCGAATTTGTTCCAGGGGCAGACCAGCTGGCAGTCGTCGCAGCCGTAGATGCGGTTGCCCATCAGTGGCCGCATGTCTTCGGGAATGGCGCCGTCGTGCTCGATGGTCAGGTAGGAAATGCAGCGCCGCGCATCCAGCCGCTGCGGGCCGATGATGGCCTGGGTCGGGCAGACATCGATGCAGCGCGTGCAGGTGCCGCAGTGCGCCGTGGCGGGCGTATCGATCGGCAGCGGGATATCGATGTAGATCTCGCCGATGAAGAACCAGGAACCACCATGGCGGTCGATCAGGCAGGTGTGCTTGCCGATCCATCCGAGGCCGGCATTGCGTGCCAGTGCACGTTCCAGCACCGGCGCCGAATCGACGAACACGCGATAGCCCAGCGGTGCCACTTCATCATTGATCTGCGTGGCCAGCTTCTGCAGGCGGTTGCGCATCAGCTTGTGATAGTCGCGGCCCAGCGCGTAGCGGGCCACGTAAGCGCGGCCCGGATCGGCCAGGGTCGCCCAGGCTTCGGTATCGTCCTTGTGGCTGTAGTCCATGCCCACTGAAATCACGCGCACGGTGCCGGGCAGCAGCTCGGCCGGGCGCGCGCGCAGCGTGCCGTGGCGCGCCATCCAGTCCATCGTGCCGTACAGGCCCTGGCCCAGCCAGTCGGCCAGATGCGCTTCATCCTCGCCCAGTTCGATACCGGCGATGCCGCAGCGCTGGAAGCCATGCGCACGCGCCAGTTCGCGGATGCGCTGCACGGCCTGGGCCGGATCGACAGGGGTGGGGGCGGGGGACATGTGCACCAGTATAAAATCCCTGCATGGCCAACCTTGCCGATCTGTTCGATTCCGCTGCCGCGCGTGCGCTTGATGCGCAGGCTTCGGCGCTGGCCGCCGACGGCGGCTGGGGCCTGATGGCGCAGGCCGGCCAGGCCGCCTGGCAGTGCCTGTTGCAGCATTGGCCGCAGGCGCGGCGGATCGGCGTGGTGGTCGGCGCTGGCAACAATGGGGGCGACGGCCATGTGCTGGCCCGTCATGCGCTGCAGGCCGGGTGCGAGGTGACGGTGATCGCCCTGCCGGGCAGGCCGCCCTCGACCGCGCTGGCACAGCGTGCGGCGCTGGAGTTCAGGTCCGCAGGCGGCGCCAGCGCCGATTTCGACGGCGCACTGCCCGGGGCTGACATCTGGGTCGATGCCCTGTTCGGGTTGGGCTTCGATCGCGCGCCGGAGGGTACAGCGCAGGCGCTGATTGCCGCGCTCAACGCGCAGACGGCGCCGGTGCTGGCGCTGGATGTTCCCAGTGGCGTCGATGCCGACCGTGGAGCGGTGCCGGGCGAGGCGGTGCGCGCCACGCTGACCCTGCAGTTCATCGTGGCGCATCGTGGGCTGTACTCCGGCGATGCGCTGGATCATTGCGGGCAGAAGATCCTGGCGCCCCTGCAGTTGCCCGCGGCGGCCTGGCATGGCGTGGTACCCGCTGCGGAGCACTGGACGCAGGTGCGGTTGCGGGCCCTGTTGCCACCGCGCCGCGCCAACACCCACAAGGGCGAATCCGGGCACGTGCTGTGCGTCGGCGGCAACCATGGCAGCGGCGGTGCCATCGCGATGGCGGCCGAAGCCGCCTTGCGCGCGGGTGCGGGGCTGTTGAGCCTGGGCACCCGCCGCGACCACGTCGGTCCACTGCTGGCCCGGTTGCCCGAGGCCATGACCCATGCACTGGAAGACGGCGATGTGCTGCCGGCGCTGCTGGACAAGGCGAAGGTGGTGGCGATCGGGCCCGGACTGGGCCAGGACGAATGGGCACGCGCCTTGTTTGCGCGGGTGCTGGCCAGCGCCAAACCATTGGTGGTCGATGCCGATGCCCTGAACCTGCTGGCGCAGGATCCGCGCGCGTTGCCCGATGCCATTCTCACCCCGCACCCGGGCGAGGCCGCACGCCTGCTCGGCTGCAGCACGGCTGAAATCCAGGCCGATCGCTATGCCTGCGCGCAGAGGCTGGCCGAACGTTTCCACGCCGTAGTGGTACTGAAGGGCGCCGGCAGCATCGTGGCGGCGCCTGGGCAAACGCCCCGGTTGATCGCCGCCGGCAATCCAGGGATGGCCGTGGGTGGCATGGGTGACCTGCTCACCGGCATCATCGCCAGCCTGCGTGCGCAGGGCCTGATGGCCTTCGATGCCGCGGCCGCGGGTGCGTTGCTGCACGCGCTGGCCGGCGACGTGGCTGCCGCTGACGGAGCGCGCGGCCTGCTTCCTACTGATCTGCTGGTGCCGCTGCGGCGACTGGCCAACCCGGACCTCTCCCCATGATCGAATTCTTCCTTGCCGACAGCGACGCCACCGAACTGCTCGGGCAGTGGCTGGCGGCCACCCGGCCGCCGCAGGCGCTGATCGAACTGCGCGGCGACCTGGGTGCCGGCAAGTCCACCACGGCCCGTGCGCTGCTGCGTGCGCTGGGCGTGCAGGGTGCGATCCGCAGCCCCACCTACACCCTGGTCGAGCGTTATCCGCTGGCCAGCGGCGGTGAGGCGTGGCACCTGGACCTGTACCGCATCGGCCAGGCCGGCGAGCTGGATTTCCTCGGTCTGGACGAGGGCAGCGCGGTGCTGTGGCTGGTCGAATGGCCGGAACGGGGGGCCGGCGCGCTGCCGCCGACCGACCTGGTGGTGGCGCTGGAGATCGAGGGGCAGGGGCGTCGCGTCCGTCTCACTGGGGCCAGCGACGTAGGACATGAATGGCTGGAACGGCTGCCCCAAGGGGGCGACTTGCAGGCCATTTCTGTCGGCTGACGAGAACAAACACCGGC
>Ga0153948_1001595_pt1 | contig 11412 bp, 11 predicted proteins | sample TSNJ032MetaG_FD_104696 | JGI IMG/M metagenome (GOLD analysis project Ga0153948, IMG submission 104696) | Attine ant fungus gardens microbial communities from New Jersey, USA - TSNJ032 MetaG | ecosystem: Host-associated > Fungi > Mycelium > Unclassified | place: USA: New Jersey, Wharton State...
AGGGACGAATCATGCTTTATGAGATTTTGGCTTTGGGGCCGGAATTAAAAGAGCTGCTGGATGAAAAATCGTCCCGTAAGGAATTTATGGAGTGTCTCAGGCGAGCCGGTTCGGGGACCTTGATGGATAACGGGGTCAAGAACCTTCTGGCAGGAAATACTACGGTCGACGAGATATATAAAAATTTGATTTATTAATTTCGGGAGGTTTATATGCGGATCAAAGCGCTAAAGCTTTCCGGCAAAACCATAAGACATGAAGACGCGGGATACTTTTGCGAGCAAGTGAGCTTTATGCTGGAGGCGGGCATATCCGTGCTTCAAGCTGTGGATATAGTTGCAAAGCAGGCTTTCGCTCATTCAATTAAAATAGCTTTGCTTGATATTTCGGACAGGCTGAGCAAGGGATATAGCTTATCCAGCGCTATGGACGGATGCCGTATCTTCCAGCCTTTTATGATAAATATGATTGAGGTTGGGGAGACGATGGGCAGGCTGGATATAGTGTTTTCACAGCTTGCCGCTTATTATAAGAAAAAGGCGTCTAACCGCCGTGAGCTTTCAGCGGCCCTTCTTTATCCCTTCATTGTGGTGATAATGATGTTAGCCGTCTCAATTATAGCCTTAGTCTACATACTGCCTAATTTTACTTCTATTTATGCGTCGATGGACGCTGCTCTGCCCTGGATGACCAGGCTTATGATCAATGCTTCCGTGTTTCTTAGGGATAATTTGCTGTTGATATCGGTGGCGCCGCTTTTACTTGCGTGCATGACCGGTTTTTACTTGAGAACCCCAAGGGGCAAATATGTTTATTCATGGCTTTTGCTTTATTTGCCGGTTGTAAAAACAATTTACCGTACCTTATCCGGTTTAAATTTTGCCAAGTCTGTCAGCCTTTTGCTGGATGCGGGTATTCCGCTGTATCAAGCTATGGAGAAGACAAAGGGCGTAATGGATAACATCATACTGGACCGGTGGATAGATAATATGATGACAGGCTTGGTAAACGGAAAAAGCTTATCGGCAATGATACGTGAGAAAAATTACTTTGACTCATTATTATGCGACATGATAAAAATTGGAGAAGAAACCGGCAGATTGCCAAAGCTTATGAATAGCAGCGCCGAATACGCGCAGTCCCGCGTGGATAATAGTATAAAGCGAATCAATAAGCTTGTGGAGCCCATATTGATGATAATACTGGGTATTGTGCTTGGTTTTGTTTTAATGGCTATTTTATTGCCGGTTTTCGACCTGGCATATTACATTTAAATAATAAGGAGTGGCTGTAATGTCAAAAGTAACAAAGTCAAAGGTTATACACAAGGATTTTGGAAACTGTCTGGAGATTACAAACGGCTTGATCAGATTATTGGTCACTTTGGATTTCGGTCCCCGAGTCATTCATTTTTCCCTTATTGATAAGGAGAATATGTTCTATGAAGACCCGTCGCGAGAGCCTATAGGGGAGGGGTTTGAGATTTTCGGCGGTGAACCTCTGCGCCTGTGCGGCGGACACCGGCTATGGATTTCTCCGGAGGTAATGCCAAGATGTTACTACCCTGACGGCGAACCCGTAAAATTCACGCAAAAGGGCGACGAATTTATTTTCACCGCAGCTGTGGAGGACGTAAACCTTATTCAAAAAAGCATTTCGATAACTTTGGATGAGGATAAGCCATATGTCACTTTAGGGCATACCATAAGAAACTGCGGCAATTGGGAGGTAGAGCTGGCTCCATGGAGCATTACCATGATGGCTGCCGGGGGACAGGCTATTATACCTATGCCCAACACCGAGACGGGTTACTTGCCTAACCGTATAATTTCCTTGTGGGATTATTCTATGATGAACGACCCCCGGGTATATTGGGGTAATAAATATATTTTGCTGAATCAGGATACAACACACAGCCGCGCCTTTAAGCTGGGCATTAATAATGAAGCCGGCTGGGCGGCCTGCCGCAACAAGGGACAATTATTCATTAAATTTTTTGAGCCTGACGCCGAAGCGGTCTATCCTGACAACGGTTGCTGCTGTGAATCGTATACCAATGATAAATTTATTGAGATAGAGACCTTGGGAGGATTATGCCTCCTTGAGCCGGGGGATTCGGTGACCCATACGGAAGAATGGGAGCTTTATGGAGCGGGAGGCGCGCAGCCTGAGAAATGGGGATTTTCTGAGGATGAAATAGACAAGCTGCTTTCGCCGTATATTGTTTAGCGGCTAAAACACACCCAAATGCTCAACCAGTATTTTAACGCCCATAAATATCAAAATAGTACCTCCTGCCAGTTCGGCTCCGGATTTATACTTTATGCCGAATACGTTGCCTACCTTAACGCCTGCCATGGATAAAATCATCGTTGTAACTCCTATAAACGTTACTGCCGGAATTATTTGAACATCCAAAATTCCGAAGGTTATGCCCATAGCCAAAGCGTCTATACTTGTAGCAACGGCAAGAGGAAGCATGCTTTTAGGCGACAGGGATTCCTGCCCGCTGCTTGATTCGGAATTAGGAATATCCTTGCAAAAGCTGTTTTTTATCATTTCGCCGCCAATAAGGCCAAGAAGTATAAAAGCTATCCAATGGTCGAAGGCGGTTATCCTGTCGGCAAACTGTACCCCCGCAATATAGCCGATAAGAGGCATGGCCGCCTGAAAAATCCCAAAATATAACCCGACGACCAATGCCTTTTTCCAGTCGGCTTTACGCATTGATAAGCCCTTACATACAGCAACGGCAAAGGCGTCCATAGAAAGCCCTACCGCTATAATAAATATTCCCGCTAAGTTCATATCAAACCTCCTCAAATATCTTGTGTAAAATAAAAGGCTCAGGTATAAGCTTAAAATAAGCAATACCTGAGTCTCGTTTTTTAAGGCAAGCCAGACCATATGGTCAGCATGTTGACTTACCGCGCATAATTCGTACGCTAACTACTCCCTCAATTTAACGTAGTTTATCATTGCGGAAGCCGGATGTCAATATTGTGATGCAAATTGTGCAAATTGTGATGCAAAGGTGATGCAAATTGGGGCGCTACACATGAAACCTTCGCTTCAATTCCCCTCGGGTATTTTCATCGGCGAATATAAACACGGATACAAATGACAAAACACTGATAATAACGCAAAGAGCTGAGGGCTCCCAAACCGTGCACAGCCCGGTAAAAATAAAAATAAGTGGAATTATACCAAACAACCCGTCAATTAAAAGATAAATTGCGAAGAATTGCAGCCGTATACCCATCAGCTTGGAAGAGATGGTAATTGCCAGCAAAGCTGAAATAAAAAGAATCGGGAGTACATAATTAAACGACCATCGATAAAATCCGGTCAGCAAATCAATACCGATTAGCACCAAGCCTAAAGATACCATCTGCTGCAATATTCTTTTTCCAATGCCGTAACGGTTGCTTCGTATGCCTGTTAAAATGTTAGACCACATGTATAAAAGCCCTAAAATCACGATCAGCGACCACCAAATACCTATAGGAAACTTATAGTTTATCAGTAAACATACCAATCCGCATATGATAGATAAAAACAGCAGGATACGTAAAAAACCGGAATTTCTTTTATAAACGGTAGGAATGTACGGAAATGTTCTTTCCTCGTTGCCGTCGCCGAGTTTTGTCAATTCACTTTGGCAGAGAGGACATCTTTCTCTTGGGTCCGATATTTTAACCTTGCACTTTTCGCAGTATTTCATAATTCCTCACCAGCTTCTTCATCCTCCGTTATGTTGGATGAGATTTCAATTTCAATTCCCTCGTTGGCCAGAAAACGAAAAAAACGTTTTTGAATTTCAGAGCCTGAAAAGGCCGAGGTAAAGCCCATATTTATTCTGTCGCCGTGAGAAATTATGCAAAGATTTATTCCTCCCGTAGATTTAAAAACATCAAAGCCGCGTATATACGGAAGCATAGCCTCAGGCATGTTGACTATCCCAAGATTAGAGAACGTGCAGGTATATTCACGCTTGTTGATTGCGCTGGCTATGCGAAGCGCCAGGTTTTTTATTTGCAGAGGAATGAGCCTGGCGAAGATGTTGCGTTCAAGCGAGGTCAGGCTGTGCATACGCCAGCTCAGCTGCTCTGTAGTCAACTCTTGGGAAAATTGCCGCTTCAGCTGCTCAACGATATCGTCAAAGCTGCCTGATGAAGCGCCGAAGTTATAGCTTATGCGGATAATACCAAAAAAATTACGGGCGGTTGCCGAGTTGAAATAATTCCTTAAATTGACCGGCACCGATATCACCACCGGCCGCTTCTTGTGTCTGACGGCCATTTCCGCGTTGATAGCGCTCATAAGTATTGCCGCGAGATATATAGTTATTGTTGTTCCATGGGCTTTCGCCCTCTTCAGCACATCCTTGACGGACATGCGGCCTAAAAGAATTTCCTGTCTTCTCTCCGACAGATAAGTCCCCCGTAAGCGGTAAGCTCTGGTGCCTTTGTACCGTAATTTTCTGCCCGAAACATAATTTTTCTGGAAGCTGTCCTCTATCTTTTGTACGAACGACGCGTCATAGTCCAAGCCCGGGACGTTTTCAAGCTTGTATTTCAGCCTTAAATATTGATATACAAGCGTCTTTATAAATTGCAGCGCTCCCGTTCCATCCGATAAAGCATGGAATACTTCCAAATTAATTCTCTTTTTATAAAAGCTTACAACAAACAAAAGCGCTTTATTTATTCTATCGTAAATAGGGCTGCAGGGAGGGTTGCGCTCCTCAGAAACCACCGGCTCCAGGGCGCTTATCTCCAGATAATACCAAAAAAAACCTCTTTTTAGTGTTGAACGATAAAAAGGGAAAAGCTTTAGGGTTTTTCCAAGTGCGGCCTGAAGAATCTCAGGGTCCACCGTTTCATTTAAATCACAGCTGAACCGGAACACCTTTGTGTCACGATTATCCATAGCGGGAGGAAATATTTTGGCCGCGTTATCCAATTTTATCCAATCCTTTGGCATTGCCCGTTCTCCTTTTCTGCTTCATATACTCACGCGAGAAATGAATTAATTATTTCATATGTTTTTCGAACATGGGGGGATAAAAGGGTCCTTGACATAAATCCGTGTATTGCGCCCTCTAATCTGGCAATTCTTACTTTATTGCCGAATTTTCTTAGCTTTATACCATAAGCCTCAGCTTCGTCCCGAAGGGGGTCAAACTCGGCGGTAATAATAAGCGTATCAGGCTGATCGGACAAATCCCTGGTCAAAATCGGCGCTAAATAAGGGTTTCGCAAATCATCGTCACTGCTTTTGTATAGCGCCATATAATCTTGAATGCGCTTGAGTGTCAGAATATAATCAGCCCCATTTTCGTGTAAAGAGGCGTATGGTGAAGAATTACTTCTGTCGCTTCCTGTGCAGGGATAAATCAATATCTGCCGTTTCGGCAGGAAGTCTCCGCGATCCCTCGCCATTAACGATACCACCGCCGCCAAATTGCCGCCGGCGCTGTCCCCGATCAGGGTTATTTCATCCGTTGTTACCTCTAAAAGCTCCGGATCCATGAAGATTTCTTTCGTAACAAGATAACAATCCTCCGGCGCGGCCGGGAATTTATGCTCCGGCGCAAGACGGTAATCAACGGAAACAACCACATGCTTCGTGACAGCGGCCATGTTTGTGCAAACCCTGTCATAGCTGTCAATACTGCCGGTAACCCAGCCGCCGCCGTGAAAAAAAATCAAAACAGGATAACGCCCCTTAACTCTAGGCGAAAAAATACGTACGGGTATGTCATATCCCTGCGCCGGTAAGGAATGATCCCATATTTTATAAAAAGGCCGCACAATATGGATATTCGCGATGTCTATCGCTCTCCGCTGAAGCTTATAATATTTTTTAGTTTTTAGATCGGGAGTGGATAGCGCCTTCAAAGCAGCTCGTCTTGCTTTATTCATGGTTTTCTCCATAATTCAAATTTTTTACAGCCTTTTATTATTATATCATAAAAAAGAACAGCCGCGCTGCTTTTGCTTGGCTGTTCTTAAATCGGTTCTTAAACCTCAGGCAATTATTGCATCATATCGGTCACGTTTTCAAACGCTTCTCCGGCCCGCCTAGCGAACTTGCGTCGGGTAAGCTTGCGGCAATAAAATTACCCTCCGGCCATTGTACGGAGTACGGTAAGCCGGTCGCCTTCGGACAACGGAGTACCCAGAGTCGCCGTCTTACTGTTGAGATGGAAAAATGAATTCTTTAGCGCCTCCAAGGGCAGCTTTATCGTTTGCTGCTCCGTGAAAGCTACCAGAGCCTTCTCAATGGATGAACCGTTGGGTATATCCAGCTCAATGTTGCTGGTTTCTCCGGGCAGGTCATAACAAAGCAGGCGTATAGTAATCTTCATGGACGTTACGCCCTCGCTTCTTCCGTTTGAGGAGGATATAGATCGGTGATTACCTGCTCCAAGCCTCCCAATGCTTCCAGGGATTCCTTAAGCGGTACTCCGTCCATATCCCAGCCTATGGTATTGAATAGATTATCAGCCAGCAGTTCATGATCCACGTGAATATCCGCCAGCGGGCCGTCATACGGAGGATTGGAGGTATACATGCGCCGGGACAACGTGTAATCATTGCGCCGTTTGCCTTCGCGCAGGTTAAAGGCATGCCGCATATTGAATATGCGCAAGCCCAATTGCCTGACTTCGGCCGGAGTATAATTAAATTCCGTTACCGCGTTGAACTGCTCAATCTTATAACTGAAGGGGCCGCCCATTGAGCAAAATATGCACAATCCTGAAGCATTGACAACCTCCTGTTCAGCAACGGCCAGCATATCCAGATAACCGGTGCCGCGGTAATCAAAATTGTGTCCGGTAACATGTGTATAGGTAGTCATAGGCAGGGCGCCTTTCACATGACGCCCCGGAGTGGGATCATACTTGTAGGTACGGGTCAGTCCATAAGCCATCCGCGAATCATGCATTGGCTCTTCAATACCGCTGGCCACTACCAGGCATTCATGTCCCTTGCCGAAACTGTCGGCTGCCGCTTGCGAGCCTTTTGCCAATATGGCTCCGACACCTTCGCCTTTACAGATTTTCTCTGTCACCGCCACAATGGCGTCGCCATTACCCCAGCTCAGCTCAACATTGTCCAATTCCTCCTTGGATATAATGCCGTTTTCATAACAATCCATAGCCCAGGCTACGGTGGAGCCGGTGGAAATAGTGTCCAAGCCGTATTCATTGCACAAATCATTGGCGCGGGCCACCGATTCCATATCCTTATTCAGCATCATTGAGCCAAAGCTCCCCATTGTTTCATATTCCGGGCGAGGAGAATGCGTCAGATCCCAGCGCTCCGAGGGGATATTCATGATAGCGCCGCAGCCCAGCGGGCAGTTGGAGCAACTATACTTCTTAATTTTGAATTGATCCATACCGATAGAGCTAACCGGAAAAGCCGCTTCCTCCGGATAATCAGCAATGCCTACGCCGCCCCAGTTTTTAATGCCGGCGTCGCCGCTCAGCACCGAGGAAACATACCCTACACCAGTGCCATAAGTCCCATATGCACCTGCGCCTTGGGCCATCGGGCCATCCATGAAGGCCTTACTCTTTTTATTTACTTCTATTAACTTCGCGTCATCGTAAATGGTTGCCTTTTGATTGCCGCGCACCACCACCGCTTTCAGTTTCTTTGAGCCCATTACTGCGCCGGAGCCGCCGCGGCCCGCGGCCCGGTGTCCGTCGTTCATCACCGCTGCCATATTGGATAAATGCTCCCCGGCCGGGCCGATGATTGCCGCGTTAATTTTGTCGCCATGTTCCTTACGTAATACTTCTTCCACAGAGGTTATGGTCTTCCCCCATATGTGAGAGGCGCCGCGTATTTCCGCTTTTCCGTCATCGATGAAGAGATACACCGGTTTTTCGGCAATGCCCTTGACGAATACGGCGTCATAGCCGGCCGCCTTCAGCTTTGGGCCGAAAAATCCGCCTGAGTTGGCATCGTTCCAGCCGTTGGTGACCGGAGATTTGGAGACCACCGTATAGCGCCCGCCAAACAAGGCTCTATTACCGTTCAAAGGCCCACTGACAAAGCCGATCATGCTGTCCTCGCCGAACACATCCGCATGCGCCGGCATCTCATCGTACAAGATCTTCGCTCCCAGCCCCGGACCGCCCATAAAGTTACGGGCCAGGTCTTCCGATAACGGGCGTGCTTCTATGCTGCCGTCACTAAGATTGACAAACAGCATTTTCCCCATATATCCATGCATCTTCAATCACTCCTTTTAACTTGTTAAATAGTCGATTGTGAAACTCAATAAACGGCGTAATCATGTTGTTTTATTAACGAAATCTTCTCACTCGTATTGAGGAGGCAGCGATCGCAGCTTTTCATGGCGGATGGTTCTCTGAACGGCCTCTCCATGACCTGTTAAAAACCAGTCCTCGCAGTCGCTGAGGCACTGTTGCCGAAGCTCTTCGGCCAGAAGCCAGCATGTGCGTTCTATCCATTCCCGCTGGACCCACCGGGAGTTTTCGTCCAGACCGCCTTCCTCTGCCATGGCAAGGAGCAGGGTCGAGATTTCTTGCCCCAGAATGGGCAGCTCCTGCAGACGACGCCATGTCCACTTGTAGTAGGGCCGATACACCTTGTTCAGATGGTAGACCAGCCCCATTGCTTCCACGGCGAACTTCGCTAGTACAATGCGCACTGTTACCCAGTCCTCACGATCTGAAATGCGCTCAAAATTGTACTGACCGGTCTGGGCGATGGTCATGCATCGGGCAGCGATCTTTTTTCGGCGAAGGTCTTCGGGATAGTAGTCCAGAAGCCTCTGGCGGACAGCGGAAAACTCTCCTGTGCCGTCCCAGAACACCTCGCCGTTCACTACCATTGCGTAGTTTTCCTCAGGCGCCCAGCGCCACTGCAGAACGTCCTCTGGGACGCATGGAACGCCGATCAGCGAGTAGTAGAACTCGCCTACGGTCATGACGCCGATCGTCGCTCCATGCATGGATCTCGTCCTGGTAAACTCTGGCGGATGGCGTCTGAAAAGCTCCTCTTTCCATCGCTTCAGTGCGGGAATGGCGTCCCTGTCCGCCTCGGTCACCCACAGGAAAAAATCCACCCCCCAGTCGTGATCCATGGACTTTTCATCGTCATAGCCGAAGCACTCAGAGCCGTTTCCGCAAAGTCCGGCTGCCAGCCTTGGGAAAAGGGCCGGAAAGACCGCTTTCAGCTCAGGAGCAGCGACGTTTTTCCAGTATGAGCGGCTCAGTTCCAGCGCTCCGGTCATTCTTCCGCACCCTCGCCGGCAAAGACATCACGCGCCTTTTGCACTGCTTCCAGATTGCGGAGGGTGTGCTCGTACTCCGCGTTTTTTCCGAAGAAATGCTCTGTGAGGGAGAGGGCTTTCTCGAAAGCTGCCTGAGCGCCGTCCCAATCCTTTTGTCTGCAGCACAGGCTCCCCTTGAGAGACAGTGCTGCGGCGTGGTGGACATCCGCCTCGCCCATGGAATCGTACATTCCCAAAGCCTCATCGATAAGTGATTTTGCGCCGTCTGTGTCGCCCATGTTCAGGCGGATGTTTGCAAGGTTGTTAAGAGACGTGGTGACCTCGTGGGCAGGCGCGCCATGGCGGCGTACCCACTCCAGCGCCTGCTCCGCCAGCTTCTCTGCTTCTTTGAATTTTCCCTGTTCCTGCAGCACGAGCGCAAGGTTGTTCTGGGCACTGGCGTAAGCATAGTCTTTGGGATCCAACAGGCGAAGCGAAGTCTCAAACATCTCCGCAGCCTCGGCGAGCTTACCCGACAGCCGCAGGGTGCCGGCGAGATTCATGAGGACGGTGGAATAGGTTGGCTTGTCCTTCTGTCCGGCGGCCTCCAGGAGGACGAGCGCCTGTAAATAGGCGGCTGCCGAATCCTCATACCGACTCACGCCCCTGTAAAAACCTGCAAGTTCGTTGAGGACGGTTATCTTTTCCGGATTCGGCACACGCTCAAGGGTTTTTTCGAGAAAAGGCTCAACCTCTGCCACTTTGCCGGACTGGTACAAGGCATCCAGCTGTTCAAAAAAATCTTTAATTTTCCTCTATCCTTTCCGTGAAGCATACATCCCAGCTTCCTCCAGATCCCTTAAACCGTAAGGTCTTATGGAGTTTTCGAGAATACATTTTGCCAAGGAGATCCCTTGGGCTTCGAGAGCCAGAATGTGCTCCCGCAGAACGATCAGGGTGTTCTCCGAATATGTGAGCAGTTCTCCGAGCTGGTACGTCTCAAGGGAGGTGCTCCAAGGCGTGTCCTGCTCCGAATGCAGGGGACGAAATGCCCCTGCCGCATCGGGGAATCGGGCAAACAGCTCCTCCGTCTGCCTCATCAGCTTCTCGGCGATCTCTTCTGCGAGCTGTCGCCTCGCCAAGGTGAGTGCTGGCAGTCTCCCCTGCAAAAGGACGTACTCGTCGGGCGCAGTGCGCTCCATCATACGAATGTATTTTTCCTCTACCAGATTGTGCCCCGCGCTCTTTGCCGTCTCAAGATCCCGCAGATAGGATCCCAGAGCTTCTGCCGACCATGCTTCAAACTGTGCCCTCCGCATCCTGTCAAAGGTGACGTGGTCGTTTTGGCAGGACGCCTTCGGTCCCCCTTCATTTACCGCCTGAAACATCTTCCATTCGATCGAGATTATATCATCCGTTGTAGCCATAAAAACACCTCTTTATGTATGCCCAATGGCGCCTTTTCAAAATATGCTCATAGCTTCCTCGTTCGGTATAATTTCACTGTTATATTTTTTTCTCCCGCGAGCCCGCGGCAGCCGGTATCCCCTTGTCGTTCATTCTTTGCACATAGCCTCTGATTTGACGCTCGAAGCCCTCTCTGTCATCGATCTTCATGCCCTTCATCTGAAGCGGCAGACCCAACCATTCAGCCTTTTCCTCGCCGAGCGGACGGTATTTGAGCAGCTGGATCTGCTTGGGCTTGTTCGACAGGTCGTTCAGGATGAAATCACTCGCACTGTCGATATACTCGGTATTGTCGTTGAACCCGGGGATGATGGGCATACGGATGACCAGCGGAACATCCATATCCGCGAGCTTTTTCATATTGCTCAATATCAGTTCGTTGCCAACACCCGAAAACTTCTTGTGAATGTCGCTATCCATCTGCTTAATATCCGTTATATACAGGTCAACATACGGTGCGACCTCGTCAATGGTCTTAGGATTCACATGGAGCGCAGACTCCAGGCAGGTATGCAAGCCCTCATCTTTGCACGCTCTCAATAAATCACGGCAAAAACGCCACTGCAAAAGCGGCTCGCCGCCGGACAATGTCACTCCGCCGCCTGATTTATCGTAAAAGGATCGGTCTCTGCGTATGACATCCATCGCTTCGTCCACGGACATCTTCTTTCCCCACAGGTTCAGAGC
>Ga0153948_1001596_pt1 | contig 11412 bp, 13 predicted proteins | sample TSNJ032MetaG_FD_104696 | JGI IMG/M metagenome (GOLD analysis project Ga0153948, IMG submission 104696) | Attine ant fungus gardens microbial communities from New Jersey, USA - TSNJ032 MetaG | ecosystem: Host-associated > Fungi > Mycelium > Unclassified | place: USA: New Jersey, Wharton State...
AGCTGCAATAATTTTAATTGACTGTACAATAACTGAAGCAAGGCATAACTGCCATGCTTCATCCGTAATTTCCACAGTATACTGCTTCATGCTAATGCTTCTCCCTAAACTTTGCAAATACTTTTGTTGCATTCTGTACATTTCCTGCTTCTATATCGTCATAACCCTTTTTCAGTTTAGCATGAAGTTCCTCATTAGTCATAAAATCTGTATTGATAGTTTCTGGAGATTTTGGCAGTATTGCTGCAAATGGGATTCCTCCTGTTAAAGAAATCTGTTTTAAATATATATCAATCGCAGTAGACATTGGCATACCAAGTTGTGATAATATTTCTTCGGCACGTTGTTTTACTGTTGGATTTACTCTTAAACTTAATGTTGTTGTCTTTTCCATAATGCATATACCTCCTATTAATATCATTGTAACACATATGTTGGTACTTTTCGCACTCATATTTTACGATTTTCCATAATATTTTCCGTTTTCATAATTTTCTAGTTTCATTTTAGTTCCATTTCAGAGCATAAAAAAGAGCCACTATTGTGACTCTGACTTTTTATTTATATCCGGCTGCGATATCCTTTTGTATGAGCATTTCTCAATTTTGTCTATATCATCCAAGTATATCAGGATAGAGTCGTTCACATCCCCTTTTCGCTCAATGATAGTTTTCTCTTTGAATTTCTTGTCCACAGAAACGAGTTTATAGTCAGTTAGTATGATATACCGCTTTCTATCATGTTCCTTTTCATATGTACGCACATAACCTTCATATATTATTTGCTTATTTTTCACATAAAGCCTAACACAATTATACTCCTGTCCAGTACACATTAGTTCCAGATCATTGTCAATCAAATCTGTGTAACTCCCAAGCTTTTCAAAGAAAGATTTGCTTACTCTTGAATGGATTAGTTTATACAAAACATACGGTATCACTACCGACATAATAATCAGCATTATATTGTATTGCAGTTCTCTATTCAACACAGATATTTTACCCAGTATCATATTATAAATGTATCCCACTGAAACTGCTTTTATTAGAAATAGCTTATTCTCTTTTACCGAAACTGCTGACAAAAAATTATAAAATGATATACTGATAATACCAGGATAGATATATGGGATAAAATCTATAATAACTTTAATTAATTCCCTTAATTCTTCGCCATTCATTCTTTAATCTCACTATCCGATGAAGGCGTGGGTTGAGTTGATGCTTTTGTTTGACTTGACGATTTTGAAGGAGTTTTACTATTTGGATTACTGCTTCTTTTCTCAGTACTATATTCTAGTTTTTTTTCATTCTGATTATTACCTTTTCTAACACTACCATTTGAGCCCATTTTAACATCTCTCCTTTTTTCTTACATTTTACACCAAATTATAAGAATATTCAATACAAAAAGGCAACTTGTCCTCAAGGCAATATCCGTACAAAACTACAAAGTTTTCACGTTCAATTACGATCCCTTGCATTCCTGTCATGAGTTCAATAGAAATGAATATCTATCATACAGTTACCTTTTAACGTAGTGACCACGTTACTATGTATAATTATCACATCTTACGAGTTCTCATGTATTCCTCGTCCGAGCGTCCTACCACAAGCGAGCCAACAACTAGCCTCCCGGAAGCGCCTTGCTTTTATCTGCCTGACGGCTTCTATGGTAACGCCTAACATCTCACCAGTAGCCTTTAGCGTTTTCTCTTCCTGGTACCGCGCCCTGAGCACTGCCAGTTGATTATCATCATCAAGGCATCCACCAATGACCAGAGAACGCGCTTAAGCTGCTCCTGCTCCACCGCGTCCAGTACGTCCCCTTCCACATCGGCGGAGCTGGGAACCATATCACCAACCGTTCCACTCTCTTCATCTGTCAGATGCTTATCCAGGCATTCTATTTTAGGCTATCTTGTTAATAAAACGTTTGGTTTGCTCATGGAGCCGCAGCATATTATCAGCGGTATCAATACCAGTTTTTATCCTGATTGCAAGTTCCTCGTTGGTCATGGTATCGATCCTTTCTATTTCTTGCGATGTCGTTTTTTCAATTTAGATTAATCAAGTCCAAATGGCTAGCCCCATCAAGTATTGGACATGGAGATACTTGGAAAAAGTCACCATACGCAATCTTGAACTGGTTTAGCACATAGGTACCTGAAGGTAATCGGTAAGCACAATCTTGCTCTTTCCCAATTGACTACCCAACGACATTTTCCCTCAGTTATGAATTGATAAACATTTTCTTTTTTACAGATTTCTGTGAAACGGTGTTTGATTGAAAGCTTTTGAACCTCTTGTTTTAGCAGATTCCTGCGAAAGTTGTTCTTCTGTATATTTTGCTACTTTAGTATCAATTTTTTAGTGTATTCACTTCATCAGATTTCTGATTAAGTGTTTTTCACGAAGCGATTCCTCCTGTTTTTGCTTTTCTCTTGCCTTCTCTTGAATAATTGGTCTCCTCTATAATGCGAGTTCACTCTTCTCAAATGAAGTGTTATTATCAGGTTCTTACCTTGTGTAGATTTCTGATTAGTATCCGTTTGTCAGATTTCTGATAAGCTGCTCCAATTCATCCAGCTTCTTCTGCTGCTCATCTGTTCGGATTGATGAAAGAATCGCATTGCAGCTGGATATGATGGAACCGGCCATCTTATTGTCTATATCACCGCATGCCAGCATTTCAAGTGTACTAACAGCATATCCCCAATACTGGCCGGATTTCTTTCACCAACCTTCAGATCATGCCGGCTTCTCTCTGCCCATTGGTTCGCCTTACGGTTCTTCAGCCAGAATATTTGTGCTGTAGTATCTGGTAATACAGTTTTAGTAACGACCTTGGTGACTGTAAGCTCATCTTCAATATCTTCCTGGATACAGGTGCTTACTTGGTATAAGTATAATAATATATTGTTAAGTCGCTGTTCATCGTAGAATGGCTATTCCTTATACCAATTAGTCATGTCATGATTCTTTTTACTTGAATTTCATCTTTTGCAACGTGGAACAGTATTTTCCCTAATCATGATACCGACAGCATCTAGGGCTATTACATGGTCTTTAGTTAGTGCTATTTCTTTTCCGGAATAGCAGCACTGGCCCCGGAAGTAGCTTATACCCCTTCCCAATCCTCTTCAGTAAGTTCCTGCTGTCCGCCATGCCTTACCTTTTGCCCAGTATCCATAATACGCTCTTTCGTAACTTCGTCATAATCAAATCCCAATGACTTTTTAAGCAGCGCGTTCTCAACCTGCCTGTCAACAACTTCTTTTCTCTCTTTTAGGGACTGACAAATCTGACAATACTGTTTTTTCATCGTTATAGTGTTCTTACATCAATACTCATATTCTTCGCTATCTGTTCATCCGTATGACCGTCCCTCGCCCATCCTTCAATTTTAAGCAGCCCCTCAGGTTCCAACCAGACTTTATATTTACCTTTTATCACTTTATCACCTCCCTGCTTTATTTACGTTATCCAGGTACGCTTTATCTGATTCACCGCAACATACTTCCATATCATCACACCACCCATAACTGGGAGCTGTCATCATGACATGCATGAACTGTGTCCACTCCCAAGTCCGCATCTCCAGAGCGCGATAATTGTCACCACTTAAATAGTCTGTTAATTCCTCAAAGCGCTTCCCAATATATGGATTATCTATTTCCAGCCGATCCAATGCAGAAGACGGCTTAACCTTCTCAATTAATTTATCTATCCTATTCATTGTTATCACACATTATTCTTACATAGAAGTCTGTTAATTCTTCCAGTTTCTCCGTAGACAATCGTTCCAGTTTCTTGCTGTGACTGTTCGGATCGGTATTCATAAACTTTACCGGCTCTATAATCTCCTTCATACGTTCCAGCGTGATATCGTCCTCTATCTGTTCTTTTAGATCTTCTTGGTTAGCTTGCTGTAATTGTAATCCATGTAGGTAGGCGTAAATCTACCCTTTGCATGTTTTAATAATTTATCTATCTTCTTCATATACCCACCTTTAAAAATACCCTGGACAATCGTCACGAAAACCCAGGATACTTATTAGCTAATCAGCTCCAGGTTATCGCACAAGCGGCTATTGATGAAGTCAATCACCCCCATTATAGACATCCCCGCATCAACCAGTACATGATCGGAATAGTTAACGTTCAAATACTGGTCAATATTTTTCCTTGTCTTCTACAACAGCTCCTGTTTCTTTTCCCGGTTATCCTCTGGAATCAACATGGCACAATCCATAGCAACCCCCGATCCATCTTTAGGCAGTATGTTCTTTATGATGGCAAGGGCATTGAAGTCACCGGAATAAGTAGCAATAATATTCTATATATCCTCTTTACTCTGAATCGCTCCTACTTCCAGCATCTTTATTACATTGGATAGCCCTGCCTGGTATCCGGCATCCATCAGCCTGCCAACTAGTTCAGGCCTGTATCCACTTATTTGTTAATGCTTCCAGACCTCTGTCAATAATAGCGACTGCATCATCATGGTATTTTCCCGCAGCAGTAGAAAGTTCTATCATTATGCGGTTAATGGATTGTTCCTTCCCCTGCTCCGAATACTCATTATTATTCCTGAGATCCGAAATTAGCGCCTGTACTGCATTTTACTTGTTCATATACTCTGTTAATATGTTGACTAAATTCGTTTTTCTGCTCATGCGCTTTGCTCCTTTTCTACATTGATTGCCCTGTTACATTTTCCCGTTGGTTCATTGTCATAACTTATCCGCTGCCCTGCTTCCAGTGTTCAGAAGCCATTCATCATGATTGCCGTATGATGCACAAAGGCATCCATCCCATTATCACCGGCTATGAAACCGTATCCTTTTACCGGGCTGAACCACTTGACTGTTCCTGTTACTATCTTTTCACTTACCTTTTGCTTATTCTTTGGCAAATAAAAAAGCATGAGAACAAGTGAGTCCTTTTTGGGACTTTCCTATTCCCACGCCGTTAGTTACTGGCTTCCAAAATCATCTGGGGTACTGATCAATATTTATTTGACTATATGTAATTATAGCACTGTATAGGTGACTATGCAATCGGAATTGTAGTGTTTATATGGGGTTCTGGGGATTCTATGGTGTGTTTCACGCCATAAAATGTGTAATAAACTTACTCTAAATGTCTAGTAAAACAATCAAGCAATGCAAAATGAATATAGTATGCCGGATCATCCTTCCATTTTATATACTCATAAACTTTATTATAATTAATATAAAAAACCTCTATTTTATCATCGTCAAAAAATATATTGAATGCCTGATTTCCTATACCATATGTCTGCTTACCACAAGGCAAACCAGAAACTTGTACTAGCATTTCAGGATGTTCCTCAATTACTTTATTTGTTATTTCGCATAACTTATAATCATTCTTCAACATTCCTTTATTTACCATAAAGCAATTCCACCTTTTAACATTTTCTATATTTTACCATCTTCTACAGAAAAAGAGAAACACCTATTTTCTGACAGAGTGTAGATATAATTGTTTAGTATTTTACACAATGAGCTTGTTATGATATACTATGTACCGTATCATTGATATTTAGCATATGTATATTTTGGCCATTGCAGCCAAAATATACGTCATCGCAACCAACCTCTACAGATCAGATTTGATGATGGAGGGATACAGGGAAATCAGCTTTACCCTTGCATCGGTTGTCTTTAAAGGCCAAAGTATTTTTGAAACTGAATTATTACGTTCCATCTCCCATGTAGACAGTTCCTGCCTGAGTATATCAAGGTTGTTTATCTGCCTTGTAAGGCACTGTCTGGTCATGACATTTAATTCAATTTCAGTTATGTCTAACCAACTGCCATGTTTTGGTGTGTAATGTATCTCCAGGCACTTTATGATTCGCCTTACTTCTTCCGGTGGATACGTTTTATATAATGAAGCCGGTTTATGGGTATTGAGGTTGTCCATTACCAATATAATCTTTTCTGCCTTCGGATACATGACATCTGAAAGGTACTTGATTTCCTCTGCCCAGTCAGTTGCCTTCCGGTGTTCCCTTACGCTCACATGGCGTGTGCCGCCCAAAGGCTCTGTAAATACAAATATGCTGCAGGTTCCCTCCCTGACATACTCGGAATCAGTTTTTTGGTCATCACCGGGACGCATTGGCAGCGGCTCCCTTGCTTCCCCGAGAAGCTGGTATGGTTTTTCATCTATGCATACAACAGGATGCGTTTCATCATAAGGACATTCATATACATCCAGGACATCTTCCATACATGCTATGAATTCGGCATTTTCTTTTGGCACTTAAAATGCACTCATTGGCATAATATCTTTTCCCTGTATATTCTTTCAAAAATTTCTGAGTTTTCGTAAGCCTTAACATTTTCAGAAAAATTCTCATGAAGTCTCTTGCGCTCTTCTTCCTGTTCTTTTTCTGACTGAAATCCTCTTAGAGAAATATATCTAGGATTTCCTTCATCTTCTCTTAAAGATATTATGGTTTCCTCACCTTTATCATTTTCTTTTATACTATCTATAATATGATTAAAAGCTACACATACAGAATATACACATATCTCTACCCCCCAAATATTTATATCATAGTTTGCAATAAAACTAAGTGCAAACTTACCATTGATATCTCCAATTGGGGCGTCACTTTTTCTTGAATATGAACCAGCAACAAAGGTATTAAACCCTCTATTTTCTCTAAGAAAAACCTTCTCTACAAGAAGTAAATATAATTCATCCACCTCCTGCATGGCTTCATTAAGCATTTTGGGGTCTATTAAGTTTGGGACAAATTTTATATTTAATAATTCTTCAATTTTATGTGCTCTTTGCCAGAACTTCAATTCTTTTTGAACCAAAGATACCATATCTAATAGTTCTATAGGATCTTCCTTAAATAATAGACTAAACAATGCAAGTAACGCTGAATACGTATGAATTGTTTCACTAATTGAATTAGCATATTGAGGATTTAACTTAACCGTGAAATTAACTTTATTGGCTTTTTGAAATTCAAATTTTATAACAATGACGCTTTCTTTAAAATTACTCAAAACAATTTTTTCTGTTAATCTGGTTCTATAAAAATTCCATGTAAATTTACCATACTGAGTTACAACATCAATATCCACTGGCTCTTTATGTGGTTCAATATACAAATCGACAATATTTTTATGATTATTTAATGGATATTTTTCCCCATTAATAATTTGATTTAATTCAATACTGTCAACCCCATCTATTTTTTGTGATATTCCTGTATCATACATTTTTTCAAACTTTTCTTGAAAATCTTTACTAAACTCGCTATTAGCAAATCTTATTTGCCCGAGATAACTCTCAGGTTGTGCATGTGAAAACACCTTTTGTAACCTACTTTTCATATTACCAATCCTTCCCAATTTCCTCCAAAACTAAAAACTTACTTATAAGTAAAAATTTGTCCATCTTTTTTACTTTTAGTGACATGACATGATTTATAAATTCTAGGCGAGCATGATTATTCGGAACTATAATATATCTAATATCACTATACTCTAAACTTATCCAAGAATGTTTACTGTCATCTTTGACAAGTTTATTTGACATTAGGTTAATCGGCGAATTCATATCATCTAAAAGTAAAGCAGGATTCGCAATTAGCGGTTCTAATGAATGCTCATTATATTGTGGTACAAATCGCCATTCATGCTCATCATGAAAATTTTTCGTTACAATTTCTTTTTCTCCTCTTTCATTGTATCTAGGCATATCTCCACGAAGCGGTTTCAAGAACGCAATTATATTAAGATAATTATTTACCATCTTCTCATCTGTATCTACTGTTGCAGAAATAGCGACATTTATGGCTTGGCTGAGTTCTTTACAAAAAATAGAATTTTCATTTATATAATGAATTGGTTGCACTCCATTTCTTTCGCCCCATGATTTTGTTAAGGCTATAGCATACTCTCCATATAAATCTGTATGAGAATAGTAATGTTTTTCGTATGAATAACTTTCTTCCTTTTGTATACTCACACCACATTTTAGGGTATCTGTTATTCTATGTAATGGTATATCACAAAAGCATTTTTGTAAAACAGCAATTTCGTTAAAAGGCTTGTCCTCCAATGAAAGATTTAAATATCTTATATCTTCTTTACAGTATCTTGGAATTATAGTTTTCTTTTCTAGTATATCATACAGGTACTGCGGTTTCTTCATAAAATGAAATAAAGAATTAGAACTATGCCTATATTCAGAATTATAGACGGGTTTTACATCCTCTAGAATCATTGACTTTACCCCCACTCTTTGGTGCTTTAGTTTGTTAAATTTTCTTTATTATCCATAGTGCAAGTGCTATCCGTTTTTTTGTTGCCAGACAGTTGCCAGCTCATAAATCTGCATCCTAGGCGCATTCCATATATTCCTCTAAAATACGATCATCCATATCGTCAATCACGTAATGCCTTATCTATAGTCAAAGCCAGCGCACGCAGTCGATTCGCTGTTCTCTTGGCATCACCTAGCACATACGTAGTGTTTTCGGGGGAACGGGTTTCGCCAGTAGCACGCAATGCTCCAATTTCCGGATTGGAAAGAATTTCGACTACGCTGAGTAACTCCTTCAGAGATGGAGATACACTTGTATCTCGCGACATAAAAAATAAATCACGTGACGAGAGACCACCCAGTATTTCCTGTTCGCGGTTAAGAGTTGAAATCACTATCGAGATAATCTCCAACTCCCTTTGTTTAGAGGCAATGAGTTCATCAAGTTGCGAAATGCCATTAGGAACCTGAAAGACGAGGGCAATTTCCTGTGGACTCAATCCAATTGACTCAGAAGCACGTGCAATTTCGGATAATTGCTCATCTGTGATTAGAGCATAGGCTTTCTTCCGAGCATGGTTTCGAATTGTGTCGCCACTAAACCTAGGGCCGACGATGCCCACAAAGTCAGCATTATTTTTTTCTTTGTGAGTATCGATTGCCACATCGCTAATATCGCTATGAGAGACCTGACCATTTGACTTTGACTTACCATCAACAATCGCAATGATCATCATACCTTCGTCATCTTGCCATCGTACGATAACATCAGTATCACCAGATCCCCCAATTCGTTCAGAGTTGAACCCCATAAAACGAAAGATGCGTGCAATCGCTTCTTCAAAAGCAACACCTGGGGATTGACCTTCAGCAACGGGATCTCGCGATGAACGGACCAAACGCTCGATAATTGAGTCAAGCTCCCCCATTAACGAACTGGTCATCTCTTTTTCCCTTTGTGCTGTATCAACATCTCTTAATTCTTCTACTGGCTTTCCTGCTAGTGGTAAACTAGAAGCGAGACGCATCCCGATAGGAGTTGCTTTTAGGTGGAGATATTGTGGCTCCTCCAGAAGACCTGCCTCAAGCAGAAATCCGACAATCCACCTAGCTTTGTCTGTGTTGAGGCCATATGGCTTAGCTTGTGAGTAAAGGTCATTGCGAACTATATCATTCTCGGCAGCTTTAATCATTTCACCAACAAACTGCATATTAGAATGAAGAATACGGATGAAGTCTATATCATTGCCAGTTTCAAGCCATGCATTTGCTGCTGCAGTTGCCGAATAAACGTTCCGACCAACTTCTTTCAAAAGCCCGGAAGCCTTTAGGAATGGCAACATCGACTCAACGCTACTTGCTTTAAGGTGAAATTCTTCTTCAATAAAATGGAAGAAGTCTACTCTAGTAATTCGCTCTGAAGCTGCTTGGATAATAAGTCGAAGATTGTCAATACGATTCGGGCTCGGAGCCCAGATATTGTATGAACTTCGCCTCTGATGCGTTTCCGGTGAATCGGCTAAACCTTGAAGTAGGATGGCAATCTCTGTAGGGGGTTTGGTAATCTCAATATCTCCAGAATCATAATCTGGATTTTCAAAGATATTGGAAGTAACGAGGCACCAACTCTCCATTGCAGACCTTCCTGCAACAGTTGTTGCCCATTTACGATTACCAACACCTTCTATTAAACTAAGTACTTCCAGCCAATCCATTCTTCTCCGTGTATTGCTAAAATTCGCCCAATTTAATCCATATGCTCTACAAAGCTGCTCATCGACTTCCTCAATTGTCGAAGGCGTTAAAGCAAGAATCTCAAGCACTTCACCAAATAGACGAATTCTGTCTTGAATGAGGTCTGCTAGTTGCCTTTTTGTCGGATTGGTACGAAACTTGATACCAGCTTCTGATAGGTGCAGAATCCCCGCCTGATTGTTCACAAGCCCAATGTTCTTTAGAAATGGGGCATATGAACGCCAAGGCTGCGGGCTGTCAATTTTTAGAAGATCGGGGTGTGCATCCAGATCAGTTGCTTGGTCGGATCCTACCAACTCGACAAGGTCTTTAACCAGAGAAAACCATGTCTGTTTGCCGCCTCTTAGGTCGGGGATCGCCCAACTTTTTCGTCGCCACGCAACTCTCTGTCTTTGAATATCTACAGTATCAGTATTATCAATATCAAAGGTGTCTTTTTGTTCATGCATTTTCGTTCTCCTTCATACGTAGAGGTTGCCTAATAGGCTTATATATGTTCACAGTATACAATACGAATCAAGAGTTAAAAACGATCTGGAGGTAGAGTAAGGCGATAAAGATACGAGCAAAGAGGAAGGCGATAAACCCATGGAGATATAACGCCCTGCTAACTCAATTATGTCCTCTGCCCAAAAGCAGATCCTATTGTTAAACGCCAGCAATTATTCTCTACTCCCACTCAATCGTCCCACAAGGCTTCGGCGACAAATCATAGCAGACTCTGTTTACATTTTTCACTTCCTTCAATATCCTGTCAGTAATCTTCAGCAGCACCTCATAAGGAATCTGCTCAATACTTGCCGTCATGGCATCGATTGTATTAACAGCCCTGATAATAACCGGATACTCAAAGCATCTTGCATTATCCTTCACACCTACAGACTTAAAATCCGGTACCACTGTAAAATACTGCCACACCGTCTTATCCAGACCTGCTGCCGCAAATTCTTCTCTTAAGATGGCATCAGATTCCCTGACTGCTTCCAGGCGTTCTCTTGTAATGGCACCCAGGCAGCGTACGCCAAGCCCCGGACCGGGGAATGGCTGGCGGTATACCATATCATGGGGCAGCCCCAGTTCCACACCACAGGCACGCACTTCATCCTTAAATAGGTAATACAATGGCTCAACCAGATCAAATTTCATATCTTCAGGCAAGCCTCCCACATTATGATGGGATTTTACTGTTTTGACAGTCTTGGTTCCGCTCTCCACGATATCAGGATATATGGTACCCTGTGCCAGGAATTTGATTCCATCCAGCTTTCTGGCTTCCTCTTCAAATACCCGGATAAACTCGGCACCAATGATTTTCCTCTTCTCTTCCGGATCTGAC
>Ga0153948_1001599_pt1 | contig 11402 bp, 6 predicted proteins | sample TSNJ032MetaG_FD_104696 | JGI IMG/M metagenome (GOLD analysis project Ga0153948, IMG submission 104696) | Attine ant fungus gardens microbial communities from New Jersey, USA - TSNJ032 MetaG | ecosystem: Host-associated > Fungi > Mycelium > Unclassified | place: USA: New Jersey, Wharton State...
GTGCTGAAAATCGCCAAAGAGCCGATCTCCATGGAAACCCCGATCGGTGATGACGAAGACTCCCATCTGGGCGACTTCATCGAAGACTCGACCATGCAGTCGCCAATCGATGTTGCAACCGTTGAGAGCCTGAAAGAAGCGACTCGCGAAGTGTTGTCCGGCCTCACTGCCCGTGAAGCCAAGGTACTGCGCATGCGTTTCGGTATCGACATGAACACCGACCACACACTCGAAGAAGTGGGCAAACAGTTTGACGTAACGCGTGAGCGGATCCGTCAGATCGAAGCCAAGGCGCTGCGCAAGCTGCGCCACCCGACGCGAAGCGAGCATCTGCGCTCCTTCCTCGACGAGTGATACCAGAACCCCCGGCCCAGGCCGGGGGTTTTGTTTATGTGGCAGATTAAATTCCTCGCGCAGCCCCTCCCCTGCATACCCCGTCTACACTCGAAGCAATGAATCCCGTGCCCTAACGAGACGGTTATGCCCAGACTGGCGCCCGTGCTTTTCTTGCTGTCACTGATGATCTGGACCGCAACGGCTAACGCGCTGACTCTGACCGATGAAGAACGTAGCTGGCTCGCGGCTCACCCCGACTTGCGCCTGGGTGTCGATGCGTCGTGGCCGCCGTTCGAGTTCCGCGATGAACAGAATCGCTATCAGGGGCTGGCCGCTGATTACATCGACGTGATTCGCCAGCGCCTGGCGATCAAACTCAATCCGATCGAGCCATCGAGCTGGACCGAAGTGCTGGCCCAGGTGAAAACCGGCAAGATCGACCTGCTGCCGGGGATCATGTCCACGCCGGAGCGCCAGAACTATCTGTCGTTTACCCGCCCCTACCTCGATTTCCCGATCGTGATCCTTGCCCACATCGGCGGCGCGCAACCGCGCAAGCTGGACGATCTGTATGGCCTGAAGATCGCTGTCGTGGAGAACTATGCCCCGCATGAGTTGCTGCGCACTCAGCATCCAGACCTGAACCTGGTGGCCATGCCCAATGTCAGCTCGGCCCTGCAAGCGCTGGCGACCGATGAGGTCGATGCCGTGGTTGGTGATCTAGCCTCCAGCGTCTGGAGCCTGCGCCAGCTCAAGCTCGACGGTTTATACGTGAGCGGCGAAACCCCGTATCGCTATCAGTTGGCCATGGGCGTACCCCGCGACAACAAAATGCTAGTGGGCATTCTCGACAAAGTCCTGGCGGACATGAGTCCCGAGGAAATCAGCAGCATTCAGGAGCACTGGGTCGGCAATGTTCTGGACCATCGGACATTCTGGTCGGACCTGCTGATCTACGGTCTGCCGGGCCTGTTACTGCTGGTGATCATCCTGGCGGTGGTCATTCGCATCAATCGTCGTCTGAGTTCGGAAATCGCCCGGCGCGTCGACCTCGAACAGGAGCTGCGCAGCAGCGAATACCACTACCGCGGGCTGGTGGAGAGCCTTTCGGCCATTGCCTGGGAAGCGCGCATGAGCGACTTCACCTACAGCTATGTGTCGCCCCATGCCGAAGACCTGCTTGGTTATCCACAGGCGCACTGGCTGATTCCGGGGTTCTGGCGCAACATCATCCACCCCGCCGACCTGACCCGCGCCCAAGCCATTTGCGATGAAGCGGTACGCGACGGGCGCGACCACGCTCTCGACTATCGAGTGATCACCGCTGACGGACGCTGCCTGTGGGTGCGCGACATCGTCAGCCTGATTGAACATGGCCATGAGCCCGTGATGCGCGGGCTGATGATCGACATCAGCGAAACCAAGCGCACTGAAGAAGCACTTCGACTGTCGGAACAGAAGTTCGCCTCGGTGTTCCAGCAATGCCCGGATATCCTGGTAATCGCGCGACTGTCCGACGGCTGCCTGCTGGAGGTCAACGAAGCCTTTGAAGAGCAAATCGGCCTGAAAGCCGAAGAAGTCGTCGGCCAGACCGCCACCGAACTCAACATCTGGGGCATTCCCGGGGTCGGGCCGGGGCTGTTGCAACGCTTGCAGGCCGGCAGTATTCGCAACCTGGAGATGCCCTTTCGCCGCAACAACGGCCAGGTGTTCACGGGCCTGATTTCCGCCGAACCGTTCGATCTTGACACCACCCCGGCGCTGGTTGTCGTGGTACGCGACATCACCCAGCTCAAGGAAACCCAGCAACAACTGCAAACCTCCGAAGAAAAGTTCGCCAAGGCCTTTCATGCCTCACCGGACGGCTTGCTGCTGTCGCGTCAGAGCGATGGCCTGCTGCTGGAAGTCAACGAGGGTTTCAGCCGCATCACCGGGTTCAACAGCGCGATGTCGGTGGATCGCTCAGCGCTGGATCTGGGAATCTGGGTCAACCTCAACGAACGCAAGCAGATGCTCGACCTGTTGCACCGCGATGGTTTCGTGCGCGACTTCACCTGCCATATCCGCCGCAGCGACGGGCAAATCCGTCTGTGCGAAGTGTCCAGCCGTCCGCTGCCGATCGGCGAAGAAGACTGCATGTTGACCATTGCCCGGGACATCACCGAGCGCCACCTGATGCAGGAAAAACTGCAACAGGCCGCCACCGTTTTCGAAAGCACCGCCGAAGGCGTGTTGATCACCGATACCCAGCAGCACATCAGCGCGGTCAACCGCGCATTCAGCGAAATCACCGGCTACAGCGAAAGCGAAGCCCTCGGCCATACCCCGCGCCTGCTCGCCTCGGGCCTGCACGACAGCGCTTTTTATGCGGCGATGTGGCACCAGTTGACCGCCGAAGGACACTGGCAGGGAGAGATTTCCAACCGGCGCAAGAACGGCGAGTTGTATCCGAGCTGGCTGACCATCAGCGCCGTACGTAATCGCGACAAGTTCATCACCCACTTCGTCGCGGTGTTTGCCGATATCTCCAGCCTCAAACACGCGCAGGCCAAGCTCGATTATCAAGCGCACCACGACCCGCTCACCGGCCTGCCAAATCGCACCCTGTTCGAAAGTCGCCTGCTCACCGCGCTGAACAGTCAGCAGGAAAACGGTGGTCAGGGAGCGGTACTGTTCCTCGATCTCGACCGTTTCAAACACATCAACGACAGCCTTGGCCACCCGGTCGGCGACCTGCTGCTCAAAGGCATTGCCGTGCGTTTGAAAGAACAGCTGCGCGATATCGACACCGTCGCACGACTGGGCGGTGATGAATTCATCATTCTGCTGCCGGGTCTGCAACAAGCCAGCGATGCCGACAACATCGCATTCAAACTGCTCAACTGCTTTGGCGCACCGTTTCAGGCCGGTGAGCACGAGTTTTTCATCAGCGCCAGCATCGGCACCAGCCTCTATCCACGGGACGGCTGCGATGTCGCCACCTTGGTGAAAAACGCCGACGCGGCGATGTACCGCTCCAAGGCCAAGGGCCGCAACCGCGTCGAAAGCTACACCCGCGACCTCACTGCCCAGGCCAGCGAGCGCGTGGCACTGGAGCACGAACTGCGCCGGGCCATAGAGCGCGAGGAATTGTTCCTCTACTACCAGCCAAAAATCAGCCTCGACGACCATCGCCTGGTCGGCGCCGAAGCACTGATCCGCTGGCGACACCCAACCTTCGGCGAAGTACCGCCGGAGCACTTCATCCCGCTTGCTGAAGAGAACGGCATGATCCTGCAGATCGGCGATTGGGTGCTGGAGACCGCCTGCCGGCAGATGTTCGAGTGGCACCAGATCTACGACAGCCTCGGCCCGCTTTCAGTCAACCTCGCCGGTGCGCAGCTGCGCCAGCCGAATCTGCTCGGGCGCATCGAACAATTACTAAGGGACAACCGCCTGCAGCCGGATTTACTGCAACTGGAAATTACCGAAAACTTCATCATGAGCCAGGCCGAAGAGGCCTTGGCGGTGCTGCATCAGCTCAAGCACCTGGGCGTGCAGCTGGCGATCGATGACTTCGGCACGGGTTATTCCTCGCTCAGTTACCTGAAACGCCTGCCGCTGGACATCCTCAAGATCGACCAGTCATTTGTCCGTGGATTGCCCGATGACCCGCACGACGCGGCGATTGTGCGCGCGATCATCGCTCTGGGCCGGAGCATGCAATTCACAGTGATCGCCGAAGGTGTGGAAACCCAGGCCCAGCAACAATTCCTCGCCGCCGAAGGCTGCGAACAGATTCAGGGCTACATCGTCAGCCTGCCGCTGCCCCCGGAAGAATTCGCCGCAACTTTTCTTCGTGTAACCGTATCGGATTATTCGGATAGCACAGCCGCCAAACCGTCGCTATAATCCGCGGCCTACTGAGGGCCTATAGCTCAGTTGGTTAGAGCAGAGGACTCATAATCCTTTGGTCCACGGTTCAAGTCCGTGTGGGCCCACCACATTTGAAAGCCGCGCAATTGCGCGGCTTTTTCTTGGGCGATCGGTTGAGGGGACAATCTTTGCGAGCGCAATGTTCGGAAGACTTCCCCGAAGGCTGCAGGAATGTTCCGAAGCTATGTTTTCTCACGCGTGACAAACTGGCCCACATCGTCGAGAAACGTCCCGACTCCCGAGAACGCTATGTTCGACATGCCATCGATACGCTCACGGGACCATTCGAAGTATGGAAAGTCCTCTACGATAATGGCGGTTTCCGATTGGCATTCATCAACGCCTATGAAGCAAAAAACGACATGCTCGTCGTAGTCGATGTGCGTAACGGGCACGTCCTCTGGAATTTCATGCACGCTCCGTCAAGAGCAATGAACAAGCACCGCCAAGGCGATCTTTTGTACAAGCGGTACATTCTTGAAGACAAAGAAAAGGGCAGCCAGTTGGCTGCCCTTGATATTTGAATCCTGATATTTGCATCCTCAGGAAATGGGATGAAGAGGTCTCACCTTACACCGATGTTGCAGCATCGCTGAGGTACCTACGTCCGCTAAAGCCCTGCAAGGCAGCAGATTTCGCGCTCTTGTTGGCATTTTTGATAAATAGGCCCGGCGAGTCAAACCAAATATTTGATGTTTGTTTTGGCGCAACAATTGCCTCCACGCATAAGTGACGTGCTCATGCATCGCCAGCAGCGTGTCGCTGATAGTGCCTGTAACATGCAAACTCATCCGCCCTCGACAGTCACGGAGCCGACCCTTGCCCGACATCCGCCCACCCGCTCTCGACGAAATCGACCGCCAGCTGATCGCCGCCCTGCAGATCAACGCCCGCGAAAGCGTGGCCATGCTTGCTCGCCAACTGGGCATTGCGCGTACCACCGTGACTTCGCGGTTGGCGCGGCTGGAGAAGGCCAAGGTAATCACCGGGTATGGCGTGCGTCTGGGGCAGCGCGTAATCGATGGCGGGTTGCAGGCGTATGTCGGTATCAAGGTGCAGCCGCGTTCCGGCAAGGAAGTGCTGCGTCGGTTGAGCGCGATGGCGCAGGTGCAGCAATTGTGTGCGGTGAGTGGCGAATTTGATTATGTGGCGTGGCTGCGCACGGATTCGCCGGAGCAGCTCGATCAGTTGCTGGATCAGATTGGCAGTGTGGATGGGGTGGAGAAGACCACGACCTCGATCATTTTGAGCAGCAAGATTGATCGGGGGCAGCCGGTTTGAGTGTGACGACACATTTCGGCAGATAGATAGGGCCTCTTCGCGAGCAAGCCCGCTCCCACGTTTGACTGGGTTGAGCGCAGAATCTGCGTCAGACACAAAACCAACTGTGGGAGCGGGCTTGCTCGCGAAAGCGGTCTGTCAGCCACCTTCCTTGGTCGCGGGAACATTGCCTTCGCGAGCAAGCCCCCACAATGATCGAAGTGCAGTAAAAGATTGTCACTTTGATCAATAGAATGGCAAAACGACGACACTTTGCGTCTTATTAACGTGTTCTACGCTCCCTAGAATGGCTGGCATCTTTTCCTATACTCAGACGCGCATCCTGCGTCGGGTCGCCAGCAAGGTCAGCCATGAACAAGAACAATCGCCATCCTGCAGACGGTAAGAAACCCGTCACCATTTTCGGCCCGGACTTTCCGTTCGCCTTCGACGACTGGATCGAACACCCAGCCGGTCTCGGCAGCATTCCGGAACACCAGCACGGCGCTGAAGTGGCGATTGTCGGCGCCGGTATCGCAGGTCTGGTGGCCGCTTACGAACTGATGAAGCTCGGCTTGAAACCAGTGGTGTACGAGGCTTCGAAACTGGGTGGCCGCCTGCGTTCGCAAGCGTTCAACGGCACCGACGGCATCGTCGCGGAACTGGGTGGCATGCGTTTCCCGGTGTCCTCAACTGCGTTTTATCACTATGTCGACAAGCTTGGCCTTGAGACCAAGCCTTTCCCGAACCCGCTGACGCCGGCCTCCGGCAGCACCGTGATCGATCTGGAAGGTAAAACCCATTACGCACAAAGCCTGAAGGATCTTCCTGCGCTGTTTCAGGAAGTGGCTGACGCCTGGGCGGATGCGCTGGAGGCCGGCTCGCAGTTCGCCGATATCCAGCAAGCCATCCGAGACCGCGATGTGCCACGCCTCAAGGAGCTGTGGAACAAACTCGTGCCGCTGTGGGACGACCGCACGTTCTACGACTTCGTTGCCACCTCCAAGGCCTTCGCCAAACTGTCGTTTCATCACCGCGAAGTGTTCGGTCAGGTGGGTTTCGGCACGGGCGGCTGGGACTCGGACTTCCCCAACTCGATGCTGGAAATCTTCCGCGTGGTGATGACCAACTGCGACGATCACCAGCACCTGGTGGTGGGCGGTGTGGAGCAAGTGCCGCAAGGCATCTGGCGCCATGTGCCGGAGCGCTGCGTGCACTGGCCTGAAGGCACCAGTCTGAAATCCCTGCACCGTGGCGCGCCGCGTTCCGGGGTGAAGAAAATCGCTCACGCCCCGGACGGCCGTTTCGCCGTCACCGACAACAACGGCGACACCCGCGAATACGCCGCCGTGCTGACCACCTGCCAGAGCTGGCTGCTGACCACGCAGATCGAATGCGACGAAACCCTGTTCTCGCAGAAGATGTGGATGGCGCTGGACCGCACGCGCTACATGCAATCGTCGAAAACCTTCGTAATGGTCGACCGGCCTTTCTGGAAGGACAAGGACCCGCAAACCGGCCGCGACCTGATGAGCATGACCCTCACCGATCGCCTGACCCGTGGCACTTACCTGTTCGACAACGGTGACGACAAACCCGGCGTGATCTGTCTGTCGTACTCGTGGATGAGCGACGCGCTGAAGATGCTGCCGCACCCGGTGGAAAAACGCGTAGAGCTGGCGTTGAACGCGCTGAAGAAGATCTACCCGAAAGTCGATATCGCCGCGCGGATCATCGGCGATCCGATCACCGTGTCGTGGGAAGCCGATCCGTACTTCCTCGGCGCATTCAAAGGCGCCCTGCCCGGCCACTATCGCTACAACCAGCGCATGTACGCGCACTTCATGCAGGACGACATGCCCGCCGAACAACGCGGAATCTTCATCGCCGGTGACGACGTATCGTGGACACCGGCGTGGGTCGAGGGCGCGGTGCAGACTTCGCTCAACGCAGTGTGGGGGATCATGAAGCACTTCGGCGGATCGACACATAAAGAGAACCCGGGCCCGGGTGATGTGTTCAAAGACATCGGCCCTATCGCCCTGCCCGAGTAAGAGGAATCCCCGATGCGTGTAGCCCTTTACCAATGTCCACCGCTGCCCCTGGAACCCACCGCCAACCTGCAACGCCTGCAGCAACTGGCGATGGAGGCCAAGGGCGCCGACCTGCTGGTGCTACCGGAAATGTTTCTGACCGGCTACAACATCGGCGCCGAGGCAGTCAGTACGCTGGCCGAGGTCTACAACGGTGAATGGGCGCAGCAGATCGGTCGAATCGCCAAAGTCGCCGGGCTGGCAATTGCTTACGGGTACCCCGAGCGCACGGCCGACGGGCAGATCTACAACGCCGTGCAGTTGATCGACGCGCGCGGCGAGCGCCTGTGCAATTACCGCAAGACCCACCTGTTCGGCGACCTGGATCGGTCAATGTTCAGCCCCGGCGACGATGATTTTCCGGTTGTTGAACTCAACGGCTGGAAGCTCGGTTTCCTGATCTGCTACGACTTGGAGTTTCCCGAGAACGCGCGGCGTCTGGCGCTGGCCGGTGCCGAGCTGATTCTGGTGCCGACGGCAAACATGATTCCGTTCGATTTCGTCGCTGACGTCACCGTGCGTTCCCGTGCCTTCGAAAACCAGTGCTACGTGGCGTACGCCAACTACTGCGGGCATGAAGGCGAGATTCACTATTGCGGACAAAGCAGCATCGCCGCGCCGGACGGCAGCCGTATCGCTCAGGCCGGACTCGATGAAGCGTTGATTGTCGGTGAGCTGGATCGCCAGTTGATGCTCGACTCCCGCGCCGCCAATCGCTACCTCAGTGACCGCCGTCCCGAGCTTTACGACGCACTGAGCAAGCGCTGACCCCACGCAATCCGCTAGCATTGGCACTTCACTGTTCTGGAAGTGCCCATGCCTGCGCTGACTCACCCCCGCCCCCACACTGAAACCCTGCCAAACGGCTTGCGCGTGACCCTGCGTCAGGTGCCCGGCCTGAAGCGCAGTGCCGCTGCGTTGCGGGTGGCTGCCGGTAGCCATGACGTGCCACTCGAGTGGCCGGGGCTGGCACATTTTCTTGAGCATTTGCTGTTTCTCGGCACCGAGCGCTTTCCCGCCAGCCAAGCGCTGATGGCCTACGTGCAGAGTCACGGTGGGCAGGTGAATGCCAGCACCCGGGAGCGCACGACAGACTTCTTCTTTGAATTGCCGACCGCTGCCTTCAGCGCCGGGCTTGAGCGTCTGTCTGACATGCTCGCCCACCCGCGTATGAATCCGGACGATCAGTTGCGCGAACGGGAAGTGCTGGACGCGGAATTTGTCGCGTGGTCGGAAGATCCCACAGCTCAGCAGGAACTGGCGTTGTACGAAGGGTTGCCCGCCACGCATCCGCTACGCGGGTTTCATGCGGGGAATCGCGACAGCCTCAAGGTTGAGTTGCCCGCGTTTCAGCAGGCGCTGAAGGATTTCCATCAGCAGTTTTATCGCACCGGGCAAATGACGCTGAGCCTGGTCGGACCGCAAAGTATTGAGCAATTGCGCGTACTGGCGCAGCAGTTCGCTGCAGCCCTGCCGGTTGGGGATAAGGTCGAGCAGGCAGCCCCCCAGCCATTGACGATGAAAAGTTATCAACAGGTCGGCGAGCGCAGCAGCAATCTGCTGATCGCTTTCGAAGCGCTGCCCGACTCGTCCGCCGAAGCACTGGTGTTTCTCTGCCATTGGCTGAACAGTACCAAGCCCGGCGGTTTGCTCTCCCATTTGCAGCAACAACGCCTCGCGGACGGTTTGAAAGCCGTGCCGCTGTATCAGTTCGCCGGGCAAGCATTACTGCATCTGCAATTCACCGCCCCCGCCGAATCCCTGAGCGACATTCGTGAACAGCTGCTGGACTGGTTGAGCTTCTTTGCCGCGCAACAGGACTGGGCAACGTTGCGCAAGGAATACACCAAGCTGCTTGAGCGTCAGCAGCAAATCAGTGGCGCCCTGCAACTGGCGCGGCTCGACAGTGAACAACGGGAAAACGGTCTGTCGGAAAACGGCGTCGTTGCGCTCAAACTGATCCTGCGCGACATCGGTGTTGTGGATAACTTCAGCGACCATTGGCACCTGCCGGCCACCAACCCTTTTCTGCGCTCCAACGAACCGCTGGCCAACGCCGGCCTGATTCGCGGCCAGATCAGCGCCCATCGTGGGTTGCGGACTTTCGCTCAGGATCGCTCGCGCGGTCGGCGTGAGCGTTCACCGATGCAATTCAGTCAGGCGCTGCCGGATAACAGTGATCACGGCGCGATTTACCTGCGTTGGCAGACGGAAGCGGTTGCCAGCACCGACCTGCAGGGCAAGCTGCAACGCAGCCTGCGGGAAACTCGGGAAGATGCGCGGCAGGCCGGTGTCGAGTTGTCGTTCGATGTCAGCGGCACGCAATGGCTGCTGAAACTCACCGGGCTACAGGAACCGATGCCCGGTGTCCTGGAGCATGCGCTGAAATGTCTGACGCAGGTTGACGCCGATTCCCCGCGCACAGAGCCAAAAGCACTGTTGATTCCGATCCGTCAGTTGCTCAAGGCATTGCCTGAGCATTGCCTGACACCGGCCATCGAATCGGACGATGCAAAAGGGCTGTGGACAACTTCACGCTGGGACGGACTGGCCCTGGGCCTCAGCGCACAGACGCAATCGGCCTTGGGCCTGGCCCTGAGCCGCATCCCCGGTATCCCGGACAATCAATTGCCGGCAGCGCCCACGATCACCAAGCAACACCTGTGGAGCCACATCGACACCGCCTCCAGCGAGCATGCGTTGCTGTTGTTCTGCCCGACCGCCAGCCACAAAATAGATGACGAAGCGGCCTGGCGCCTGCTCGCGCAGCTGTGCCAGACCCCGTTCTATCAGCGCCTGCGAGTCGAATTGCAATTGGGTTATGCGGTGTTCAGCGCCTTGCGGCAGATGCACGGCCAGACTGGATTGCTGTTTGGCGTGCAGTCGCCGAGCACTGCACCGGTCGAGTTACTCGGTCATATCCAAATGTTCCTCGACAGCCTTCCTGCGCTGATCGAAAACCTCGTTGAAGACGACCTCAACCAGCAACGCCAGTCACTCGCGGATCAGTTCCATGAGAGTCATCTGTCCGGCAAAGACGCCGCAGAGTTGCTGTGGCAGGCCAAGCTCGCTGGCCACTCGTCGGATTATCTGGTGCAACTGCACACGGCCATCGGCCAATTGGAACGCTCAACATTGCTGGCGGCAGCGCAGCGCTTGCTCAACGCCGACGGTGGCTGGCGCTGCCTGGCCAGCGATCCGTCACCCGGCGCGCCGTGGCAAGCGACAAAATGATCATTACCCAGGCTGCAAGGAGCTTTCTCAAAGATTCACGGGCAATACCGTTGAAATTTTGAGTAACATAGCAGCCTAACTATTTGGAACATCCCTGCGCTGCCGTGGACTATAACTATGGACAGCGCTATCCCACCCACCCAATGAGGAGTCACCCTATGTCCTGGACAAAACCGGCTTACACCGACCTGCGTATCGGCTTCGAAGTCACCATGTACTTCGCCAGCCGCTGAGTTCTGCCTACGCAGATTTGCAGTGCAACGCCTCGGCTCGCCGGGGCGTTTTATTTTCAGCGTTGAAATGATGGAGTGTTCATGTTCGTCCAGATTCTGGGTTCGGCCGCCGGTGGCGGATTTCCGCAGTGGAACTGCAACTGCGTCAATTGCGCAGGCTTTCGCGACGGCAGCCTGAATGCCAAGGCCCGCACCCAATCGTCCATCGCGATTTCCGACGACGGCGTGAACTGGGTGCTGTGCAACGCTTCGCCGGACATCCGCGCGCAACTGCAGAGCTTCGCCCCGATGCAACCGGGCCGAGCCCTGCGCGACACCGGCATCAGCGCGA
>Ga0153948_1001600_pt1 | contig 11398 bp, 11 predicted proteins | sample TSNJ032MetaG_FD_104696 | JGI IMG/M metagenome (GOLD analysis project Ga0153948, IMG submission 104696) | Attine ant fungus gardens microbial communities from New Jersey, USA - TSNJ032 MetaG | ecosystem: Host-associated > Fungi > Mycelium > Unclassified | place: USA: New Jersey, Wharton State...
CCAGTACCCATATTTTTAATTGCCGTGCCATTTGGAATAATCATGTCAGTTACTGATGAGTGTAACAACTCACCTGGTCCGAAAAGGTCCAGGGCCAAAGCGACCTGATGTGGTGTCTCGATGTCAAATATATGCTCGTCAGCGTTTTGGCGACTGCGGGAGTAACGGGATTTGTCTTGGCGAAAATGAAACGAATGTGGAACTATCATGCGAAACCTCGCATCGTTTCGTAAAACTGCCACAGCGGTGCTATTTGAAAAGACTGATACGACGAGAATCTCAGCGTCGTATTGCCTCGCCATCTGCGCAATACTATCGATGACGGTTGGGTTGTCGGCAGCTGGCTTTTCGATCAGAAGATACTTATGGCCTTTGGCAAGAACTTCTCCGATAACATCGTACCTTCCTCGAGTTGGAGTACAAATGTGACAGATCGTTTTTATTTCAACAGGCACTGGGGGGATGCTGTCGTGCAAAATCATTCCGGGTGATTGAGGTGTATTGTTCAACAGCGGATCAACTGCGTGGATGATAGGACTAAAGTTGCTTTGTCCGAGGTGTTGAATCGCTTTGTTGATTGCTGGTTGATGCAAGCGTCTGCCTGAACTGCCATATCCGACAACGATGACGTTGGTGCGATCTAAATCCCACATGCATTTATCCTGTCGGACGTGAGAATATTGTCGAAAATGGCCTTGTCTACAGGTCCCTCAGTCCCAATCATGAGTAGGCGACTTGTGCTATCGATTTGAAAGCTCTGCAAAGCGCTTCGAATTTCACATATTGACAAATAGCCTGCTAATCCGACACAGCCCGACTCTCCGGAACTCACGCCGCATCGACTGGCGAGTAACCGTACGGTTGCCGCGATTTCTCGGTCCGTCACTGTAATGGCGCCCGATACGGATCGTTGAATAATCGGCCAAGCAATCGATGAAAGCCGTCCGCAAGCAAGACCACCAGCCATTGTATTTAGGTCCCCAATGGCATCACGAAGTTGGCCACTTCGAATACTTTGATAGGCACAATCGGCTGCCACGGGTTCAACAAGTATAAATCGAGGAGCACTAGTGCCGAGGAGCGCGAGAAATCGTTCGATGATTGAGGCTGCTAATCCTCCAACACCTACCTGAAGAAATACATGTGTTGGGAGTTCCGCATGGCCCATTTGAGAGAGCAATTCGTCTACTAACAACGCATAACCGCACATTACGTGTCTTGGTATTTCAATACATTCATCGTAGGCTGTGTCAGATACTAACAATCGGTTACGGCAGCGCGCGTATACGTCCGCAATGCTGAGTGCAGCCTCATAAGTTCCATCAACCACAGTCAGCTTTGCGCCGTAGCGCTCAATTGCCCGAACGCGTTCGCGACTGATTGCATTACTAGCGAAGATGTGACAGCGGCAATTGAACAACGTTGCTGCCCATGCGACTGCCCGACCGTAATTCCCGTCCGTCGCGCAAACTACTTCAACTTCTGCGAACCGCGACAATGAAGAAATGCGTACTGTTTCGGTAAGGTTCTGCAAATGATGACGAGTTTGGAGGGCTTTTGCTAAGCCGTAGATAGCACCGAGAGCTTTGAAACTCCCTACGCCAAAGCGAGACGACTCGTCTTTATAGTAAATTTTTCCTCCAGGACCTAACCGTTCTAGGCTAAGTAATGGCGTCTCACTGAAGCCAGGCACTTGTCTTATGAACACAGCTGCATCGTCAGCGTCAGCATGTAAGTGTAACGACCCTACTGACGGGTTCGGTGTCCGATGATGGTTCAGTGTCCATGAAGGTTGTATAATAAGCTCTTCGTCATACATGTGCTGTGGTGTCCTCAAATGCTTGATTGAGGCCGTCGAGCAGTTGATGTATTTCCGCTTCTGTGATGATCAGTGGGGGCAAAAACCTTAGAACGCTGTCGTTTCTGCCTCCTCGCTCGACCACAATGCCGGACTGAAGCAAGTGATTTTGTATGAGTCCCGTTACAGCACTTTCTGAATGAGTTTGGGTTCCACGGCATTCAATAGCTTGAAAAAGACCTAGCCCCCGGGCTTCTGCGGCTAGGTCATACATATCTACCAACTGCTGCAGCCCATTTCGCAACACATCGCCACGCTGAGCAACGGCAGAAATCAGCTTTGTTTCCCGCATATGGCTTAGTAGGGCGGCGCCGGCTGCAAATGCTAACGTCTGCCCCCGGAATGTTCCAATATGATCCCCACTTTTCCAGACGTCTAATTCGTCACGGTAGATTAACAACGAAAGAGGGATTCCGCCGCCAATGCCTTTCGATACTACGAATAGATCCGGCAGAACATCGTAATGTTCAAATGCGAACCAACGCCCGGTCCTACCTACTCCGGATTGAATTTCGTCGAATGCCAGCAATATGCCATACTTGTCGCAGAGGGCACGTAAACCTTGTATGAAAGCCTTGGGAGCAACAATATTCCCACCTTCACCTTGCACGCATTCCAACACTATTACACCAGGGAGTTCCACTCCTGAATGGTCGTCAGAGATAAGAGATTCAATATTCGCAACGCATATCTCTGTAGCTAATTTCGGATCAGCGTAGGGTCCAATACCTCTGTACGGATATGGGAAGGGACAGAAGGTCACATCATGCCCTGTGCGTAATCCGGCTTTGCGTAACCTGTTATTCGACGTGATGCTCAATGCGCCCTGCGACATCCCGTGGTAACTGCCGGAGAAGGCTATTACTCCTCTTCGGCCAGTTGCCTGCATCGATAGCTTTAGCATTGCTTCGATCGCATCAGAACCAGTCGGCCCACAGCAGTGAAACTTCATAGTTGAACCGAATATGTCGATCAAGATCGATTGAAGGGCTTCTACAAAGCGCCCCTTGCTATCCGTTGCAAGGTCAAGGGTCGAAAGCACGCTATGCGAACTATCTCTTATCGCCGAGTTGATTACTGGATGATCATGGCCGAGTAAGGAGACACCCGCACCTGACAAAAAATCGAGATATTCTTGGCCGTCATCTGCAAACAGCTTGCAGCCGAAGCCACCTTTTACAACAAAAGGAAATTTCTTGGCATAACTACGCGCTGACGACTCTAGACCGCGCCAGTTAAGGTCTGTGCGTTTGTGTTCCACATTCATGTCACGATCCCCTAAGCTCTTATTATTATGTCTGATGACAGGTTACGCTTCCGGGCGGCGTTCCTTGTGTCGACAATTATGGGTTTGCCACCACTAATCGCTGAATAATCGAAATCATCATGGTCAGTGACCAGTATTATCGCGTCATACTGTGTGTGTATTATCTTGACGGTAGATACTGACCGAATTAAGCTACTTTTCGCCCCGGTCGTGTTGATGACGATTTCATCGACATGTGGGTCGGTGTAATGCACGGTGGCGCCAGCGCCGATCAGACGAGAGATAATCTCAAGTGCTGGACTTTCCCTCGTGTCAGCAATGTTCTCTTTGTAGGAAACACCCACGATAAGGATAGAGGATTTCGAAAGTTCAAGTCCTTTGTGTGATTCCAGCGCCTTTGCTGTTTTCTCCAACACGTAAGTAGGCATCGCTTGGTTGACTTGCCCAGCAACCTCAATGATTCGAATTGGTCGATGAAATGTTTTGGCTTTCCAATTGAGGTAGTGGGGGTCTACAGGTATACAATGACCTCCAAGACCAGGACCTGGATAAAATGGCATGTAGCCGAAAGGCTTTGTGGTGGCAGCTTCGACGACTTCCCAAATATCAATATCCATTGCGTCAAAAGCGATCTTTAGCTCATTAATTAGCCCAATATTTACGGCTCGAAACGTATTCTCCGTTAATTTAACTGCTTCGGCGGTACGTAAATTGCGAACGGGTACAACGTCAGAAAGGAAAGAGCTATAGAACGCAGTTGCTAGCTGTGTGGAAAATTCTCGATAGCCGGATACAACCTTCGGAATATTTTTTGTGTTAAAACTTTTATTGCCAGGGTCCTCTCGTTCAGGTGAGAAGGCAAGAAAAATATCCGCTTCGACCAGTAATCCAGACGCTTCCAATAGAGGTTTAACTAATTCCTCGGTAGTGCCGGGATAAGATGTTGACTCGAGTACTATAAGCTGGCCAGCCCGCAGATTTTTCGAAATCTGGGTGCATGCGCTGTTGATAAAAGTCGTATCCGGCTGCTTATCTTCGGTCAGGGGGGTCGGGACGCAGATGATTATGACATTGCAATCAGAGATACAGGAAAAATCAGTTGTCGCTGTAAACTTCTTACGTTCCAATGCTGCACAGAGGCTTTTACTTGGAACTGCCTCTATTCGTGAAATGCCTGAATTCAGTTCGTATACTTTTGAAACGTCAACGTCGAGCCCGATAACGTTATATTCGCTATCGGTTAGTGCAATCGATAGTGGCAGACCAACATATCCAAGGCCTATCACATCGACCGTTGCCGTACGCGATTCAATCATATTCCGGATAGTATTAAACGTAGTCAGATGCTCCAAGACGCAACTCCACGTTGAATGACGAGAGAATGAAATGTTCAGCAGGTTTATTGGGCAGAAGGCATGAACCGTGCAAGATGATGAAAAGACATCTTGACAATTGGGTTCCACTAAGGTTGGAGCCGATTGGGGGGCGAAAACTTGGACTATCAAGGGGGTAGTTCATGTATTCATACAAAGACAGAATGCGAGCGGCCGAGCTCTACATAAAGCTCGGCTAACGTGCGCAGGCGACAATTCGCCGGTGGATTATAAGCAAGAACTCGCTGAAGGGCTGGTACCACTCCTCCTATCGCAGTGACGAGAACTGTCGGCTTAGGCATCCCTCACTTGCTGATGTAACTTTGTGTTGACGATATGGCAAATTCATTGGTTTTACTGTTACTCGTTGATTAAGATGGGACGGCGACGAGATGACAGCTGCGGCTGTCATAGCTATATTTCTTGATTTAAAGAGGGGGAGGCGGCAATTTTCAATCTACTTATGTTCAACGCCGATTGGACTTCGGGAAGAGTATCCGTACCGGTTGGCCGGATGTTCGAGTATACAGAAGCGCATATTGCCGAACAGTTCACGCTGAACAACGCCCCACTCATCGACAGGCTTACGGCTCTGCCGTGTATCTTCTGTGAGGAGGGCACCGACGACGAGTTGGCCTATGTGGGACAGATTAACCGAGCTCGGATTGTCGGAGGTGAAGTCTCACTGGAAATCAGTTTCGATGCCGATGTTCCAGGCCTGACTAACTCATTACTTTATAATAATCGAGCTGAACTCGATATGCCGCGGGATTTCGAATTCTCCCGCAACCACTGGGCAGTAAAGCAGGTCGATTTATATCGATTTCTGCTTAGGCAGGTACGCCCCCGGCGTCAGCGTCCAACCGTATTTCCATTAGCTGAGCATGAGAATTTAGACCCACACCTTGCATCTGCGATGATGCCCTTTGATGCCGGGTTCACACCGGTTTTCGATGCAATCCGAGGCGCGGCCGAAGGAGTGGGCCTTCGCTGTCGACGAGCAGACGATATCTGGGAAAATGCATCAATCATTCAAGATGTCGTTTCCCTAATTGACCGCTCTCGCATCGTAGTCTGCGATTGCTCAGGACGTAATCCGAATGTCTTTTACGAAGCGGGGATTGCACATACCCTGGGTCGAGAGGTTATTCTGATCGCACAGAGCGACCACGATATACCGTTCGATCTGCGTCATCTCCGATATGTTCGCTATCTCAACAATGAACAAGGTCGAGCCGAGTTGTCAGCTACTCTACGAGCGCGGATACAAACAATAATTGGCCATTAAACGGCATGTGTGGGGCGAAATGCATATAGCGGGTGGATTGTATCACGAATTATGTGAAACGCCGAAGTGGCATGCCCAATTTGGTTCAGGCGGCCGCGCAGCGGCGGCGGTCAGTTCCCTTTCGCCTGGGAGTACTCTCCACACGTATGCCCGAGACAATAACAGCCCCGCATCGGACAAGCTGTCCTCACTTGGAGTGAAAGTATCTCGCAGCCATTCTGATATCGCTATCGCCTTCGCGTATTTTCATCCACTGTCTCAGCCACACATCGAGCCACAACCTGGGTCCATTCCCCAACAACCTCCGATCCACGTTTCCGGGAACGCGGTGCTAAGGTTCGGTTTCCTTGAAGGGTCCGCCATCGTGCAAGCCGAGAAAGCGATTTACGATCCCCAAACAGTTTCTCGTCAGGAGCCGTTTTGGGAAAATGGCTCAACGGCAAAGCGGCTAGCATTGGTGATGAACGAGCTAGAACTCTGCCGCTACACGGGGTGTGCTGACTTGACGACTGCCGCCGCGAATGCTGCGGCCAATAGCGATCAGGAAACCCTTATCGTGGTCAAGAGGGGCGTGAGGGGGGTGACCGTTTACGAGCGTAATGCCGCGCCAGTCGATGTTCCCGCATATTACTCCTCGCGTGTCTTCAAAATCGGAACCGGAGATGTTTTCAGCGCCGTATTTGCGCACCATTGGGGCGAAGCCGGCATGTCAGCAGTTGCTGCAGCGGACTTAGCCTCCCGCTCAGTGTCAGCGTACTGCGAGACAATGAGCCTTCCGGTGAAGCCTGACTTGCTCAATAGCCGAGAGCCATTAACAGGAAAGGCGCCGAGCCGAGTTGTCCTGCATGGCTCACCATCTACGATCGGGAGGCGGTACACGCTAGAAGAAGCTCGTTTTCGGCTGAAAGAACTGGGTATAAAAGTTTTCGCCCCCCAACTCGATGATAGCCCTGCGCATCGAATCGTCGAAAACGCCTCACTGCTCATTGTCGCGGACGGCCTAAAATCGTCAGATATTTGCCGATTATGTGCAACCCAAGCGTATTCCACTATAATTATATTAGACGAAGACCGACGGCTTGACATCAACTCGTTCGCTGATTTTGGCGCTACAATTATATCTGATTTTGCATCTGCTTTATACCACGCTGCCTGGCCGCCCCATCACCTTGTAAACGGAATAGTTGCAACAATGCACAATTTGTGAGAATTCTGATTCACTACTCTGGGGGGAGTGATCGCTCATGTCGGACGTTTACATTGTCTATTCGCGTGAAGACGTCCAGCAAGCCGAAAAATTAGTGAATATTCTTTCCACCCGGTGGGATGTCTGGTGGGACGACAAGATCGTCGGCGACTTTTCGACTGTCATCGAGCGTGAGATTCAAAACACAAAATGCGTTGTTCCACTTTGGTCCCCCGCGGCAAAGGACAACAGCAATGTGAAGGATGAACTTCGTCTTGCAGAACAATATTCGATTCCGATAATTCCAGCGAAGATAATCCCGACGAACGCGCCGTATGGGTTCAATGGATACAGCGCGGTCGATCTTCTGAGCTGGAACGGAGAGGCAGATCATTCAGGCGTCCAGCACCTGCGGCGCAAAATCTCAAGCGTCGTTCCCCCAAGAGCGGCACCGACTCGTCCGTCAGCCATCGCAGCAGGTAAGGTCTCGCTCCCAACCCTGTTTCTTTCCGTGTCGTCACACGAGACACAACTCGTCCCCATTGAGGCTCTCCAAGCGCTTCGTGTCTTTGGCGCACCAACGATCCTAGTTTCAGCCTATGACTTGTTGCCGTCTAGGCGTCCCCGAGGTATTCGGCAGGAGCTCAAACGCATCCGGACACAAGGCGGATTTGTCCTTGTCGATTCAGGCAATTATGAAGCGACCCGACGCGACGATGACAGCTGGAAGCCTGAGGATTTTGCGTTAGCGTTGGAGGGAATACCACACGATTGGGCCTATTGCTTCGACGAGATGAAGCCCTCAAGGGACAAGAAGCGAGCCGTTCGTCAGGTCATCGCTGCGGTCGAGCGAGACAAAAAATTCACAAAAGCTCCCGTCCTCCCAATTATTCATGCTCCCGCCATGCCATCGAAGGGATATGACCTTACGAACTTCCCTGACGTGGTGCGAGAAGTGGCCGACCAACTCCAACCCCCGATGATTGCGCTGGCAGAGCGTGAGTTAGGCCGGGGCTTGGTCCAGCGCGCCCAGACCATGAGACGTATTCGGAACGAGCTGGATCGATTGTCGTTCTATCAACCGATACATCTTTTAGGCACAGGAAACCCTTGGAGTATTGCGGTTCTAACAGCAGCCGGAGCGGACAGCTTCGATGGCTTAGAATGGTGCCGCTTCGCTGTCGATCGACAACAACATCGATTAAATCACTATCAGCATTTTGATTTTTTCGCATACCAGGCACAGATGGCGGCCTCGCCCATTACTGTTTCAGCGCTCTCTGATGACAACATCGACTATGCAGGAAAAGTTGCATTCCATAACTTGGATTACTATCGAGATCTTACTAATGACTTGCAAACGGCTGCGTTGACAAACCGCTTGGAAGCGTTTGCAGTTGGCCTGCTGGGACAATCCAATTCTAAACAACTTAGGGATCAAATGCCGGAATTATTCAGATGAGAACCGATGCTGATCGGCTACAATACGCCGTTGCCGCGATATGCCCTGACATTGAGGCAAGAGCTAAGCGCACTGATATGGCTCTCAGTGAACGGAATTTGTGGTGGGAGCTCTCGTGCTGCCTACTTAGTAGTCAGGTGCCGTATGGGCTTGCCGTAGCTACCGCTGATGCCTTGGATGAACGGCAGCTTCTCCTGAGCACGTCGGTGTCCCAAGCCGAACTCGCAGATGAGATATTCGGAATCCTTCGCCAGCCTGTCTTGGTAAACGGCTCCCTCCGTAGCTATCGCTTTCCTGGATCGAAATCGGTCCAGTTGGCCTCCGCGCGTGCGTCTGTTTCCCAGAAATGTGGTGACCTCTGCTCTCTGATGAACGCGTTCGGAAACGCTGCATCCGCTCGCGCTTGGCTTGTGTCGAACGTTTCAGGAATCGGGCCAAAGCAAGCGAGTATGTTCCTAAGAAACGCGGGGATCAGCTACGATCTTGCAGTCTTGGATCGCCATGTACTCAATTACATGACAGTGATTGGGCTTTATAATGGCGCTGAACGAGCCATTCCGAAGCTTTCACAGTATCATAGACACGAAAATTCACTGATCTCGCATGCTAACAGGCTCGGATTCGCAGTTGGGCTGCTGGACTGGGCAATTTGGATAGTCATGCGCGTAGCGGGTTCTCGCGATACGGAGCGCGCGTCAGCATGAGCATCGTCACTCTTGTTTCTGGTGGTCTCGATTCCACCCTCGTCGCCTACCTTGCAAAAGAGGAAGGAATTCAGCAGTACCCTCTTTTCATCGACTACGGGCAACGATCTCGGGATAGGGAACTCGCGGCCTGCAAATTGGCAATGGGCAAGTTGCAGCTACCAGATTTGGAAGTAGCTGAGCTGTCGGGCTATGGGCGCCTTATCAAATCTGGTTTGACCGATGTGAACCAACGCGTGCTGGAAGATGCCTTCACTCCCGGCCGCAATCTGCTATTTCTGCTTGTGGCGTCGGCCTATGCGCACCAGCGTGATGCGGACGCTATCTCGATTGGGCTGCTCCATGAAGACACTAGCCTGTTTCCCGATCAGACCACGGCATTCTTGCAGCAAGCCGAGGCGATGATCGTACGCAGCATGGGACGAGAGATAAAGGTCCTTGCGCCGCTCTCTGCTTTCCACAAGCAGGAAGTCATAGCGCTCGCCGCGCTAAAGGGGATTGAGGGCACGTATTCTTGCCATCTTGGCGATGAGGTTCCTTGCGGGGCGTGCATCGCATGCAATGAATTCAAGGCTGAGGGAGTCTAACATGGGCGGTGGAAGCAGCGGCAGCTGGAGCAGATTAGGGGATATACGATCGCTGGAGGAGAAGGCCAAAGCTGCTCTCCAGGGCGGCAAACGCAACGTCTTTATTAGCTTCGCAACCGAGGACATGAACGAAGTTAATCTTCTGCGTGCGCATGCGAAGAACGAGAACAGCGATATAGAGTTTAACGATCACTCCGTTCGCGAGCCGTATGACAGCGAACGTGCCGAATACATCAAACAAAAGATCAGCGAGCGGATATCGAGATCTTCGGTTTGCGTTGTCTATATATCCGACAATACCGCGCAAAGCCGATGGGTGACGTGGGAAGTCGAGACCAGCCTCGCTCTCGGAAAAAAAGTGGTTGCAGTTCATCCAAAAGGCGGGGCGCCCCGACAGAACCCGTCTTGGGTCGCGAAGCATGGCGTAAAAGTTGTTCAATGGAATAAACTAGCCGACGAGTTGAAATAGCCGCGGCGCGATCACGTACTGGAGACCCAAAGATATGGAGCCTGAAAAATTTCCTGCATTATACCGATCCGCAGATGGATCGGCCGCAGACGCTCAGAGCACCTATCTCTGGCTTATCCGGTTACAATATCTTCTTCTTACCGTCGCTGCCACGATATCCATGTGGTTCGGAAATTCGCCTGATCTATACATCCTGTATGTATTAGTTTTGGCGGCATCGACAGGGCTGCTGCTCTATATGGCGGTCCAGAAGCCCGAAAAAGAATGGTATGGTTGCCGTGCGCTGGCGGAGTCGATCAAGACATCGACCTGGCGTTACATGATGCGTGCAGAACCATTCGAGGATGCCCCTAAACGCTCGGTGGTGGCCGAAAAATTTTCGAATTTTTTGAGGGCGATTCTGGACGCCAATAGCCACGTACGCGACTCGATTAGCCGTAGGCCCGTAACCGGCGATCAGATTACCAGCGAAATGAACGCCGTGCGAGCTCTCCCGCTGGCAGACCGTATCCAAAAGTATCTTACATACCGGATCACGGATCAACGGGAGTGGTATGTTGCAAAAGTTAGTTGGAACAGGGGACGTTTTCGCCTCTGGATCGGCATTTGTGTCGTTGTGCAGAGCACTGCGATTGCCTTAGCTCTTGTTCGGATTCGCCATGATCCTGCTTGGATGATGTGGCCGACCGAACCATTACTTGTCATAGCCTCTTCGGCGATAGGGTGGATTCAGCTGAAGAAGTTCAACGAACTTGCTTCGGCCTACAGCCTTACCGCCCACGAGATTGGCATCCTTCAGACGCGGCTTGGAACGATCGACTCTGAGGAGAAATTTTCAGCCTTCGTGAACGAGGCCGAACGCGCGTTTTCACGCGAACATACCCAGTGGGTAGCGCGGCAGATCGAGAACGTGCCTTGATTCAATCTTGTAATCAAAGCTTAAGTCACCTGATAAAGAAAAACGGCGCGAGCTGGCTACTTAATGCGACGATGCTGCTAGCTGTCACCATTTGCGGGTTGGATTTAAGTAGCAAACTCGGATAGCGTCCGCTCTACTAATCGCAGGAATCGGGTGTTGCGAGCCCCCGCAACCAAATCTTCCAAAAAGCCCCGCAAAGATAGCGGGGCTTTTGACGTTTTAAGCACTGAAAAGATCGGAAGAGGGCGCCCAAGGCTATGTTCATAGCCGCGACCCCACTCAGGC
>Ga0153948_1001607_pt1 | contig 11378 bp, 10 predicted proteins | sample TSNJ032MetaG_FD_104696 | JGI IMG/M metagenome (GOLD analysis project Ga0153948, IMG submission 104696) | Attine ant fungus gardens microbial communities from New Jersey, USA - TSNJ032 MetaG | ecosystem: Host-associated > Fungi > Mycelium > Unclassified | place: USA: New Jersey, Wharton State...
CCGATGCTTGCCTCGGACAAGGCTGCCGAGCGCATACGCTCGCTCACCGACCGCGTGTGGTTCAAGGTGAAGACGGGGAGCTGGCGAGGGGCGGTGGGCGACGTCCGCGCGGGCGTCGACGAGCACACTCGCGCGCTCCTGGATGCGGACGACGCGTGGTGGTGGCTCACCGCCGCCGGCCCTCGCCAGAACGACTCGCCTCAGCGCGACTTCTACTCCCGGCTCGACGTCGAAGCGCATGCCAGCGGCCCGAACAGCTGCTCGACGGACTTCCTGCTCCCGACGCGGTGGGACCCCCGACGGCTCGAGGCAGAGCTGGCCCTCGCCCTCAGCACCGCGATACCGCCTGTCGTGCGCAGGGCAGCGGCGATGTCGATGCGTCACGGCGAGGTGCACGGATTCACCGCCGGCCCGACGGATGTGCGCGTCCGCATTCGAATGCTCGACGACGGTCAGGTGTATTTGGCGATCGGTTCGACAGGTGTGACAGATCCGAAGCTCTTCGCCCTGCTGCTCTCGGCGTTCGACGGGCTCACGGCGGACGACTGGCTCCCGGAGCCCGGACCGAACCTGAACCTGAACCTGCACCCGGAGAAATCCTCTGGTCCACGATGCTTTCGCCCGTCGCCCAGAAAAGCCTGCTCGACGAACTCGATGCCGGCCTCCGGGCAGATAGGTAGCCGCGGGATGAGCGGCGGCGACACGTCCTGCCTCTCTCCGGGTCCCTGAGAGCAGACCTCAGAGGAACAGCGTCCCCGCCGCCGCGACGACACCGGACCCGGCGAGGGCGACGCGGTCGCCGTCGACCGTCACGACGATCCGGCTGGGCCGGCCCATCGAGCGGCCCTGCTCGATCACGACCGGGGAGCCGGCGGCGGCGAAGCCGTCGCGGACGAGGAGCGCTGCCAGCGGTCCGGCCGCGGTGCCCGTGGCCGGGTCCTCGGCGATCCCGACGGTGGGGTTGAAGAAGCGGGCGTACGCGCGCGTCCCCGAGGATGGATCCACGCCGGTCGTGTAGAGGTAGCAGCCCTCGGCACCCGCGGCAGCCAGCACGTCTTTCAGTGCGGCGAGGTCCGGAACCGCTGCGTCGACCGCCTCCCGGGTCGTCGCCGGGACCAGGAGGTGCTCGGCGCCGGTGTCCCCGACCTCGGGTCGCCGGTCGGCAGCGAGGCCGTCGGCAGGGACGCCGAGGACGGCGGCGAGCGCCTCCCGATCCGCGAAGCGGCCGGGGAAGCGCGGCGGCGACTGCTCCATCGTCACCCGCACGACTCCGTCCGTCGTCGAGACGCGCAGCGGCAGGAGGTCGTCGCCGATCTGCTGGACGAAGGCGTCGCGCCCGGGGTCCAGCCGGCCGCTCCCGGCCAGCCAGATCCACGCGCCCATCGCGTTGTGGCCCGCTCCCCCGACCTCCACACCGGCCGGGGTGACGGACCGCAGCCGCGCGTCGGCTCCCGCCGCGGTGGGGCGGCAGAGGAAGGTCGTCTCCGACTGGTTGAACTCGCGAGCGATGGCGCGCAGCTGCTCGTCGCTCAGCGCGTCGGCGTCGGGGACGAGCGGGAGGGGGTTGCCGGCGAGCGCGCGCTCGGCGAAGACGTCGATCCAGACGAAGGGAACATCCATCGCCCCATCCTGCCCGCGGCCTCCCCGCAGGTCCACGGTTCGTTGCGGCGGGAGACGCCGCCGCTAGCGCGAGATGCCGTTGCGCCCCGCGCGCTTGGCCCGGTACATGGCGGCGTCGGCCTCCTCGATCACCTGCGTCGCCGTGCGGCCCGGCCGCAGCTCCACGAACCCGCAGGAGCCGGAGACGCGGACCGGTCCGCGGCCGGTGTCGATGGGCTGGTCGATCCGCTCGACGAACCGGCGCGCGAGGCGCACGCTGTCGGCGGCCGAGATCTGCGCGCTGAACACGACGAACTCGTCGCCGGCGAGGCGCGCCACGAGATCGGACTCGCGGCAGGCGCCGGTCAGGCGGTCGGCGACGACGCGGAGCACGTGGTCGCCGGTCTCGTGGCCGCGGCTGTCGTTGATCTGCTTGAAGCCGTCCAGGTCGATGAAGAACACGGCGCCGCTCTCCCCGTCCGCGAGGGCAGCCTCGATGCGGGCGACGAGGGACCGGCGGTTGTGCAGGCCCGTGAGGTAGTCGATCAGCGCGAGCTGGGCGAGCCGCGCCTCCCCACGCCGGTCGAGCGCCGTTCCGATCTCCTGGGCCAGCTCGCGCGCCTCCTCGACGACGGCGCCCCACTCCAGCGACGTGCCCTCGACGCTCTGCTGCCACTCGGAGAACGAGCGGCGGGGCGACAGGGGCGTGTCCCGGTTGCTCGCGCTCTGGTCGCCGAGCCAGCGGAGGACGCGGGTGGCCTCCACCCGGAAGAGGACGAGGACGCCGTGCTCGCCGAGCGGGACGACGAGCACCCCGGCGAACCCCGTCACGAGGGCGGCGAGCTCCGGGTGCGTGCGCGCGACCTCGTTCGTCGCGAACGGCTCGGTGCCGATCGCGCTCAGCAGCCGGGAGCGGTCGGCGAGCGGGACGTGCCCGATGCTGCGGCTGACCCCGTCGATGGAGACGATGACGCCATCCGCCTCGACGAGGGCCAGGAGGTCCGCGCCCCGGTCGACCAGGGTGAGCAGTGCGTCGGACGAGGAGGGGAGGTCGGCCGTCAGAGCCGTGCGGCGCGTCTGGAGGGAGAGGTCGCGGCGCAGGGTCGCGATCGACTCCAGCGCCGTCAGCTGGAGCGTCGCGTGCGCCGCCATGACCTCGATCGCGCGTCGCAGGAGCAGCGGCATCCGCTTCTCGGTCCGATGGGCGCAGGTGATCATCCCGATCAGGCGGCCATCGTGGATCAGCGAGAACGAGACCGTCGAGGCCTGCCCCATGTTCCTCATGAACTGGAGGTGGTGCGGCGACACCGCGCGCAGCTCCGCCTGGCTCAGGTCCAGCGGCGGGAGGTCGGGGTCGAGCGCGACCAGCGCCGACCCGGCGTCCTCGGTGCTGACGATCGCCCGCGAGAGCTTGGTCAGGTAGAGCGCGCGGGCCTGCTCCGGGATGTCGGAGGCAGGGAACCGCAGCCCCTGGTACGACTCCATGTCGGGCTCCGCGGCCTCCCCCGCCACCTCTCCGTGCCCGTCGTCGAAGAACCGGTACGTCATCACGCGGTCGAAGCCCGTCATCCGCTTCACCTCGGCCGCGACGGCGACATGCAGCTCGTCCACGGTGCCGATCGCGCCCAGGCGGCGGATCGCGTCGACGACCGTCGACGCGGGCTGGCCCGACGCGTCGGCGAGGGGTTCGAGCTCGAGCACCACCAGCGGGCCGACGGATTGGGTGACCGCGTCGTACGAGACGCCGTCGAGGTCGACGCGCACGGGATCGCCGCGCAGCGACGACGTCGCGGTCCACGTGATCGTGCGGCTCCGCAGATCCGCGATGGACCGCCCGAGCCACTCCCGGGCGTTCTCGCTGGCGACGACGATCTCCTGCGAGGAGGGGTCGATCACCATCAGCTTCCCGTGCGACTGGATCCGGCCCGGAGTGCGGATGGGCTCCCGCACGCATTCCCGCAACCTCCGGCGTTCCTCCGACAGAGCCGCATCCTCGACAACCACCCGACAAGCCTACGTGAGCCCACCGACCCCGGCGCCGATCCCTCTTATCGGCCTCGGTCAATGGGTACGCCTCGACGGGGATCCGGGGAGGGTGGGGAGGGCCGGGCACTTCCGGCAGCGGAGACCTTTGGAGGTCTGAATGTTCTTCCACGTGCAGAGCCTGATCAACGACATCGCTCAGGACGAGCCCGATCCCGCAGCGGCCAATGCGCTCCAGGAGGGGCTCGGCGGCCAGTTCGGCGAGATGCGCACCATGATGCAGTACCTGTTCCAGGCCATGAACTTCCGCGGGCCGGCGGCGAAGCCGTACCGCGACCTGATCCAGGGGATCGGGACCGAGGAGATCAGCCACGTCGAGCTGATCGGCACCACGATCTCCCGCCTCCTCGACGGCTCCCCGCGCTACCAGGGCAAGGTCACCGACCCGCTCGACAAGCCGGGCGCGGGAGGCGCGACCCCGCTGAACATCGCGCTCTCGGAGAGCAACATCCACCACTACCTCGTCGGCGCCCAGGGTGCGCTGCCGGTGGACGCGGTCGGCAACCCGTGGTCCGGCAGCTACGTGTACAACTCCGGCAACCTCGTGCTCGACCTGCTCTACAACCTGATGCTCGAGTCCACCGGCCGGCTGCAGAAGTGCCGCCTCTACGAGATGACGGACAACAAGACGGCGCGATCCACGATCGCGTACCTGATCGTGCGCGACCAGGCCCACGAGAACGGCTACGCGAAGGCCCTCGAGACGCTCGGCGTCGACTGGGCGAAGCTGCTGCCCATCCCGAAGACCAACGCGGAGAAGTTCCCCGAAGTGAAGAAGCTCACCGATCTGGGGCTGCAGAGCAAGCAGTACACCTTTGACCTCGCCGGCCAGTCGGAGGCCGGCAAGATCTTCCGCGGCCTCTCCCCCTCGAAGGACGGCACGGACCTCGAGTCGACCGAGCAGGCCCCCGTCGGCGTCCGCTCCGTCATCGCGGAGGAACGTCTGGAGGAGTTCGCGCCCGGACTCGACCCGGAGCTGCTGAAGCTCATCCAGGCCACCGCCGACCTCGAGCTCGCGGAGGTGGACGCGCTGTTCGGCCCGGTGAAGTAGCGGGCGACCGTTACCGCGCGACCCGCACGATATCGCCGAGGACCCACGACCGGTCGAAATAGCCCTCGAGCGGCCCGTAGAAGCGGAAGTACGAGAACCAGTGCCGGCCGGGGACGGTCTTCACCCAGTTGCTCTCACCCTCGGCCGGTGGAGTCGGCCCGAAGCGGAGGTCGACCGAGCCGTCGGCGTTCACCTGCAGCTCGGCGTCGCGCGACCCGCGGTCGCCGCGCTGCTGGTCGGTGTCGATGAGGCAGCGGGTGGCGGCGTCGTAGACGGTCGCCGACCAGAACAGCTTCGCCGGCACGTCCGCGGGGACGTGGAGGGTGTATTCCGTGCCGCCGTCGAGCCAGTCGCCCGCGCCGTCGGTGTACGCCCCGAGGTAGGCCTGGCCGACTCCCGGCGTCCGGCTTTTCATCGCCTCCGAGAAGCTCACGGCCTCGTAGAACCAGGAGGCGCGCTCCAGCAGTTCGTCGTAGCCGTCGCCGCGCTGAGCCGAGTTGTCGAGGACGATCGCCTGCTCCCAACGGCGGTCCGGCCAATACGGACCCTGATCGAAGCGCTTGGCGAACGTGTTCGCCTTGGCCATGAGCTCTCCGGCGGCCGAGGCCTCCGTGAGGATGCGCTGCAGCCGCTCATCGGGAGCGAACGGCTTGCCCTTCTCGATCCCCAGCTGCTTCAGCATGGCCAGATAGAAGCGGTCCCGCTCGTCGACGACCTCGGACTGGTAGAACGCGTGCAGGAGGCGCCAGTAGTCGAGCCCGCCGGGCTGATCGCCGGTCCACGCACGCCCGTCCGGCGACACGATGCGCGTCGGACGCGGATCGTCGCGTTCCGCGTAGGGGTAGATCCGCACGGCCTCGACCAGCGTCTCCGCTCGCGCCGGGTCGGGGTCGAGCGTGCGGAAGCCGAACATGATGTTGACCCCGGTGGAGTGCATCACACGGATGTCGGAGGGCACCCCGTCTGGCACATCGACTCCCGGCGCCAGCACCAGGGTGCGGCCGCCCTCCCCTTTGTCGGGCCCCATCTCGCCGAGCGCTCCGGTCTCGCGCTGCCAGAAGTCCGACACCCCGCCGGCCGTCGGACCCGCGGGCAGCTCGATCACCAGGGGACCGGTCTCCGCCAGGTCGAAGAAGTTGAGGATGTACGGGGTCGTCGCGTTCGCCGTGATGAGCCCGAGACGGTCCCGGTAGCTCAGGTACCGGACGAGGTCGCTGCTGGTCGCGCCGAAGACGTCGTAGTGCTGCGTCTTCCACTGCGCGTACGAGACGGCGGGAAGGGCCCACAGGTAGACCTGGCACGCCAGCTGATGGTCGAGTTCGTCGAAGACCGTTCCGACGTCCTCCCGGGCCGGCAGCTCGCCGTCCATCCGAACGTTCGCGAGCCGGCCGGGCAGTTCCGTCATGGCGGTCCTCTCATCGGTGTCCACTCATCCTTTCGTTCCGCGCCACGCGCGTCGAGGGGTCATCTGGCGGCGCGCATCCGCAAGACATAGCTCGCCCACAGGCTTTCTCCAGCCCACGTAAGAATCCCTCAAGAATGGGTCGCGATCGTTGAGTCCATGGAGAACGGACGATGAGCGCGATCACGGCGCCCCGCAGGATGGTCATCCGCGGCGCGGCCACCCGGAGCCGGCGCGGCTCGGTGTCCGTGCGCGTCGCGCTGGTGCTGGGCCTGGCCGGCGTGCTGCTGATGTGGTGGCTGGCCGTGCCCGCGACCTTCGCGGTGACGCCCGCGAGCGTGGTCACCACGATGGGCGAGCTCGCCGGGATGCTCGGCGGCTACCTCGTGTGCGCGCAGGTGCTGCTCATAGCCCGGATGCCCTGGTTCGAGAACGCGGTCGGGCTCGACCGGCTGGTCGCCTGGCACCGCTCGCTCGGCACCTCCGTCATCCTCCTGATCGTCGCGCACGTCGTCCTGCTGGTCGTCGGCGGGGAGCTGTTCGACCAGAAGACGCCGTGGTCGGAATTCATCGCGATCCTGCAGGACTACCCGGACATGCTCACGGCGCTCATCGGCACGATCGCGTTCGTCGTCGTCGGGCTCACCAGCGCGCGGTGGATCCGCTCGCTGCTCTCGTACGAGGTCTGGTACTGGGTGCACGTCACCACGTACGTCGCGATCTTCCTGACCTTCTTCCACCAGCTCAGCGGCGGCGCCCACTTCGTCGGCTACCCGGTCAACCGCGTGCTGTGGATCGTGCTCTACCTCGGAACCGCGGCGGCCGTGCTCACCTGGCGGTTCATCCTGCCGACCGCCGACGCCTGGCGGCACCGGATGCGCGTGGTCGCCGTGGTGCCGGAGGGCGAGGGGATGCTGAGCGTCTGGTTCCAGGGCCCGCGGCTCCACGTCCGCGGTGTGCGCGCGGGCAACTTCATGAGCTTCCGCTTCCTCGCCTGGGGCCACCTCGGCACCGCGCACCCCTACTCCATCTCACGCGTCCCCGCCGACGGGTACCTGCGCATCACGGTCGGCGAGCTCGGCGATCACTCGTCGCGCCTCCGCGACCTGAAGCCGGGAACCCTGGCGTTCGCAGAGGGACCGTTCGGCCAGTTCACCGCCGACCACGCCAGCCGCCCGCACCTCCTCCTGATCGCCGGAGGCGCCGGGATCGGGCCGATCCGCGCGCTCGCGGAGGAGCTGGTCGGGCGCGGACTCCGTCCCGTGCTGATCTACCGCGCGCACTCGGCGGCTCATCTCGCCCTGCTCGCCGAGCTGCAGGCGATGCCCGGCCTGACGGTCGTCCCAGTCGTCGGTCGCCGCGCCGAGCTCGGCTACGACCCGCTCGGGGTCGGGGCGATGAGCCGGTTCATCCCCGACCTCCACGACTGGGAGGCGTTCATCTGCGGCCCCGAGGGCATGGCCGAGACGGTCGAGTCGACGCTCCGGTCCCTCCGGATGCCGCGCCGCTTCATCCACCGAGAAGAATTGAGCATGTCATGAGACGCACGAAATGGCGCGGGACGATCCTGTTCGCGGTGATCATGGTCGTCATGGGGGCGACGGTCGGGCTCCGCCTCTACGACCTCGGAGAGACGCAGACCACCGCCTCGGCGACGAGCACGACGACCGGGACCGCGTCCTCGGCCGGCTCCTCGACGGGCTCTTCGACCACCTCCGGCGGCGCCACGGCCACCTCGCCGAGCGCGAGTGCGACGGCGACGCCGAGCGCCACCCCCTCGACCGCCGCGGCATCGGCCACCCGGACCATCACGGGCGCGGTCGAGCAGAACCGGTACGGGTCGTTCCAGGTGCAGGTGACCTTCGACGGCTCGAAGATCACAGCAGTGCAGGTGCTCCAGTCGCCGGAGGACCGCCGCAGCCAGGAGATCAACCAGCAGGCGACGCCGATGCTCGAGCAGGAGGCGCTCGCGGCGCAGTCGGCGAACATCGACACCGTCTCCGGCGCGACCTACACGTCGGAGAGCTACAAGCAGTCCCTCCAGTCGGCGATCGACCAGCTGTGAGGGTGCTCGAGACGGTCATGGGCATCCCGATGTCGCTCGACATCCGGGACGCCGGCGACCACCGCGCCAGCGCCGACCGGGCGTTCGCCGTGCTGCGGGAGGCGGACCGCCGGTTCAGCACGTACCGGGCCGACAGCGAGGTGAGCGCCGTGAACCGCGGGGCGATCGCCCCGGAGGAGTTCAGCGGGCCGCTGCGGGAGGTCATCGGCATCGGGCAGCGCGCGGACGACGCCTCGGGCGGCGCGTTCCGCATCCGCACCGCGGAGGGGCTCCTCGATCTCGACGGCGTCGTCAAGGGCTGGGCGGCCGCGAACGCCGCCGCCGTGCTGACAGCGGAGGGCCTGCGCGACTTCTGCCTCAACGCCGGCGGCGACGTCGTCGTGTCCGGCGCGCCGGAGGGAGCCGGCGCCTGGAACGTCGGCATCCGCTCCCCCTCCCACCCGGCGACGATGCTCACCGTGCTCGCGCTCAGCGATGCGGCGGTCGCCACTTCCGGCGCCTACGAGCGCGGAGAGCACATCGTCGACGGCCGGACGGGTCGCGCGGCGACCGGCCTGGCCAGCGCGACCGTCGTGGCCGCCGATCTGACCACCGCCGACGTGCTCGCGACAGCCGTCTTCGCGCTCGGCCGGGACGGCGCGGAGTGGGCGCTCGCGCACGGCGCGCGCGGTGTGCTCGCACTCACGGACGACGGCGCGCTCGTCGGCGCCGGCGAGCTCGCGTTCGCCCGGGCCGCGGAGTGAACGACGCACGCCGGCCTCCGGGGTCCGCGGAGCCTCCGGCCTATGCTGTGACCGTGACGGAGAAGCCGCAGATTCTGGTCGCCGAAGACGACTCCCGGCTCGCCGGGATGCTCACCGAGCTGCTCGAGTCCGAGGGCTACGACGTGTCCGTCGCGCCGGACGGGCAGCGCGCGCTGCACCTGAGCCTCACGCAGCCGTTCGACGTCTTCATCCTCGACCGCGGCCTCCCCGTACTCGACGGCATGGACGTGCTCCGCCGCATCCGGCAGAGCGGACTCACCGTGCCCGTCCTCGTGCTCTCGGCCCTCGGCAACGCCGCCGACCGGGTGGAGGGGCTCGACGGCGGCGCCGAGGACTACCTCGCGAAGCCGTTCGACATCGACGAGCTGCTCGCCCGGCTGCGGGTGCTGCGCCGGCGCGGCACGTCGACCGTGCCGACCATCCGCTTCACCGGCGGTGTGCTCGACGCGGACAACCGGACCGTCATCCTCGACGGCGGCGAGCGCACCGTCCTCTCGGAGCGGGAGTCCGCGTTGCTCGAGCAGCTCGCCCGCCGGCCCACGCAGGTGTTCTCGCGCGCGATGCTGCTGGAGACCGTGTTCGCCGACGCCGACGACCCCGGCGTGGTCGACACCTACGTCCACCACCTGCGCCGCAAGTTCGGCCGCACGCTGATCGAGACCGTCCGCGGCCTCGGCTATCGCATGGGGGCCCTGTGACGACCGCCGACGACCGGGAGGTGCGGTCCGCGTCGCGGCGGCTGGCGATCCAGTTCGCCGCGATCATCCTCGTGCTGTTCGCCCTGCTCGGCGTCGTCATCGTCGCCGTCGTCTCCGCGGGGCAGGTGGAGGCCGCGAAGCGCACGCTGGCGGACGCGTCGATGGTCGACTCGGTGCACGACGCACCCCGCGACCTGCTGATCACGGTCGTCCCGCTGCCCGGTGCCGGCGGCGGTGGCGGCCCCGACGCCGACCAGGGCACGCAGAGCTCCTCGGACCTGCCGCACGGTCTGCCCGACGAGGCGGCGATCGACCGCGTGGCCGCGGGCGGCCCTGCGGAGACCGAGACCATCACCGCCGGAGGGCAGAGCTACCTGACCCAGACCGACGTGCGCCGCGGCAAGGTCGTGCAGATCTCCTACGGCCTGGGCGAGCAGCGGGAGGAGCTCACCCGGCTCGTCGTCGCGCTCGTCATCTCCGGCGTCATCGCCGTCGTCGCCGCCTCCCTCCTCGGCGTCTTCATCGCGCGCCGGGCGATGCGGCCGCTCGCGGAGTCGCTGGCCATCCAGCGCCGCTTCGTCGCGGACGCCAGCCACGAGCTCCGCACCCCGCTGACGCTGCTCAGCATGCGGGCGCAGCTGCTGCGCCGCCGCATCCGGGATGCGGACGTCCCCATCCCGGGCCCGGTGAGCACGGGCGTCGACGAGCTGGTCGACGACAGCAAGGCGCTCGCCGAGATCGTGGAGGACCTGCTCACCGCCGCCGACCCCCGGCAGGACGCGGCGAAGGAGCCGGTCGATCTCGGCGAGGTGGCGTCCGCGGTGACCGCTGCCGCGCAGGCCCGGGCGCAGGCGCGCGGAGTGGAGGTCGAATCGGCCTCGACCGGCAACGTGACGGTCGCCGGTGCGGCGGTGTCGCTGCGGCGGATGATCGTCGCCATCGTCGACAACGCCGTGGACCACGCCGGCTCGCGCGTGCTCGTCGAGTGCCTGCGCGAACGCGACGACGTCCTGCTGCGGGTGAGCGACGACGGCCCCGGGTTCGCACCGGGCTCCGGATCGCGCGTGTTCGAGCGGTTCGCCTCCGCGCGCGCGGACGCCGACGACACGGCCGGCCGCCGCCACTACGGACTCGGCCTCGCCCTGGTGGCGGAGGTCGTCACCCGGCACGGCGGGACGGTGACCGCCAGCAACGACGGTCTGGACGGCGGCGGCCGCGTGACCGTGCGGCTGCCCGCCGGGAGCGCCTGAGCGGCGCCGGGCTCCTCGATCTGCTTGCTCGGCTTGCCTTGGCGCGCGCGCTATTGTTTAATCTGCGTATGGATGCAGATAAGCCAATATGCGGACGTCTTCCGGACAGCCAGTACGTGGAACTCGCCGTCGAGGTGTTCGGGATGCTCGCCGACGCCACGCGCGTGCGCATCGTGCTCGCCCTGCGCGATGCGGGCGAGCTGTCCGTGAACCATCTTGCGGACATCCTGGACAAGCAGCCCGCCGCCGTCTCCCAGCACCTCGCCAAGCTGCGGCTGGCGCGCATCGTCGCGACCCGGCAGGAGGGGCAGCGCGTCTTCTACCGGCTCGGCAACGAGCACGCCAGCCGGCTGGTGAGCGACGCGATCTTCCAGGCGGAGCACTCGCTCGGCGGCACGCCGCGGCACCACCACGCCGAAGCGGCCGACGACGAGGCCTCGGCGTGAGCCCGCCGCACGAGCACCACGACCACGACCACGACCACGACCACGACCACGACCACGACC
>Ga0153948_1001610_pt1 | contig 11364 bp, 13 predicted proteins | sample TSNJ032MetaG_FD_104696 | JGI IMG/M metagenome (GOLD analysis project Ga0153948, IMG submission 104696) | Attine ant fungus gardens microbial communities from New Jersey, USA - TSNJ032 MetaG | ecosystem: Host-associated > Fungi > Mycelium > Unclassified | place: USA: New Jersey, Wharton State...
CGGCGGCGATGCAAGTGGCAAGCGATGCCACGCCGAAACTCTTGCCGTACCGCGCGGCCAGAAAATCGGCGATGGAGGTGATGCGCTCCGCCTTGGCCAGCCGCACGATATGGCGCAGCAGCCGGTTGCCAAGCGTGAAAACCAGAATGGGGCCGATATAGATGCCGAGGAATTCCAGCCCGCGCTGTGCGGAGAGGCCGACGGAGCCGAAGAAGGTCCAGGACGTACAATAGACTGCAAGGCTCAGCGCATAGACATAGGGACGTGGCGCACTGTTCCAGCGCGACGATCTGCGATCACCGATACTGGCGACAGCAAAGAGAAGCAGCAGGTACAAGAAGGCAGCGCCGATGATTCCCCAGCCTTGCATAGGCGGTTTTATTCCTCTCCCAGTTCTTCAAGTCTGCTTGACGCAAGCACTTTCACGTCAGGCACGCAAGAATATTGATGGAAAACCGGATGTTTTACCCGTCAATATCCATGTTTATCTTTTCTTTGAATATTTTCGAATACAAACTAAACCAAATACAATTTGATAGAACCGTTCTTCGAGCCTCCCCCTGTCAGGAGCGGTCCTATCATTCACCGTCGGAGCGATCTGACGCCATATTAATTCGACGAGCGCACCGCAGCAACGACGGCCCGGTTATGCAGTCGCACTCGTGAGGGAGACAGGCTAATGTTGAAAGAATTCAGGGAATTCGCTCTCAAGGGCAATATGGTCGATCTGGCCATCGGTGTGATCATCGGCGGCGCCTTCGGTGGCCTCGTCAATTCCATCGTCAACGATATCATCATGCCGATCATCGGTCTGGTCACCGGCGGTATCGACTTCTCGAACATGTTCATCCAGCTTGCCGGTGAGCCGAAGACCACCTTGGCCGCCGCCCGCGAAGCCGGTGCGACCGTTGCTTATGGTAACTTCGTCACCCTGCTGATCAATTTCCTGATTATCGCCTGGGTTCTGTTCCTCGTCGTCAAGGGCATGAACCGCATGAAGAAGAAGGAAGAAGCAAAGCCTGAGCCGGAAGCTCCGCGCGAGGAAGTGCTGCTGACGGAAATCCGCGATCTGCTTTCCAAAAAGGCCTGATCGGGATTTTTCCCTTGGAATGCAAAGCGGAGCCTGCAAAGGCTCCGCTTTCTTTTGGGCATTCATCAATCCCGATGATCGGATCATCACAAAATGCCGAGTGATTTTGTGATCGCGGCTTGCTAAGGCCGATATACACATACCAAGCAGCGCAGGATCATCATGACACTTTTAGCCAGTCTCCGCCGCGAAGCAGCGCAAGCGCCAGAAAGCGGCATTGTCGCCGTTGCCAATCATGGCCGGGGCCGCGAGGGTCTCATTCCGTTGTGGGTTGGCGAGGGCGATCTGCCGACGCCGGATTTCATCCGCGATGCGGCGCAGAAGAGCATCACTGACGGTGAGACCTTCTATACCTGGCAGGCCGGTATTCCTGAACTGCGCGAGGCGTTGGCCCGTTATCATGCGCGTCATTTCCCGCTGCCCCTGCAACCTGAAAATTTCTATGTCACCGGTTCGGGCATGCACGCCATCGAGATGGCGCTGACGGCGACGGTGGGTGCAGGCGAAGAAGCGATTTATCTGTCGCCAGCCTGGCCGAATTTCGTTGGTGCGGCTGGTCTTGCTGGCGCAGTGCCGGTTGCAGTCGAACTGGAGTTCGGCGCGAATGGCTGGGTGCTTGATCCGGAGAAAATCGCCGCCGCCATTACGCCGCGCACCCGCGCGCTGTTTATCAACACGCCGTCCAACCCGACCGGATGGACCGCCGACCGCGAGACGCTGCGTTTCATCCTCGATCTGGCGCGCAAGCACGGGCTCTGGATCATCGCCGACGAGATCTATACGCATTTCTATTATGGCGGCGGCCATGCCCCGTCCTTCATGGAAATCATGGAGCCCGACGACCGCATCATCTTCGTCAATTCCTTCTCCAAGAACTGGGCCATGACCGGCTGGCGCGTGGGCTGGATGACGGTGCATCCCTCGGTCGGTCCGGTGATCGAAAACATGATCCAGTACTCGAATTCCGGCGTGGCGCCGTTCATGCAGCGCGGCGCCGTGGCAGCGCTCGATCAGGGCGAACCGTTTATCGCCATGCAGGTAGAGCGCGCCCGCGCCACCCGCGACAGGCTGTGCTCGGCCTTGCAGGCAACCGGCAAGGTGCGCCTCACGCCGCCGCAGGGCGCGTTTTATCTGTTCTTCGGCGTTGAAAGCGTGACGGATTCCGTCAAGGCGGCCATCGATATGATCGACCGGGCCAATGTGGGGCTCGCACCGGGCAGCGCCTTCGGACAAGGCGGAGAGGCGTTCTTCCGCCTTTGCTTCGGTCGCGCGCCACATCAGATCGACGAGGCCGCAGCCCGGCTGGTGAAATGGATCGAGCAGCTTTAATCTAAAATAAAAGGCCGGTAAAAACCGGCCTTTTTTCATTCAGCACTTTGCGAAAACCTTATCCGCCCGCTTTGGAAACCATCAGCGGTACGACGCGGTCGGAACTGGCTGCCTGTGGGGCATCGTTTTCAGCAAAGGGAATGCCGAGTGCGTTCCAGACTTCCAGCAGCGCAACCTTCAGCCCATCGATCAGCGCATCGTCATGAAGCGGCGACGGGGTGATGCGCAGGCGTTCGGTGCCGCGTGGCACGGTCGGGTAGTTGATCGGCTGGATATAGATGCCATGCACATCAAGCAGCCGGTCGCTGGCCTTTTTGCAAAGCTCCGGATCGCCAACCAGCACAGGCACGATATGCGTGTCCGATGGCATGACAGGCAGACCCGCTGCCGAAAGCACATCCTTGGCCTGTTGCGCCTGACGCTGCTGACCATCGCGTTCGACCTGTGATGCCTTGAGATGGCGGATCGAAGCGGTTGCAGCTGCTGCTACCGATGGCGGCAGGGCGGTCGTGAAGATGAAGCCCGGCGCATAGGAGCGAACAGCGTCGATAATGGCGCGTGAGCCGGTGATATAGCCACCCAGCGCACCGAAAGCCTTGGCAAGCGTGCCTTCGATAATGTCGATGCGGTGCGCCAGACCATCACGGTCCGTGATGCCGCCGCCGCGCGTGCCGTACATGCCAACGGCATGAACTTCATCGATATAGGTCATGGCATTATACTTGTCGGCCAGATCGGCGATCTTCTCGATCGGCGCAATATCGCCATCCATCGAATAGACGGATTCGAACACGATCAGCTTGGCGCGCGCCGGATCGGCGGCCTTCAACAACTGTTCCAGATGCTCGACGTCATTGTGACGGAAAATCTTCTTCTCCGCGCCCGAACGGCGCACGCCTTCGATCATCGAGGCATGATTCAGCTCGTCGGACAGGATCAGGCAGTTTGGCAACAGGCGCGCAATGGTCGAGATCGAGGCTTCGTTGGAAATGAAACCGGAGGTGAAAACCAGACCGGCTTCCTTGCCGTGCAGATCAGCCAGTTCGGCTTCCAGCTCAACCAGCGGATGGTTGTTGCCGGAAATGTTGCGCGTGCCGCCAGCGCCGGAACCGGCATTGCTTGCGGTGTCGCACATGGCCTTGATCACGTCGGGATGGTGCCCCATGCCGAGATAATCGTTGGAACACCAGACGGTGATTTCACGGGCTGTGCCATTGTTACGCCAGATTGCGCGGGGGAAACGTCCGACGATGCGTTCAAGGTCGGCGAAAACGCGGTAACGCTTCTCGGCGTGTAACTGATCAATCGCTTCTTCGAAAAACCGGCGATAATCCATCATGCGCTCCTTAGAGGGCAGCGCGACCTTCCGGGCGCACAAAACTCGCTCTAACTATTTGATTCGACGCATCGTGTTTCCGAAAAATCGCTCCCGATTTTTAGGCCGATGCGCTTGTCTTTGCCTTAACTAGCGCTTTTGGCCTTTGGCGTCCATGGCGCGGTTGCGGGCAATTTGCCACGTTTTATTGAAGCAGCATTGATTGAGATCAAGCAAATGCAGCCAAAAGAACAGATATCGGCGTTCACGCATTCTTGTCGGGACATAACACAGCGTGATTCTTGCGGGCATGGATTTGCCAGCAAGAAACACCAATATGTGGCTTAATTAGCATCCCCTGAAAGACATCCCCCGTATGAAGTCTGTTTTGCCGCCCATGCACTATCCAGCGTCAAACGAAACGGATTGGGCCGCCTATTGGCGAGCCTCGTCGGCAGAACAATTCAAGCTGCGCTGGCGTCATGCGCGGCTGTCGGTGCCCAAGAGGCGTGGCAAGGCAAATCTGATCGCATCGTCCGGGAGTTTTGCCGCTTTGCTGCCGGACGATCTGCCGCTGATCTGCGTGGTGCGCAATGCCGCCGCCTATCTGAATTCGTTCCTGCGATATTATCGTGCGCTGGGCGTCACACGTTTCATCGTCGTGGACGATAAATCGGATGACGGGACGGCGGAAATTCTCGCCAATGCAGCCGATGTCGATCTGTTTGTTTCCGATGTTCGCTATGCGGAGGCCAATCGCGGGCGCGTCTGGCGCGACGCGATATTCAATATTTACGGTCGCCGCCGTTGGTATCTTTCGGTGGATGCCGACGAATTCTTCGTCTTTCCGCGCATGGAACAGCGCAGTCTGCGCGATTTCATTCAGGAACTGGAAGCGAGCGGAATTCGGCGCTGTCTCGCGCCGATGATCGACATGTATCCTGCCGGTATTTTGCGCGACGGCGTTTTTGTCGATGACGGAACGCGATATCCGTTTGAAGTGTCATCACATTTCGATGGCGACGGCTATACGGTCCGGCAGGAGCGCTTCGGTGTCGCCGTGCGCGGCGGCCCGCGCCAGCGCCTGTTTGGACGCAGCATGCGTCTGTCCAAGTTTCCGCTGATCTGGGTGGACCGCAAGACCGATTACCGCCGGGGCAGCATTCACGGACCGGGCCCTTGCTTCCGCAACTATCTGCCTGTTACCGGCGCGTTGTTGCACTACCGGTTTTCGTCGCGCTCGGTCGAAGAATTTAAACGGATAGCGTCGGAGGGAAGCCACGCAGGCGGATCGGAGCATTACAAGGCCATCGTCGGCAGCGACCAGTTTTCCGATGACCTGTCGCTGGTCTATTCCGGCTCCGTTCAATATACGGGACCGGAATGTCTGGTCGAACGCGGTTTCATGGTGGATTTGCAAAACCTGCCAAAGCCGAGCCGGATGGAGCCAGCAAAAGCGAGCTGAAATCGCCCGTTCAGGCTATGACGATCTTCCGCAGGAACTGTAGCCATATATCGTTGCGCCGGATCGTCAGGCGCGGAATACCGAACGGGTCGTCCGTGGATTTTGCACGGCGTCTTTCCGTCGTGGTGGCATATTTATAGCCAGCCTGCTCGACGATCTTGCGCGTTCTGGCATTCTCGCCGCCATAGGGATAGGCGAAGGAAATCACTTCCTGCCCGAGCAGATCTTCGATTTTCTCGCGCGATTGCCGGATTTGTACCTCGGCCTCCGCATCGCTGGCCTCGCGCAGATTGATATGGTCGAGCGTGTGGGACCCCACCTCGTGACCGAGCGCGGCCCATTCCCGCATTTCGGTGGCGCTCATGCAATTGGCCCGCGCCACGCCCATTTTCTGATCCCAGAGATTGAAACCGCCAATCTGGTTGGCGACGAAATAATTCGTGGCGGTGAAGCCATGCTCCTGCAAGACAGGCAGTGCGTTACGGCACACATTTTCAAAGCCGTCATCGAAGGTGATGACCGCGACTTTCCCTTTTTTGCCGCCATAGATATAGGGCAGCGCATCCTTGAACGACAATCCCTGATAACCGAGGCGCTTGAGCCAGGTCATCTGGCTGCGAAAGCGGTCGGGATGCACGGTCATGCTGCGAAAAGGCGCCTTGTGCCGGGGCGGAACATCGATCTGGTGATACAGAAGAATCGGAACTGACAAGGCAATCCTCACGAGAATATTCCAGCAACGCTGTGTGGTTTCGCCGGTCGCGAAATGCGTGATTTAAATAGCTAGGGCAGTTCTATCTCAAATGACAGCGCTTTAACCCTTGCGTGAACGGGATTTGATCTTCCAGCGATAGAGCGGACGCAGGATTTCCCGCTTCAGCTTGTCAGGCAGCGAACGGGACTTCTGGATAGTGCTGCCGCCCAGCCGGACCGACACTTCGCGCACACCGCCGGGCAGGACGGAAAGCGGCTTCAGCCCCGTCACCCAGTTCATTTGCGCTGTGGTGTCCACCGGTCGGTCAAAGGTCTCGGTCGCGGCCAGCAGCCGTCTGGCAGCCTCGCGCCCGACAAGCTGGGCAACCATGCCGAGGCCAACGGGTACAGGCAGGATAACACGGACGCCGTCGATATTCAGCACTTCGCGGCCTGTTTCCCGCTCGCGGAAGGGGAAGCGGATGAAACTGTCATGATCGACGAGCTGCAGCGCGGCCTGAAAAGCGGCTGCGAATTCCGGCGTCAGCTCAACATCGTCTTCAAGCACCAAACCGGCATCAATCTTCTGATCGACAATGGCTTGCCACGCCTTGCGATGCGACAGAAAGCAGGCAATCTCGTTGGTGCTGAGCGGAAAGGGGTAATGGGGCTTGTGCACCGAGCGACGATAGACGCGCTGAATGGTGTCTTCATCAAGCACGCGTCCATCGATGGCGTCGATCACGTCGGCCCGCATGGGCAGGCTTTCGATGAGCTGCGCCACCTGCGGCTGGCGATCACTCGCCCGCTTCAGATGGATGATGAAGGCCTTGACGGCCCTTTTCGGGCCGTCATCTAAAACCACAGAACCGGCCCTTTTGGGGCCGTCTGGCTTTTGCGGCGCTGCGGACTGTTCTGATCCGCCCTGCGCTGGAGATTCATGACGTGTTTCGTTCATGGCATCTATGTAGCGTGGAGCCGGTTAAAAAGCTCCAGGATTTTTCGCCCGATCAGGCTGGCGGTCAGATCGGCTTCCAGCCCGGTTCCACAATGTCGGCCTCGGCGCGCCAGAGATCGGCATAATCGACATTCTGCCAGTCCTTGAACCACGGGCCGCCGCTTGTGTAATGCACGACTTTGGGCAGGCCATGTTCCGGCTTTTCGTTCCAGCCTTCAAGCCAGTTATATTCGGTCGGCAGCGCGCCGATTTCATCGTCGGCAGCCCATTGCATGCGATGCAGGAAAGCGCCCGTTTCGCGGTTGATGAGCTCCGGCGTCAGCTGGCGCGTCGAAGGATGCTCGCAGTTGAACAACATGCAGGACGACCAGTTCTTGCGCGGATAGGTGGTCTGCACCTTGCCGTCCATCTTGACGCTGTCTTTCGGCTGATAGTCGTGCTGAACGCAATAAACCGCCTTGGAAGGGTCGTTATAGGCCTGCAATCCGGCAATATCGCCGAGAAACAGGAAGTCGCAATCGCAGAACAGCGCCCAGCCCTTATAGCCCGCAAGCCATGGGGTGAAGAAGCGAGAATAGGTGAATTCCGTGGAGGCCAGCGGATCGATGTCGCGCGTATAGACGCCCTGATCAACCAGATCCTGCAGCTTGATCGGCACGATCTCAAGCGGAATGGAAGAATGCTTCAGCGCCGAGGCCTTGGCGACTTCATATGCGATCGGTTCGCGGGAATCCCAACCAATAAAGATGCGTAACGGTTCAGTCATTCAAATACTCCTTTAACGAGATCTGCTGCCAAGACCCGAGAGGATCGGGTTATTCGATGATACTGATGCGTCCGGTAGCCACTTGTCTTTCGACCCAACTGCGTTCGTCGCCCCATGTGTGTCGTTTCCAGCCTTCCCAGGTGAAACCGCACAGCTTTACGTCCCAGTTTTCGGCAGGGCATTCGCCCAGCATGTGCCAGATGCCGAAAAAGCCGGTGCTCGGAAAAACCTTGCTCAAGTTCTCTTCGCCGACACCCAGTTCCTTGCAGCCGTCAATGTAGAACTGCGGCGGCATGAGGCGGATTTCCTTGCCAGCGCCGCCCACGACCTCGATGGTCTCGACGGTCCAGTCGGAACGCCGTCCCTTGAGGCGCGAGAGAATGTTCGGCTTGGGGTGGTAAAGGCGCATGATGCTCGGATGATAGGCGAGCATTACTTCCTTCGCGGCCTTGAATGTCGGTGTTTGCACAAAGCCCGGATCGCGCAGGCGGCGCTGCATCGGTTTGCTGGAGGTCGCCAGTATCAGAAGGTCGGTGCGCGTGCCGCTCATGCCGATGGACTGCTTGGGCTCGTTGAAACGAACCACAAAATCCGCCGCATCAACCTCGCGCGACAGGTCGCGGGGCAGGGGAGCGTTACCGACTATAATGAGAGTTTTTTTCATTCTTACCGGCTTGCATCGACTTTAGAAGGCACTCGACCTCCCGTCTAACCGGAAAAGTTTCACTTTAAAAGAGCAACCTAAATTAGAAGAAAAATTATTTGAGCTAAATTTGTAGGATTTCGCCAATCACATTGCAGCCATGCAGTAACTGCACTTCTCAATGAAACGGGAAAAGCGGAAGCTCATCAGTGGGAGGAAGATAAAAACAAGGGGAATATCACCATGAGCCTTCCAATCAATCTTCGTACCCAATTCAATCGCTGGATGCAGTATTGCGAAAACCTGCGCGAGCTTGAAGGCTGCAGCGACCGCGAGCTGAGCGATCTCGGTCTCAGCCGCAACGACATTCGCCGTGTGGCGCGCGAAGCTGCCTACGCAGCCGCCTGATCATGCCGACAGAAGGAGCCGCACGCGTTCGGCTCTATGCCGGACGCGCGCTCCAATCGCGATTGATTAAGTCAGCCGTTAAACATCTCCGGGCTTCTTGAAGCGGACGTGAATATCGTCGCCCGCAAGGTCAAAGCCGGCATAGTTGCGCTGGAAGGCGATCAAGGCGTCATTGACGCCCTTGGAATAATCGTCGTCCTGCACTTCGATATGATGCCGGTAAAGGATCCTGTCGCCCTTGTAGAATATAACCTGACCGTCCATCATAGCCTCCTTCTTAGTTGATAAGGGTCAAGACGGAACGCCGCCGGATGGCGCGTAGAGTCGGTGTCTATTTGAGATAGGCGCTGCTGCGCGCGCTTCAAGGTTTTTTTGAAGTTCCACCACTAGTGGTCTGATTCCAACATTTGCATCCCTCGGTTCAAGCGTTGAGCAAATGTTGGAATCAAAAAGACCACTAGGGAATATATGCAACTAGTGGATTTTTCGAATTTGACGTTTGAAACAGCATCTATGTCAGCCGGGATTCAAACGTCAAATTCAATCCACTAGCAAGTGTGAGCCAGGCCCGCGCCGCATGGGACAGAAACGCGCCTTTGCGCCAGATCAGAGCCATGTTCCAGTTCATGTCCGCATCGGTGATTTTCTGAATGCGGACGCCGGAATGATGGCGTTGCTCGGCGATCATCAGAGGCAGGAAGCCGACGCCCATGCCCGCCGCCACCAGTTCGACGATGAAGTCGATCTGGCTGGAGCGGACCGCGACATTCGGGGCAAAGCCATGCTGCTGGCATGCATCGAGGATAATATGATTGAGTGCGAAGCCGCTTTCAAAAAGAATGAAGGGCGAGCCTGCGATCTGGTCCAGCGTGACGCCGTCGCCGGAAGCCGCCTCATGGGTCGCCGGGAGCAGGGCCACGACGGGCTCACAGCGCACATCCTGCCACTCGAAACTGTCTTCGACCGGCAGAAGCGAGGCAGCAAGCTCGACATCGCCTGCCAGCAGAAGCTCTTCCAGACGGCGGCTGCCATGCTCGACCAGCTGAATGTCGATATCCGGATGAAGCTTGGTATAGGCGGCGAAGACCGGCGCAAACAGCACACTGGAGCCGATGGGCGGCAGACCGAGACGCAGGAGACCGCGTTTCAGGCCACGCAATTCGCCAAGCTCTGCCAGCAGATCGTCTTTCTCGGCCAGCATGGCCAAGGCGCGGCGATAAACAATGTCGCCCGCCGCAGTCAGGCGGGGCGGGGCGGCGTCACGGTCGAGAAGAGCAAGGCCCAGCTCTTCCTCCAGCTGCTTCACCGCTTTGCTGACCGTGGACTGGGTCGCGTGAATGGCTCTGGCCGCGGCGGAAAACCCGCCCTGGCGCACGACCTCCACAAATGCCTGAAAGCTCCTCAAGTTCATGAGCTATTCTATATCGGAATAGCTGCAATGAAATCAATTCATTTCTAGAATAAGCTGGGACGGCCTATATTGATCCTCAACAACAGACCGAATTCAAACGGGCAACGGCCCGGGAAGAACCCCATGAACGCCTCCAGAAATGCTCATACTCTTGCTGTCCGCTTTCGCTATGCGCTGCACCACAGCCGCATGATGCAGATTGCGACGCTGGTCGGCTTCTGGCTGGCGGGTGAAGCTTTCGTCCGCGTGGTCGGTCTGCCTCTGCCGGGCGGTATCATCGGCATGGCGCTGGTGCTGGCGCTTCTGTTGAGCGGTCGTGTCAGCCTGTTCAGCATGAAGCGCGGCGCGGAATGGTTTCTGGCCGAGATGCTGCTGTTCTTCGTGCCTGCCGTTCTGGCGATCCTTGAGCATCGCGAGCTGATCGGCGTGCTCGGCCTGAAGATCATGGCTGTCATCCTGCTCGGCACGCTGACGGTGATGAGTGTCACCGCATTGACGGTAGACCTCTGCTATCGCTGGAGTCTTCGTTATGCTGCCAAGTAACCCCTTCGTGGCAACGCTGTTCTGGTCGGCGGCCACGATCCTGCTTTATCTCGCGGCAAAGCGCGTTTATCGCCGCTTTCCCATGTGGTGGCTGACGCCATTGGCCGTCACGCCGCTTCTGCTGATGGGGCTGGTTGTCGCGCTCAACGAGAACTATCGCGGCTATTTCGGCGCCACGCATTGGCTGGTGGCTCTGCTGGGCCCTGCAACGGTTGCCTTCGCAATTCCCATCTATCAGCAGCGCGCGACGATCCGCCGGTACTGGCCGGTTCTTCTGGCCGGTGTGCTGGTCGGCAGTTCGTCGGCCATGGCTTCGGCCTGGGGGCTGGCGCATCTGCTCGGTCTCAACGAGGCGATCAGCCTCAGCCTGATGCCGCGTTCGATGAGCACGCCTTTTGCGATGACTGTTTCGGGCGATATTGGCGGCACGCCGGACCTGACCGCCATCTTCGTGGTGCTGACCGGCGTTTTCGGCGCGGCGCTCGGCGAAATGATGCTCAACTGGCTGCCGCTGCGTTCGGCGCTGGCGCGCGGCGCACTGTTCGGCATGGGCGCGCATGGCGCTGGCGTGGCGAAGGCCCACCAGATCGGCAGCGAGGAAGGTTCCATCGCCGGTCTCGTCATGGTGCTGGTTGGACTGGTGAATGTGCTGGCTGCGCCACTGATCGCGCAATTCCTGTAAGTTTCTGTTATATAAAGATAAAACAACCTGAACAGGCGCCCGTTTTGCGGGCGCCTGTGCA
>Ga0153948_1001620_pt1 | contig 11309 bp, 10 predicted proteins | sample TSNJ032MetaG_FD_104696 | JGI IMG/M metagenome (GOLD analysis project Ga0153948, IMG submission 104696) | Attine ant fungus gardens microbial communities from New Jersey, USA - TSNJ032 MetaG | ecosystem: Host-associated > Fungi > Mycelium > Unclassified | place: USA: New Jersey, Wharton State...
ATACGCGCCGCCTCATAGCCGCTGTGCCAATCCCTGATCCGTCATCGCGCGGGCTGGTGCGTCCGGAGCTTGGCGAGGAAATCAAGAGCCCGTTGCGACCGCTCGACTACGTGCCTCCAAAACGCAGCTATATCGAAGTTTCGCCCGGTCATCTGGTGCAGGACTTCGCTGAATGGGGCGAACGCTTATCCGCCGCTTGAATGATAAGGCCATGCCTGTCATCAGGCGAAAATACGAATTGAATAAGGAGCTTAGACATGAGTAATGAAAAGCAGATCCGGTACGAAACGGCTGATAATCAGGCTGGCGGACAACGCCGCCCCTTTGCAAAAGCGGTTCGTGCCGGCGATTTTGTCTATGTCTCCGGACAGGTTCCCACAGTCAATGGGGAAGTGGTAACGGGCAATATCGTTGCCCAGACCGAACAGGTCATTACCAACATCAAGGATGTGCTGGCCCTTGCCGATTGCACATTGGCTGATGTGGTCAAAGTGAATGTCTGGCTTGATGACGCGCGCGATTTCTCCAGTTTCAACGCAGTGTTTCAAAAACATTTTATCGACTATCCGCCAGCGCGTTCCACAGTGCAGTCACCGTTGATGATTGACGCCAAGGTAGAGATGGATGTGATCGCCTATAAGCCGCTGGCGTAAGCCACGCACGACACACGGCAAGCCGAGACAGCTTGGCTTGCCGAGAATACTCGTTCAGCTGTGATCAAGCACGCGCGACAGACTCAATGCAGCTAGCGTGCAGATTGCGCCGGATATCAGATATCCGCCGATGAAGATAATGCCGAGGCTGGTCGCAAGACCAAGAGCGACGAGCGGGGCAAAAGCCGCGCCGACGAGCCAGGCGAGATCCGATGTCAATGCCGCACCGGTATAACGATAATACTGCGTGAAACGGGAAGAGACAGCGCCCGAAGACTGTCCGAATGTCAGTCCCAGCACGCCAAAGCCGATCAGAATATAAGCATCTTGTCCGGCGCTGCCTGCATCGAGCAGGAAGGGGGCGGAAAAGCTGAATATGGCGATGATGATGGCGCCAACCATCAATTCACTGCGCCGTCCGATGCGATCTGCGACAAACCCCGACAGGATGATACCGACGACTCCAATCGCAGCACCTGCTACCTGCACCCAGAGGAAGCGTTCGGCAGGCTGCGTGCCGGAAAGGACAACCCAGCTGAGTGGAAAGATCGTCACAAGATGGAACATGGCGAAGCTTGCCAGCGGAACAAATGCGCCGAGCAGGACATCAGTGCTATGCTTGCTCAGCATTTCAAAGACTGGCCGCGGCTGCAATTCCTGTGCTTCCATCGCGGCGCCGAACTCACTGCTTGCGACGATGCGAAGACGGGCGAATAGCGCAACGACATTGATTGCGAAGGCGACAAAAAATGGATAGCGCCAGCCCCATGCGAGGAAGTCCGCTTCGCTGAGATTATGCACGAAATAGGCAAATAGAACGCTGGCGAGCGCAAAGCCGATAGGCGCTCCCAATTGCGGTATCATTGCATACCAGCCCCTTTTACTCTGGGGTGCGCTCAAACTGAGCAGTGAAGCCAGACCATCCCAAGCACCGCCGAGCGCGAAGCCCTGTCCAAGTCTGAACAGCGCGAGTAGAAACACGGCCCAGTATCCGATCGTCTCAAAGCCGGGCAAGAACGCGATGGATGCCGTTGAGCCGCCGAGAATGACGAGGGCAAGCGTCAGTTTCGTACCTCGCCCGTACTCGCGATCAATCCACATGAAGATGAAAGAACCCACGGGACGCGCAATGAATGCGAGCGAGAAAACCGCAAACGACATCAAAGTCGCCGTCACCGGATCGGGGGCAAATGGAAAAATCAGCTTGGGGAAAACCAGAATGGACCCGAGTCCGTAGACGAAAAAATCAAAGAATTCGGACGTGCGGCCAATCACAACACCGATGGCGACGTTGCCCGGAGACAGGGGCTTTCCGTCACTGTGGATGCGTCGTGCGTCTTGTTCAAGACCTGATGATGTCGGCGTGGCGGACGAACTCATGAAACTCTCCGAGGGAAACGTATCATGTGCTTTATGATGTCGCACCAGCGCACGATATCAAGGAACAGGGCAAAAAAAAAGCATATATAGTTGCCTAAAAGCTGCTTTGCCGCGAAATTTTCACAAACTGAAAAATGGGTCTTCCCGAAACGCGATTGTGCCTTATCATGATTAAAGGAACAGAATGTAGGTCGGGTTTAACATGGACTCATTCTTTAGTTTCATACGAAATACGATCCTAGCCTCGCTTCTTCTGGGGCTGGCCGGGTGCAATATGGTCGTCATGTCCCCGTCAGGGGATATAGCCGCCCAGCAGAGGGACCTCATCGTCATATCGACGATCCTTATGCTGATTATCATTGTGCCGGTTATTTTCCTCACGCTCTTCTTTGCCTGGCGATACAGGCAGTCCAATAGCGCGGCCAAATATGATCCCGAATGGCATCATTCGACTGCGCTGGAGGTGGTTATCTGGACAGCGCCGCTGCTCATCATCATCGCATTGGGCGCGATTACATGGGTCAATACGCACAAGCTTGATCCATACCGCCCCCTAGATAGAATTGATGGCGCGCGACCGGTTGAGGCTGGTATCAAGCCGCTGACGGTTGAGGTCGTAGCTCTTGATTGGAAGTGGCTGTTCTTCTATCCGGACTATGGAATAGCCACCGTCAACGAGATGGCGGCTCCTGTTGACAGGCCAATTAACTTCAAGATCACAGCCTCATCTGTCATGAATTCCTTTTATATTCCGGCACTTGCAGGCATGATTTACGCGATGCCCGGAATGCAGACCCGGCTGCATGCTGTCATCAACAAGGCTGGCGAATATGAAGGCTTCTCATCGAATTACAGCGGCGAAGGCTTTTCACATATGCGCTTTCAGTTTCACGGTCTTGATGATTCAGGCTTCGAAAACTGGATAAATCAGGTGAAGCAGAACGGCACGGCTCTGAACCGGGACACTTATCTGAAGCTCGAAAAGCCGAGTATCAAAGACCCCGTTCGGTATTTTGGCGCAGTTGATGACGGGCTCTTCGAAGCCATACTCAATATGTGCGTTCGGCCGGGCCAGATGTGCATGAGCGATATGATGCATATTGACCGGATGGGCGGTGCAGGTGTCGATAGCCGGGAAAATAAGGCCAAGCTCCAACACGACAATCGTTATAGCAATGAGGAAGCTCAACCCGCGGCGACGGATGTTCAAACCACTCCTAATATCAATCAGGAGCAGGGTCATGACATGCACAATATGCACAACATGCCCTGAAGTCGGTTCACGTCGATTGCGTGATACAAGTTAGTGCGACTTCAACGTAGAGTTCAGGTGAATACACAGGTCCAACAATGAAAACGCGATAATCGCGTGAATATAACTTCGGGAATGTTCTATCATGATTGGCGGTAACAGTCCTACGAGTATGATTTTCGGGCGTCTCACTCTTGAGGCGATACCATATCATGAACCGATCCTCCTGCTGACCTTCATAGTGGTCGCAATAGGAGGTATCGCCGTCGTGGGGTTGATCACCTATTTCAAGTTATGGGGCTATCTCTGGAATGAATGGTTCACCAGTGTAGACCACAAGCAGATCGGCATCATGTATGTCGTTCTCGCGCTGATCATGCTTTTGCGTGGTTTTGCGGATGCTATCATGATGCGTATCCAGCAAGCGCTCGCCTTCAACGGATATGAAGGCTATCTGCCTCCTCATCACTATGATCAGATATTTACAGCCCATGGCGTGATCATGATTTTCTTCATGGCCATGCCGTTCGTAACGGGTCTGATGAACTATGTGGTGCCGCTTCAGATCGGCGCGCGCGACGTATCGTTTCCGTTTCTCAACAATTTTTCGTTCTGGATGACAACCGGCGGTGCGATCATAATCATGATGTCACTGTTTGTGGGGGAATTCGCCCGCACAGGCTGGCTGGCTTATCCACCCTTGTCTGGCATTGACTACAGTCCTGACGTCGGGGTTGATTATTACATATGGGGCTTGCAGGTGGCAGGCGTCGGCACGACACTATCCGGCATCAATCTGATCGCTACGATCGTCAAGATGCGTGCGCCGGGCATGTCGTTCATGAAGATGCCTGTATTTACCTGGACGTCTTTGTGCACCAACGTACTCATTGTCGCGACATTCCCGATTTTGACCGCAACGCTCGCCCTGCTATCGCTGGATCGTTATGTGGGAACGAATTTCTTCACCAATGATCTTGGTGGCAATCCGATGATGTATATCAACCTCATTTGGATTTGGGGGCACCCTGAAGTTTACATTCTTGTTCTGCCAGCCTTTGGTATTTTCTCGGAAGTGGTGGCAACATTTTGCGGTAAGCGCCTGTTCGGATACGCGTCGATGGTCTATGCCACCTGCGTTATCATGATCCTGTCCTATATTGTGTGGCTCCATCACTTCTTTACGATGGGCTCGGGCGCGTCGGTCAATGCGTTCTTCGGCATCACCACAATGATCATCTCCATCCCCACGGGCGCAAAGATGTTCAACTGGCTCTTCACGATGTATCGCGGGAGAATCCGCTATGAAGTGCCGATGCTGTGGACCATTGGCTTCATGGTGACATTTGTGATCGGCGGCATGACTGGTGTTATGCTTGCCATTCCGCCTGCTGACTTTGTGCTGCATAACTCGCTCTTTCTCATCGCGCATTTCCATAATGTGATCATTGGCGGCGTTGTCTTTGGCCTGATGGCGGGGCTGGTCTACTGGTGGCCGAAAGCTTTCGGCTACAAGCTCGATCCGTTCTGGGGCAAGATGAGCTTCTGGTTCTGGCAGATCGGCTTCTTCTTCGCCTTCATGCCGCTCTATGTTCTGGGTCTCAAAGGCGTTACACGCCGTCTTAGTCAGTTTGAAGATCCTTCACTGCAAATTTGGTTTGTCATGGCTGCCTTTGGCGCGGTTCTTATCGCGCTCGGTATCGCATCCTTCGTTATTCAGCTCGTGGTCAGCTTTCTGAGACGGGAACAGTTGCGTGACCTTACAGGCGACCCATGGGGCGGGCGAACGCTTGAATGGTCAACCTCTTCCCCACCGCCGGAATATAATTTCGCTTTCACGCCAGTCGTGCACGATCACGACAGTTGGTATGACATGAAAAACCGTGGTTATGAACGCCCGCTCACCGGCTATCGCCCCATCCATATGCCGCGTAATACGGGTGCGGGCGTCATTCTTGCAGGGTTCAGCGTCGTTCTTGCTTTCGCTCTTATCTGGCATATCTGGTGGCTCGCAATTGTGTCTTTCATCGCTTTGCAGATCACCGCCATCGGCCATACGTTCAACTATAAACGTGATTTCTACATTCCCGCTGAAACTGTGGCGGCGACTGAAGATGCGCGTTCGAAACTTCTCGCTGGATAGGCTGAATTATGACAGAGACACATCTGGACCAAGCCGAGAGGCCGCAGTTTTATCTGACGGAAGACCATCATCCGGAAAACAGCACGATGCTGGGCTTCTGGCTCTATCTCATGAGCGATTGCCTGATTTTTGCTGTTCTCTTTGCCACCTATGGTGTGCTTGGTCGCAATTATGCAGCTGGACCGTCACCAGCCGACCTGTTTGATCTCAGCCTTGTTGCGATTAATACCGCGATGCTGCTTCTGTCGTCGATCACTTATGGTTTTGCGATGCTGCAGATGCAGCGCAATGACAAGACGGCTACGCTGTTCTGGTTGGGCATCACCGGGATTTTCGGCGCACTGTTTCTTGCAATCGAAATCTACGAGTTCAGCCATCTTATCCGTGAAGGCGCAGGGCCGGGTCGTTCGGCATTCCTATCGTCGTTCTTCACGCTTGTCGGCACCCATGGGCTGCACGTCACATTCGGCATTGTTTGGCTCATCACGCTGATGTCGCAGGTCATGCGTCATGGACTGATCGTCGAAAACCGCAGGCGTCTGATGTGCCTCTCAATGTTCTGGCATTTCCTCGACGTGATATGGATCGGCGTGTTCTCCTTCGTATATTTGTTGGGAGTTCTGGGATGAGCGTACAAGGCGAGCACCACGGAGCCCAATCGGGGCATCACGACCACCATGGGTCGGGCGCGGATGAAGTTCACGCAACCTTTGGCGGATATATGACAGGCTTTGTCCTGTCGGTCATTCTGACGGCCATTCCATTCTGGCTGGTAATGGGCGACGTCTTTGCCAGTAAACAGTTGACAGCGATGCTTGTTATGGGGATCGGGGCTGTCCAGATCGTGGTTCACATGATCTATTTCTTGCACATGAGCCCACGGTCGGAGGGCGGCTGGACGCTGATGGCGTTGATCTTCACGCTCATCATCGTTGGTATCGCCTTGGCTGGCTCGCTTTGGGTTATGCATCATCTCAACGAGAACATGATGCCGATGAGCCCGGAAATGATGAAGAACATGCCTTAATCGCGCGGTTCTGCATGTCATGGTTCGGTTTGGAGGCGATGAATTCTAACATCGTCATGCGAACCTTTTTCGGAAGTTGTGGCAATTTAATCAGCATTTGTTGAATATGCCTTTTGCGGACGTGAATTCAGGCGGGAAACAAATGCTGACATTGCGACAAATCGAAGTGATCCGGGCGATCATGTTGACCGGGACGATCGCTGGTGCGGCCAAGCTACTGAATGTCTCTGCGCCGGGCATCAGCAGGCTTATGAAATATTCGGAAGATTCCCTCGGTATCCGGCTCTTCGACCGTCGTGGCGGGCGATATGTTCCAACATCACAAGCGCGCAACATCTTCGATCTTCTGGATACGGTGCATCGGAAAATCGATGATCTGCAATCAGCCGTCGCGGATTTGAGCAGGGGCAAGGCGCAGGAACTTTGCGTTGCATCTGTACCAAGCATCGCGAATGTGATGGTGCCGCGTGCGGTCGCAAAAGTGCGCGAGCGTTACAGCGATGTTCATCTCGACCTCAATATTCTCAAGATTGAAGAAGCGGTTGACTATCTCCTTCTCGGACGCGGCGAAATTGTCGCGATCTCATCGCGTTTCGATCATCCGTTGATCGAATTTGAACCGCTGGCGAAAGGCCGATTGCTTTGCATCGTGCCGGAAACCAGCACGCTGGCGTCACGCGAAAAGATAACACCGCAGGAAATGTCGGAACATCCACTGATTGGCATCAATCCGAAAGATCCTTACGGTGCAATTATGGCGGCGATGTTCACGAATGCGGGTCTCGACTATCGCATGAATATCAAAGCCCGTTTCGGGACGACCGTTTGCAGTCTGGTTGCAGCCGGATTGGGTATAGCGATTATCGACGAGTTTACGGTCGCGCATGGCGTGGTGCGAGGCCTGAAAAGCATTCCAATTGACGCCGAGAGCGCCTTTCATACTTATATTGCCTATCGCAACGATCTGCCGCTTTCCGTCTATGCGGAACATTTCATCGATGTGTTGCGGAAGGAAATGAACGCTGTCAGTTCATTCAGCCGCGAACGCTGACGCGCCGCCTATTAACATCATGTTATGGAATCCTATTCATTTGGTAGGCGATATTATCTCTGCCATTCGCTAATCTGTTCCTGGGAGCGCTCGAATGCGAGCGCGCAGGCTAGGATCAGTGAATTCATGGCATATGGCGATAATGCTCAATCTTTGCAGGACAAAGGGCCGTTTCCGAATGGAGCGACGCGCCTTTTTCCTGTGGTTGGAGATCCGATTGAGCAGGTGCGTTCGCCGGAAGTCATGACGGAACTGTTCCGCGAGCGCGGCGAGAATGCAATTGTCGTTCCGCTGCATGTCGCGCCATCCAATTTGCCCGTTGTCATTAGCGCATTGAGCGTGGTCGACAATATCGGCGGCTTGCTGGTGACGATACCGCATAAACAGCAGGCCTATGAGCTTTGCGAGGGGCTGACGGACAATGCCACCTTCATCGAGGCGGTCAACGTTGTTCGGCGGACCGAAAACGGCTGGTACGGCGATAATACTGACGGGATCGGTTTTCTCGATGGCATTGAACGGGAGGGGTTTGACGTGCAAGGGAAAAACGTCCTTCTCGTCGGCTGCGGCGGTGCAGGAACAGCCATTGCGCTTGAAATGCTCAAGCGAGGAGCAGCGCGACTTGCCATTCACGATGTCGATGGTGACAAGCGTGATTCTGTAATCGGCAAACTCAGTGCACGTTATCCGGGTAAGGTTGACGCTGGGAGCGACGACCCTTCCGGGTTCGATCTGATTGCAAATGCTACGCCGATGGGCATGAAATTGAATGATCCATATCCGGTAAACGTAACAAAGTTGCGGGCAGAGCAGTTTGCTGCTTGCGTGATTACTAAACCGCACGTATCGCCATTTATCGAGGAAGCTAGAAAACGAGGCTGCCAGACGATGATTGGTGCTGGAATGTTCGATGCGCAGGCGGAGGTCCTGGCGGATTTTCTGACCGGTCGCGACGACCGCCATTCAGATCGTGCGTCGTTGCTCGCGCCCGCGAAAGGGTAGCTTTTCTCTACATCTCGATCTCTATGACTTTAAGGGGAGGAACTAAAGTGCATTATCGTAAGAAACTTCTGGCGCTTTCGGCAGCGGCTTTCGCAACATTCGGCGCAGCGCACGCAGAAGACGTTGTCAAACTCGGCATGGTTGTTGAACTATCCGGCCCGGGCGCACCGTCTGGTACGAACTGGCGTGACGGTATCAAGATCGCCATCGATGAAGTGAATGCCGGAGGCGGCATTCTGGGCAAGAAGGTCGAACTGGGTGAATATGACACCCAAACCGACCCGCAAGTTTCGCGCGCGCTTGTGCAGAAGGCTATCGACGACGGCGCATACGCCATTCTCGGCACGATCTATTCCGGCTCGACGATGGTCAACATGCTGGTTGCACAGCAGAACAGCATTCCGCAGTTCGTCGGTTCGGAATCGCCGAGCATTGTCGAAAAAGGCAATCCGTTCGTGTTCCGTACCTCGACCGGTGCTCAAAAGGGCGTTCCGGCGCTGACGTCTTACTTCACCGATACGCTGAAGGCGAAGAAGGTCGGTGTGGCCTGGCTGAACAACGAGTTCGGCAAAGGCGGTCATGACGTTTTCGTTGAGGAAATGAAGAAGGCCGGGATCGAAATTATCGCCGATGTCGCCTCTGAGCAGGCGCAAACCGACTATGCAGCCGACGTTGCCAAGCTCAAGCAAGCCAATCCTGAAGCGATTTTCGTCTATATGAACCAGGAAGAATCTGCGCGTTTTCTGATCGAAGCCAAGAAGCAGGGTCTGAAAATGCCTCTGGTTGGCGAAGTAACGCTGACGGAAGCCAAGGTGGTTGAACTTGCAGGCGGTGCTGCGGATGGTGCTATTGCGCATGTTGGCATCACAGCTGCGGCCACGGATGTGCCGGGCATCGGCGAATTCGCCAAGAAATTCGAGGAAGCCTACAAGCGCAAGCCGACGCATGACGCTTTGAAGGGTTATGTCGGTGTCTGGACCACCAAATATGTCACCGACATGGTGGGCAAGCTCGACGGTGAAGCATTTGCTGAAAAGATGCATGGTCTTTGCCTGAAGGCGGCTGACTATCCGAAAGTGCTTCTCGACACCTGCTGGGATGATCGCGGCGAGATGTCCCGCCCGAGCTTCATGGTTCAGGTGAAGGACGGTGTGCCGACAGTCATTGGTACTGTTCCGGCAAACTGATCAATCCTTTCAGCAGAGGCGGCGGCTTGGCTGCCGCCTCAGACGGGTAAAGTCATGTCCCAGTTTCTACAGGTTTTGTTATCCGGTCTTGCGACCGGCTCCATTTACGCACTTGTTGCGATCGGTTTTACGCTGGTATGGCAAGCGGCCCAGACCGTGAACTTCGCTCAGGGTGAATTCGTGATGCTGCCGGCCTTTTTCGTTCTGGCGGCAATGACCATCTTCGGCATTTCGTTCTGGCCCGCTCTGCTTATCGGGCTTGTGGTTTCTTTGATCGTGCTTGGGCTATTGTTCAAGAAGCTGATCGTTGAACCAATCCTGCCTCATGGAGGCATCACACTGATCATCGCGACGATGGTCTTGGGCATCTTGCTCAAAGAAAGCGTGAAAGAATTCTATTCCGCTGAAGCACAGCCGTTTCCATCGATGTTCCCGAACGATCCAATCGAGTTTTTCGGCGCGGTTCTCTCATTGCGTGACATACTCAATCTGGCGCTGTCGCTTGGTATCGTCGTTCTGCTGACGCTGTTCCTCAATCGCACCCGCACGGGCCGCTGCATGCAGGCAACAGCGCAAAATCCGGCTGTTGCGGAAATTCTTGGCGTCAATGTCAAGCGCATGATCCTCTATACATTTCTGATCAATGCAGCGCTGGCCGCTCTGGCGTCCTATCTGATCAGCCCTGTCTATCTCGCAAAGTTTTCCAATGGTGAAACGCTTGGCCTTATCGCCTTCATTGCGGCCATTGTTGGTGGTTTCAACCAGATCCGCGGTGCGCTCGTCGGTGGATTGCTGATCGGTGTTCTCGATAATCTGACAGCGGCTTATGTAACCGCGCAATATCGCGCCGCCTTGCCACTGGTCCTGCTGATTGTGATCATCCTTGTCCGCCCACAGGGCATCATGGGCACTTCCGAAGGGAGGGCTGTGTGATGACTGCAAGCAAGCGCAATATTTCAGTTGCTGTCCTGTTGCTGTTGTCGGTGCTCGCACCGATTGGGCAGGGCAACTACATCACCTACGTGCTGACCTCCTGGTTGATCTTCTCGATCGCAGCGATGGGCCTCAACCTGACGCTTGGTTATGCGGGTCAGATCTCGCTGGCGCAGGCGTCCTTCATGGCGATTGGCGCCTATACCACAGCGCTGTTGACACTGGCCGGATGGTACTGGTTTCTGGCAATGCCGGTCGGCCTCGTGCTCTGCTTCTTTGTGGGTCTCGTGCTTGGATATCCGGCTTTGCGCGTCAAAGGACATTTTCTTGCCTTTGTGACGCTTGCCTTCAACACTTTGGTCTTTCTGGTGTTGCGCAACGAAGAGTGGCTGACTGGCGGCAATTACGGTCTCGTCGGCATGCCGCGTCCTCATCTCGGGCTGTTCGCCACCACCAAACAGCTGCCATTCTATTACTTCACGCTCGGCATTACTGTTGTCGCCGCGCTGATCATGTGGGGCATCGTGCGTTCCCCGTGGGGCCGCGCCTTCAAGGCTCTGCGTGAAAACCCAATCCGCGCTGAAAGCCTGGGTGTCGATACGCGCCGTATCACGCTTCTGGCGTTCGCTATCGGCTCCGTCTATGGCGGACTTGCCGGATCGCTGATCACACCGCTGGTTC
>Ga0153948_1001621_pt1 | contig 11303 bp, 7 predicted proteins | sample TSNJ032MetaG_FD_104696 | JGI IMG/M metagenome (GOLD analysis project Ga0153948, IMG submission 104696) | Attine ant fungus gardens microbial communities from New Jersey, USA - TSNJ032 MetaG | ecosystem: Host-associated > Fungi > Mycelium > Unclassified | place: USA: New Jersey, Wharton State...
ATTATGACGTTGACGGAAGGTATTTCATCCGGGCTTATCGGTGCGGTAATCGCAATGATAATCTCCTGGCTGGAATTAAAAACAATATTCCTTGTTGCAGCGCCGAGAATCGCCATGCAGCCGCAACTGGAATCAGGGACTTTCCTGTTTGCCGGCGCGTTGGGTGTTGGTATCACATTGATTGGCTCCATCGTGCCTATCGTAAAAAACAGGAGTATGAAAATCGTTGAAGAACTCAAATTTGATTAGCGGACATCATCTAATGAGCAGATATGCTATTGAAGTGAGAAGTATTACCAAGGACTATCAAGTTGGCGGTATTGTATCACATGTTCTACGGGATTTATCGGTTGGTGTTGCGGCTGGTGAATTTGCTTCCATAATGGAGCCATCCGGCTCAGGGAAAAGCACGTTGCTGATAACATCCTTTTGCCCGTGTTGCTGGATGGCAGGTGCCCTGAATTGGGTTTAAAAGATTAAAATAAAATAAGCCTCATAACCAGCATGGTTATCAGACTTATTATTAATGGAGATAATGGGACTCGAACCCACGGCCTCTTGAATGCCATTCAAGCGCTCTCCCAACTGAGCTATATCCCCACGTTACAAGCAAATACCGAATTCTATTTTATATCAGTCTTAGGAAAAGTGCAAGTATTTTTTTCACTAAGCCGTTTTTTTCATTAATCAATTTTGCAGTTCTAGGATGTATATCTTTTGCAGCATTATACCTCTTCTTCAATCCACAACTTCACCATTCCCTGGATCCCGCACTTATTAGCCGGCGCGGACATCACCTGACCCGGAATACGGCTGGTCTTCGGAATCACCCGTTCCAAAGTAGTCGCTGTCTCAATCACAATCCGATTCTTTCCTTTCCTGAGCCATTTTGCAACTGCAAACCGATAGACCGGAACCACTTGGATACCTACGCTGATTCCATTGACAAAAACTTCCATACCTTCTGTTTCTCCGGTGATTTCCAGAACCGCGTGTTGCACTGCCGGTAATTCAAGTTCACGCTCATATCTGATAAAACCACCAAAATCCGGCTGCTCCAGCTCCAGGCAATCTGGCAGCAGCACCTGCCTGTGACCGCTAAAATCAGGATAGTGAATAGCCTTGCAGGTACTCCGCTCCCATCCATCCTTTAATTCCAGACAGTCCCCCCGGCCGATCAGCGGTTCACGCAATTGACCTGTATATTCATCAAAGATAATAATCAGACTTTTCCTGGGTTCAATCATTACCGTCAGTTTAATTCTGCCATTCTTCTGCACAGCGTTTGTCTTTTCCAAATGATTATCCCAGGCATTGTATGTATAGCAGGAACCGGTTGTTGGAACCGATATGGTACCCCAGTATGGCTCTGCATCTTCATTGACAAAATAGTACATGTCACTGCCGTTGTTGTAATGCAGATACCTGAGTAATGGCTGGGTCGGTGTAATCTCGATTTCTCTTATATGTAAAGTATTAAGGTGGGATATCAAATCTTCCAAAGCGATTACCTGACAGCTCCGTATTTCATTTAGCAATAACTCTTCCTGTTCCATGCAGCCATTACAGAGTCCTTCAGGCAGCCGGTTTATGAATATAACCGGATACCCATGATGTGACAACCGTACAATAGCTTTGGCTGTCTCGGCTGTGATATAGGATGTCTCCGGTATAATCAGCACCTGATACTCCCGGCCATTCACCAACAGACTTTTTCCCAAAACAGTGCCATACTTAGCTTCCGCAAATACATCCGCCGGTAAGAAATCAAAATTTATCTGATTATCCGCCAGTTTCCTGGCTGGTTCCTGGCTGAACATGCAGACGCCTCCGGTCCAATCTGCTTCCCCATGATACAATATTGCCGCAGGTGCCATGTAAACTCCATCACTGATTAATTCACATACACGGTTCATGTAATCAATCAGCGCGGCAAAATGCCGATACTGGGGATTATTGCCGTGGGCATAAAAATGCGGCGGACAGTCCGGGTCCGGAAATTCCCTGGCAGAGAAAGCATGAGGGACAAAATAGTTAATGCCGCGTACCATAAAATGATCAGCCAGATATTTTTCCAGATAAACGCCTTCTGCCCAGCCGTAATTACCAAATATCTCACACATGGCCCGTCCCTTTTTAAGAGGGTCGATTGCTGCTGCACCAGCCCCCAGCTTCGCCAAAGCATAATGATAAAAAACACCGTCACGTTCTCCAGACCAATTGGTATGAATACTTGCATCCTCCTGCTGGGGCAGCACCTGCCCGCCGATATCATCTATCCCTGACATATCTTGCCCCGCCAGCCCGCGGAAGAAATGCCCCAGACTGGAACCGCACCGGGAATGCTGGTTATTATCCTCAATCATATGACCGATATATTCCACTCCATGATCGCGGCACCAGCCTCCAACCTGACAGGAAAAATTACGTTCCACACACCTGGTTACTGCATCCATATAGTCGTAACGGACCCTGGCTTTCACCCTTGGATCAAAACCATCTTCCCATAGTAACGGAATGTATAAAAGCCAATCGACTCCCCATCGCCTCTTAAGTTCCCCTTCCACCTCACGGCTCCATGGTTGGTCATCCACCTCCGGCAATCTCTTATTCAAATCATACAGATGCCCGTTTCCCAGTTCAGGCTCATCAGAAAAAAATCCCGCAATTGTGGTACCAAAATCCTCTTTGTAATGCTCATAATGGGGTTCATAAACTGCCTCAATCAGTTTATGACAGGATTCACGATCCATCATATTCATATATTCCCGATGAGGTCCCCGGTTTCTGGTCAGATAGCAGGCATAAAGCTTCCATTCTCCGTCAGGTGCTGTAAATGTAAGCTGTTCTCCCTGCTCCTCTAAACGTAAAATATCAGCATTGGATCTGCCGGCAGTATTGACTGCAAACGTCCCCAGAAAAACATCGTCATCAAAGGTCTTGATTTCACCAACCAGATATTGCTCCGCCAAATTTCGCTGGAATGGAGGAGGAGACAGATATTCGTCACGATGAAACACAAGCGTTTCACCGTTTTTAGCCTTGGCCAAAATCTTATATGTAATACTCTGACGCCTTAACTTAAGAGGTTCTTTGTTCAGTGCTCCATTACAAAAACCGGTGGGAAAATGACTGTCATCAAGAATCCAGACCTTCATTTGCCGAGATCTGGCCTCATCCAGAATCACATCCATATCAGCCCACCATTTTGGACCGCAAAAATCCGGATGCGGGCGGCTTTCTACACAGACAGCCCGGATTCCGCAATCATGGATAACCTTCATATAGTGCCGCAGCACAGTTTCCTCCTCACCATGCAGCCAGAAAAACGGCAGAATATAATTATTGCCTTTTCCTTCCAGTAGATTTTGGATCTTTTTATTCATCACATTCTCCTGTTTTGTATAACTACTTAATCTGCTTTGGAACAGTCAGCCTTGCCGGTCCGATATTCCAGAGGCTTCATACCGGCCTGACGTTCAAACACCCGGCTGAAATAATTGGAATCATTGTAGCCGATTATTTCTGAAATCTCATATATTTTCAAATCCGTCTCTTCCAGCAGCTTTCGGGCCCGATTCATCCGGATATCAGTCAGATATTTCTGATATGTCTCACCGGTCCGTTTTTTAAACAACTGACTTAAATAATAAGGATTCATATAAAACCGGTCGGCAATATCATTTAAACTGATCTCCTGATTGTAATTTTTATTAATATACTCCTTAATCTCAGCCACGATATCCCGCCGCTGCGGTAGATTTTCCTTAAGCATCAGTTCATTCATGCTCTTTAACATATTCACAATCCAATTCTTTAATTGCTCCACTGTCCGGAAACGTGAAATACTCTCCAATGATAAGATATTTATGCCCAGATAACTGTTTAGCTGAAATTGCATAAAGGGTATCTTGCGGATTCCGGACAACACCAGATTCAGGCTTAATATCTGCAAATCTGTCAGACTAACATCACCAGCATGTTCCAATTTCTTAAATATCTGATCAACTGCCCGGCGGCAGCCGGAATCATCCATGGAATCAATACAATCTTCCAATTGTTTCACATCCTGCATGTCCACCAATGTCTGATTCGTTTGGAGGTTTTGGATTTCCTTATAGCTGATAACAGAACCACTTCCTTTAATCACCTTATAGTTCAGGGCACATCGTGCTTCTTCAAAAGACTCGCAGATTCCCTCCGGGCGGTTGTAGCTTAAGCCAATGCCAACGCTGAACTCCATATCCATATTTTTTGACAGCTGTTGTTTCATCCGGCTGACTGCCTTACCAGGTTTTTCCTCATTTTCCTTGTCATAGACAAGAATAAGCACTGCCAGTGATTTCAAAAACGGTACGGTTAACACAGTCCGGCAAAAATCCAGGCACTTTGCGGCGGACTCTTTCAGACCAGCCAAAGCCGGCTTTTCTTCCCTGTCATCATATTCCCAGACCACACACAAATATCGCTCTGCATCCAATGGAAAATCTAAAACCGATAATTTCAGACGAATATTACGCCGTTCACCTGAGGCTGTCAGAATCTCCCGTAACCCATACTCGCGAATCTGCTTTATCTGCTGGTTTTGCATCTCTAACGAAGCACATACCTTTTTAATAACAGCACAAAGCTCATCTTCCTCCACCGGTTTGAGTATATAATCTTCCACACCTAATGAAATTGCACTTTTGGCATACTCAAACTCCGTATAGCCGCTCAGTATGATAAAACGTGCCTGGCTTCCGGCTTCTTTCAAACGGCGGATCAGCGCAATCCCATCTGCCTGCGGCATTCTGATATCAGTCAAAACAATATCCGGCTGGCTGACCAGTGCCTGATGTATTCCCTGTTCTCCATCATATGCCATCCCCACTATCCTGCATTCCGGCAAATAGCGTTCGATCAGTAACGCTAAACCATTGATGATATTTATCTCATCATCAACAATCAAAACCTTAAATTGACTCATTGAAAGCCCCCTCTTCTGAACGTGCGGCTTCATTTAAACCTACCGCCTCAGTCAACTGTCCCGGTATACATATTTCAATGACAGTTCCTGTATTCCTGCCTCCATTCACTCTCAGAAAATATTGTTCCCCATAATAAAGCTTAATCCGTTCCGTTATATTCTTAAGCCCAATCCCGCTTTTCTGATCCTCCTGCAAATCCGGCTTCCCCCTGTCAGCCTCCGCCTGTTCCAGCAGATCGTTAATCTGACAGATTCCGTCAGCCGATATACCAACTCCATCATCACGTATCCTGATCAGGATATCATTTTCACATGTTATCTCTCCTGTTACAGATATATGCAGCGGTTTCCCATATCCCTTGCATCCATGCTCAATGCTGTTTTCAATAATCGGCTGAAGGACCATTGAAATAATCTGAGCCCGGCGGATCCGGCTATCCATCTCCACCGACAAAAAGAAACTGTTTGCAAACCGCATATTCTGAAGCTGGATATAATGTTCTGCATATTCGATTTCGTCCTGGATCGTATGGGGCTTTGGCTGTTCGTCCAATGTCATCCGAAACATCCGGGCCAATATCTTAATCATATATGCCACATCGTCATCACCGCACATCAATGCCTTCATGCGGATGGACTCCAGTGTATTATATAGCATATGCGGATTGATTTGTGTTTTCAGTGCAAGGTAGCGGGCATTTTTCTGCTTGATTTCGGCAATATAGACATCCTCAATCAATGATTTAATCTGTATCACCATGCGGTTATAACTGTTAATCAAACTGCCTATCTCGTCATCAGAATCCTTGTGGAGCAGTTCTTTGTATTCTCCCTCCTCCACCTGGTGCATTCCTTTCTGTAGCCGGCCGATGGGTTTGGTAATCATTCTGCTGAAGAAAGAAGAGGCAATCATAATCACCAGGATACATCCCAGAACAGCAGCCAGTGTCACATAGCCAACCCGGTTAATCTTAAATAACAGACTGCTCTTTGGAATGGTGATATTCACCATTAAACCGGCCTGTTTAGTCTCGCTTGACAGGGTGACAAAATCCTGCGGATTCTTCTGATATAACAGATACCCATCATCTGCTGTTGCCTCCTCCCAGGTAATTCTGCCGCTTGCCACATCGGAATCATATAGAATTCCATTACTTAAATCAGTGATGCTGATTTTGATATTATACTGATTTCTGGTCAGCAGAAAGCCGTCACTCAGAGCAATCAGGCTGTCAGGTTCAATGTCAATCAACAACAGCCCCACATAAGAACCGCTATAATCATACAATTTCCGGCCTACAGTAAACACAATCTGATCCTGATAACGATCAACATAAGCCCGATCATGCACCGCTGATATTGCCAATGTTTCCTCTCCCGCCAGCATATCGGCAATCCAATCCTGATTCCTTAAGATTTCTTTATCAGCAGAACTGTTTTCATGACTATATTGATAAAATTGTTCCTCCGTCAAAAAAAAGATATTTTTAATTTGTGGTTTCAGCGTCACCAGGCGCAGCATAATTTTACGTAAATCCAACTGGTAATTGACTCTGTCCGTCACGGAGTAACCACTGCTTTCGTCAAGCTTATAGAGGATATCATTATCTACCAGTACAGTCTTCGTTACATGGTCATATTCATTAATAAAATCATCAATCCCGGCCACAATCTGGGAACTGAATGCCGAAGCCAACTCTAAGGTGGTCTCCTCCAGGTTCCTGGCTGAAACCCAGTAAATAATAAGGCAGGCCGCCACTAATGGAACCACACACGCCAGCAGGTAACTAAGCGTTAATTTCATTCTGATTTTCATATTCCGGATTATTTTACCAAGCATAAGGCTGATCACCCTCCATAAGTACTGATACTCCATTTATATACGAAATCATATCCTTTTGCAAGAAAAACACAGCTTATCCTTTAACAGATCCAAGCATTGCTCCTTTGGCAAAATATTTTTGTAACCACGGATAAACCATGATAATTGGAAGAATAGCAAATAACACGGCCGCAGAACTCAGGGTAGCTTCAGAATAATTTACTTTTGAAGCCATTGTGACGCTGGCCAGTTCAGTTCCTCCGCCGATTAACTGCCGGATCTTCAACTGCAGCGGGAATAATTTGGTATCCTGGATAAACATCATTGGATGCTGAAATTGATTCCACAGCGTAACCGCATAAAACAGTCCCACTGTCGCCAGGATCGCCTTTGAAGACGGCAGAATGATTCGGTACAGGATTTGAAAATATCCACATCCGTCAATCTGGGCGGCTTCTTCCACCTCCAGCGGAAACTGTTTAAAAAACGTCCTCATAATCGCCAGATTATAAGCCGTCAGCATATGAGGAAGAATCAATACCAGCGGATTATTAACCAAACCCATTGTTCGTAATGTTAAAAAGTAAGGTACTACCGGTGCCTTAAATATCATGGTAATCACAACCAATAACATGACATAACGGCCCATGGGAAAATCTGCTTTTGATAAGGGGTAAGCCATTAATGATGTGATACAAAGTGCAGCAGCAGTGCCAAGCAGTGTTGAAAACAGACTGACCCAAAAGGCTCGCCATAAAGCATTGTCCCCCAGAATATATTTCCAGGAATCAAAGGTAAATCCAATCGGCCATAGATTAACGATGTTCAAGTCTGCTGCTGCCTTGGAGCTTAATGACATGGCAGCCACACTGATTAATGGCACCAACGCAATAAACGCCCAAATACACAATATAACTGTAATTATACTCTGAAATAAACGATCTTTAAAGGACTCTTTCATTACCATAATCCCCCGTCTTCTGAAAATTTATTTGCAAGTTTATTAAATGTCATTACTAAAATAAAGCCAATTACCGATTGGAATAAACCAACTGCAGTCGTTATACTGTACTGCCCTTTCTGGATACCAACACGATAAACATAGGTATCAAAAATGTCTCCCACACTATAAGTCATAGGGGTCAGCAGGTTGAACACCTGATCAAATCCCAGCTCCAAAAAGCTTCCGATATTAAGCAGAAAGAGGGTCAGAATCGTAGGAAGCAAAAGAGGCAGAGTAATATGTCTCATTCTCTGAACCCGTGAAGCGCCATCCATGGATGCCGACTCATAAAGAGCTGGGTCAATACCGCTGATCGCTGCCAGATATACGACGGTTCCCCATCCGGAATCTTTCCAAATGGATGAAATTACATAAATAGGCCTGAACCATGATGATTTCTGCATTGCCAACACAGTATCCATTCCCAGGGCATTACGGAAATTATTAAATAATCCGCCGCTGCCGAATATATCAAAAATCAAACCACCTACAATGACCCAGGACAAAAAATAGGGAATATAAATTGATGTTTGAATTGCTTTTTTTAGCCGCAGATTTTTTATTTCATTTAACATCATTGACAAAATCAATGGTATGGGAAAGATTAAAACAGTTTTTAACAATCCCAATATCAGAGTATTGGAAAAAACCCGCTTGAATTCGGCGTAAGAAAAAAGATCCCTGAAGTGTTTAAGCCCAACCCATGTACTCCCGAATATCCCTTTAAAAACCGAATAATCCTGAAATGCAATTACACTGCCTAACATGGGTATGTATTTGAATGTTATAAAAAAAATCATACCTGGCAGCATCATAACATAGAGCGGCCAATATTTTTTAAGGTTTAACCAATCCTTGACGGATCGCTTTACTCTTAATGCTTTTACACTTGCATGCTTCTTTGACATTCTTATTCCTCCTGCTAATCTTTATTTTGATAGTATTATGTGCAAAGTAAATGATACCAGACTGGTGCACATATCTGGTATCACTTTTCCTCCATCCGTTAATTATTCTGCTGGGTCATATCGTACCATTCCCTGGCGGCTTTCGTAACTTCAGTGCCGCCGGTCGCATACCATTGTTCAACGAATTCATCAAATTTCTCAATCGGAAACTCTCCGACGATGATTTTTGAGGCATACTCTACATAAAGACTACGATTCTGGATATCCGGATAATCATTATATATGGACGATGGTATTCCATCCCCCGCCGGGAATTTGACATATTGCTGCAGATCCTTGATATTACGGATTGAATCTGACACAGACCACTCCCGTTCTTCAGAAAGCTGTTCTTCCAGAAGTCCAATTACAAAATCAGCAGTACCTACACCGTTGAAGGGCTCAAGCACCAGTTTTTGCTGTGTTGACTTATCTTCCGGAAGGCGCACAAGCTGACCGTCAACCATTTCACTGTGCATGCCTTCCAGACCATTGTTAAATGTCTGCCATAAAGATTGGTCGCCATATGCATTAAAAACCTTCATTATTGCCTGAATCTTCGCTTCATCATCCGTATTCTTAACAGCCCAGCCAATGCTGTTAACGCGGCGTCCGTAATAGGTTCCTTCATAACCGGGTGCAGAAATCGTCGGTAGTATGGCTATATCAGGTTGAACACCGGTGGCTGCTTCCATGGCTTCTGCATAGATATAGGATTCCTGAGGCAGATGGCACCAGTTACCAACCCGGTCAGATTGAATCTTGGCATCCCATGCGGGTTTGTCATTCAATAAGGTTTCCGGATCAAGCAAACCTTCTGCATATAAGGAAGCAATCCATTCCAGGGCATCACGCATATTGGAAGTTACTGCCGAATAGGTCAATTCTCCGTCATAGATATCCCATTCGGGATAACCTTCCCACATAGCGACGCCATACATTCCGAATAATTGCTCCATCCATCTTGCTTCTGCACGTCCTCCGGTGGGCAGTTCATCCTGGATCCCATTCCCGTTGGGGTCGTCGTTTTTAAATGCCCGTAGTACTTCAACATATTCCTCCTGAGTCGTTGGCATGGACAGCCCCAGATTATCCAGCCAGTCCTGGCGAATCATGCTGCCGTTGCGGCCATAATCATTGATATTGGGAATAATGTAAATCCTGCCCTCTCCACTGGGATCCTTGGCCCGCATCGCGTTCCATACATCCTCTGGAATCAGATTCCACAGATTGGGTGCATATTCAGGCAAAAGATCGGTTAAATCCAGCAATGCACCATTTTCAATCAGACTGGTCTCAAGTCCGCCATAAGGTAAGAACATATCTGGCATCTCTCCGGCGGCAATTCGCAGGTTAAGCTGCTCCAGATAGGTAGTCCCGCCATTCCATTCTACGTACGGATGGATAATTCCCACCCCTATTAAATCTTTATAAAAATTATACATGGGGCTGTCTTTCTCCACCGGCAGATGCCCGGTATTCGTGACCCATATTTCCAAATCCACAACCTCTTCAGCCACCTCTTTGGTTACAGCCTCAGCCCCGCTCTGGCTTTGAGATACTGCACTTTCCTCTGGTGCTGAGGTTGTGTTACCACAGCCCGACAACGAGCTGATCAGCATCGCTCCTGTACATATACCGGCAATTGCTTGTTTCCATTTCATAATAACCCTCCTTATGGAATTTATTATGTGTGATTGGAATTCACACACACGCTTCTGTTATCCATGCTTCAATATTATTGGCTGCCGCATTTGATTACATGCTAATTATCTGTAAAGTTCACTTCTTTTACAAGGGAGATTTTTAGGGAATTTCTCTGACATTTTATAGTTTTAAATATCCAGACAACAGGTAGAAAACCTGAATGCAAATAAGATAATAGCACAATATCACTAAAATATGAATATAATAACGAATTTAGAAATACCTGATTTGAAAATGAGGACTATAATAGAAATCAGGAAAAAAATATAGATAAAGGAGAGATTACTATGATTATCAATAACAATAACGGTCTGGGGCGGGTTGAGCTTGATACGCTCCCACTGCCGGAATACGCGCGGGATTTTTCCGCTACATATCTGTTTTCAGGTAAGGTACTGGTTTTTTTTAAGCAGGATGACGACCCGGCTGGGGTGGACTATATTCACATGGCTACATTACAGGACGACGGCTCGGAGTATCGGGAGATTTTCGCTGGAAGTGTTCCCCAAAAGAAAACAGCCAATGGTGTGAGGCATATGCCCTTCATGGATAATAAGCGGGTTCTTCTGGGGGATTATGTTCTGGAATGTGAGCCTGATCTTGACTCCTGCCAAAGTGCCCGGCTTGTTCCTGTAGATTATCCCTGGGGTCTGGATGAAGACCCGGATATTATGATGCATTGGTCGGAAATTATTATTTCGCCGGACAATGAGCATATTTGCTGGACCATACTATACCATAAAGGAGGCTGCGCGGTTGGCATCGGCACACTGAAGTCTGAAGGCGGACGGTATCGTATTGACAATCCCCAAATCATCAGCTCCCAGACGCAATTCACCAAAGATCAGGACCGTC
>Ga0153948_1001627_pt1 | contig 11278 bp, 5 predicted proteins | sample TSNJ032MetaG_FD_104696 | JGI IMG/M metagenome (GOLD analysis project Ga0153948, IMG submission 104696) | Attine ant fungus gardens microbial communities from New Jersey, USA - TSNJ032 MetaG | ecosystem: Host-associated > Fungi > Mycelium > Unclassified | place: USA: New Jersey, Wharton State...
CAGGTCCGTCGTCAGCTTGATCATCGCGTTCCCTGCAGCCACTGGCGGGCAATGAACAGCGCCGCCAGCGAGCGTCCCTCGGAGAAGTCCTCGCGGAGCATCAGCTGGTCCAGTTCGGCCAGCTTCCACGGCACCACTTCCAGCTCTTCGGGCTCGTCGCCGGCCAGTTTTTCCGGGTACAGGTCGCGCGCCACCACCAGCCACGACTGGTGGCTCATGTAGGTCGGGGCCAGGGTCATCGCGCGCAGCACGTCGACCCGGCGCGCGCCATAACCGGCTTCTTCCTTCAGTTCGCGGTCGGCCGCCTGCTCAGGCGTCTCGCCGGCATCGATCCGGCCCTTCACCAGCCCCAGCTCGTAACGGTGCATGCCGGCGGCGTATTCACGTACCAGCAGCACGGTTTCGTCGTCGAGCATCGGCACCACCACCACCGCACCGTGCCCACGGCTGACCAGGCGCTCGAAGCGGCGGCGTTCGCCGTTGGAGAACTCCAGGTCCAGGTGCTGGCGCTGGAACGGGCCGTTCTCCTCATCGGTGATCCGATGGATGATCGGCAAGCGACGGCCGGCACGGTCATCGTTCATGCGGAATCTCCGCGGCGACCGGCGGCTGCGCCGGGGCCGATAGAATGTGCAGGCAGCAACATGTTCATGAGCCCGAAATGCTAGCAGACCCAACCCCCTCCCCGCTGGCCCGCCACTGGCGGCAGCGCGACCTGCAGGTGCTGTGGCACCCGTGCACGCAGATGCGTGAGCATCCGGACACCCTGCCGCTGGTGCCGATCGCCCGTGGCGAAGGTGCCTGGCTGATCGACCACGACGGCAACCGCTATCTGGATGCGGTGAGCAGCTGGTGGACCAATCTGTTCGGCCACGCCGAACCGCGCATCGGTGGCGCCATCGCCGCCCAGGCCGGGCAGCTGGAACAGGTGATGCTGGCCGGCTTCGGCCACGAGCCGGCGATCACCCTGGCTGAGCGCCTGCTGGCACTGGCCCCCCGCCAGCCCGGCCGCGAGCCGCTGGCCAAGGTGTTCTATGCCGACAACGGTTCGGCCGGCGTCGAGGTGGCGCTGAAGATGGCCTTCCAGTACTTCCAGAACCGCGGAGAGCCGCGCCGCACGCGCTTCATCGCGCTCGAGAATGGCTACCACGGCGAGACCCTGGGCGCGCTGGCGCTGGGCGACATTCCGCTGTATCGCCGCGTCTATGCACCGCTGCTGGCCGAAGGCCTGTTCGCACCCTCACCCGATGCCTACCTGGCCGAACCCAGCCAGAGCGCGGCCGATCGCGCGCGGCAGGCGGCCGATGGCCTGGCCACGCTGTTCGATCAGCACCCGGGCGAGATCTGCGCGGTGATCCTGGAACCTCGCCTGCAGTGTGCCGGCGGCATGCGCATGCATGACCCGGTCTACCTGCAGCGCGTGCGCGAACTGTGCGATGCCCATGGCGCGTTCATGATCGCCGACGAGATCGCCACCGGCTTCGGCCGCACCGGCACCCTGTTCGCCTGCGAGCAGGCCGGGGTGATGCCGGACCTGATGTGCCTGTCCAAGGGACTGACCGGCGGCTTCCTGCCACTGGCCGCCGTACTGGCGACGCAGGCGCTGTATGACGCCTTCCTCGACGACTCGCGCGAGCGCGCCTTCCTGCATTCGCACAGTTACGCCGGCAACCCGCTGGCCTGCGCCGCAGCGCTGGCGACGCTGGACATCTTCCGCGACGACGATGTGATCGCGCGCAACCGGGGCATCGCCTCGGTGATGGGCACGCTGGCGGCACCGTTTGCCGACCACCCGCACGTGGCCGACGTGCGCCAGGCCGGCATGGTGGTGGCCTTCGAACTGTCGCGCGACGGCGACAAGCGCACGCCGTTCGATCCGGGCCTGCGGCTGGGCCTGCAGGCCTACAAGGCCGCGCTCAAGCGCGGCGTGGTGCTGCGCCCGCTGGGCGACGTGCTGTACTGGATGCCACCCTATTGTGTGGATGACGAACAACTGGAACTGCTGGCGCACACCACGCTGGCGGCCATCGACGAGGCGATTGCATGCGCGTGACCCGCTGCCCCATCGACCTGGCGCTGCACAGCGGCCAGACCGTGACCCTGCCGGAAGAGACCGCCAACCATCTGGTGCGGGTGATGCGCCTGCGCGAGGGAGACACCTGCGTGCTGTTCAACGGCGACGGCCATGACTACAGCGCCACGCTGACCGTGGCCGGCAAGCGCGAAGTGCAGGTGCGCATCGACGCGGCGCAGGCCATCGACAACGAATCGCCGCTGGCGATCACCCTGCTGCAGGGCATCGCCCGTGGCGAGAAGATGGACCTGATCCTGCAGAAGGCGACCGAACTGGGCGTGGCCTCGATCCTTCCGGTCAACGCCGAGCGCACCGAGGTGAAGCTGGATGCGGCACGGGCCGAGAAGCGCGTGGCGCACTGGAACAACGTGGTGATGTCGGCCTGCGGCCAGTCCGGGCGTGCGCGCATTCCGCAGGTGGGATCCCCGCTGTCGCTGGCGCAGGCTGCGGCGGCGCTGCCCGCCGATTCGCTGCGGCTGACCCTGGATCCGCAGGGGGCGCATCGGCTGTCGACGCTGGAAGCCGCTCCCGCCGGCGGCATCGTGATTGCGATCGGCCCGGAAGGCGGCTGGTCGCCGCGCGACCGCGATCAACTGGCCGCGGCAGGATTCCAGGGGTTGCAACTGGGGCCGCGGATCCTGCGCACGGAAACGGCTGGACTCGCCGCGATCGCGGCGTTGCAGGCGCGGTTGGGCGACCTGGGGTAATGCTGGTTCGTGGTAGTGCCGGCCGCTGGCCGGCATCCACGGGATCATGCGGTTGCCGGCCAGCGGCCGGCACTACCGGGAACCCGACCGGCGGATTCCCGATCAGGCCGCCAGCGAATCCAGCGCCGCTTCCAGCGCATCCAGGTTCGGCAGCAGCGCGCTCTGCTCACCCAGCAGCACGCGCATGTGCACGATCTGCGGCAGGGTTTCTTCGGAGGCGTCGGCCAGCAGGCCATCGCGCGGCACCGAGATCAGCTGCGGGAAGTTCTGCGTCAGCAGCGCGTAGTACGGGCGCTGCGCGTTGCCACTGAGGCACTTCAGTACCACCACTTTGTTGTGGCCGGCCACCGTCTCTTCGCCCAGCCCGGAAAGGCGTGCGAACGACACCAGAGGTACCTGCCAGCCATGCCAGCCGATCTCGCCGACCAGCCAGCGCGGGGCATCGGAGACTGGCTGCACTGGCACGCGCGACATCATTTCGGCCACGGTGGCATTGGGCAGCAGCACGCGCTCGTTGCCGGCCTGGATCAGGACGCCGCGGATTTCGTCATTGCTGGCGTAGCTCATGGTGCTTCTCCGTTGTCGTCCTGCTCACCCCAGCGCGCGGCAATCGCCTGCGCCAGTTCCTGCGGTTCACCGGCCACCATGCCGGCAGCAACCACCGCAGTGGCTGCAGCCGGGTCGTAGCAGCCCTCGCCCACCTGCCCGGCCACCCACGCACCGGCAGCCGCCAGGTCCAGCGCCGGGCCGACGTGGGCCAGGTCGGCGCCGCTGAGCAGCACCAGCGCGGTGTGTTCGGCCGGCAATGCAGCGAGCGAAATACCAGTGGCATCGCTCTGGAAATGCAGGCCATCGCTGGCCGCGCGCACGCCGATATCATCGGCCAGCACGTGGACCTCGCCCGGCACGGCGTGCTGGCCGGCCTCGGCCAGCTGCACCGGCAACGGCGAAACGCGCGACATCTGCTTGACCAGGTTGCCGTAGCGGCCACCATCCAGGCGCATGTGCACCAGCACCGGTACGCTCAACGACGCGGGCAGTGCGCCGAGCAGGCGACGCAAGGCGTCCGGGCCACCGATGCCAGCCAGCACCAGCAGCGATGCGGCGCGCGCACCGGCCGGGGCGGCGGCATCCAGATCGACCAGGCTCAGATGATCGGTATCGAAGGAGGGCTGCGGCGCGACGACCGGCGCCACGGCTTCTGCCGGTACCGGCGCTTCGATCGATTCCTCGACCAGCGACCAGGCAGTGTGATCGAAGGAGATCGGCGGTGCCGCAGGCATCGCCGGTTCGGCCAGCGCCTGCGGCGGCGGCGAAGGCGGATCCAGGGGTTCGGGCACGACCGGCTGCAGCGCCGCCAGGGCCTGCTCCAGCGCGATCGGTTCGTGCAGGTGTGCTGGCGGCGAATACAGGCCGTCTGCCGGAACCTCATCGGCCCAGCTCAGCGCCTGCTCCAGATGTGGCTGCAGGGCTTCTTCCTGCGGCGCCGGCGCGGGCGCCGGATGGCCGGGCTCCAGCTGCAGGCTGGGCTCTTCCTCGGCACCCGGCGGCAACACCTGCTGGTGGCCATGCAGCTTGGCGGCCAGATGGCGCCCCCAGCGCTGCGCCTCCCAGCCGTCGCGGCGCGCGGCCAGCTCGGCCTCATCGAACACCAGGGTCAACCCCGGCGCCGAGAGCACGGCTTCCAGCCGTTCCAGTGCGTCCTCGATGGCAGCTTCCAGCGCGATCACCACGAACTGTGGATCCGCAGCCTGCAGCACCTGTGGCTCCAGGCCGTTGGGATCATCTTCCAGGACCAGCTGCACATCTGCATGCGACAGCGCCTCGCGCAGGCGTTCGCGCGCCGCACCGGGGCGGGCCAGCAGGGCAACGGCCGGGGCCGGATGGGTTTCACTCACGGACACGGGCGATCCCCAGCAGGTCGTACACGTTACGCATCAGGTCCAGCTCCTGGTACGGCTTGCCCAGATAACGCTGGACACCGATCTCGAAGGCGCGCTGGCGGTGCTTGTCGCCGCTGCGCGAGGTGATCATCACGATCGGCACATCCTTGTAGCGCGGGTCGGCGCGCATCGCGGTGGCCAGCTCGTAACCGTCCATGCGCGGCATCTCGATATCCAGCAGCATCAGGTCCGGCACGCGCTCTTCCAGCCGCTCCAGTGCTTCCACGCCATCGCGGGCGACACTGACTTCGAAGTTGTGGCGTTCCAGGATGCGGCCGGTCACCTTGCGCATGGTCAGCGAGTCATCGACCACCATCACCAGCGGCACCTGGCGTTCGTCGCGCGGCGCATTGGCCAGCACCGGTGCCGTTGGATTGGCCAGGAAACGGCGCACCAGCGGCGCGACGTCCAGGATCACCACCACGCGGCCATCGCCGGTGATGGTGGCACCGTAGATGCCCGGTACCGATGCGATCTGCAGGCCGACCGGCTTGACCACGATTTCGCGGTTGCCCAGCACCTGGTCGATCGCCACGGCAGCACGCAGGTCACCGGCACGCACCAGCAGCAGCGGCACCTGGTCCTGGCCATCGGCGCGTGCCGGGGCCTGCCCGACCAGGCTGCCGAGGTCATACAGCGGATAGTCTTCGCCGCTGTAGCGGTAGCTGCTGTCGGCGGCCTCGAAGCGCTCGCGCGACAGGCGGCCGATACCACTGACCGAGGCCACCGGCACGGCGAAGGTGGTTTCGCCGATCTGCACGAACACCGCCTGGGTGACGGCCAGCGTCTGCGGCAGGCGCAGGGTGAAGCGCACGCCTTGGCCACGCACCGACTGGATGTCGACCGAGCCGCCGAGCTGGCGCACTTCGTTGCGCACCACGTCCATGCCCACGCCACGACCGGCCAGCTGGCTGACCTGGTCGGCGGTGGAGAAACCGGAGGCGAAGATCAGGTTGTCCAGTTCCTGCTCGTTCGGCTGTGCATCGGCGGCCAGCAGGCCACGGTCGATGGCACGGCGGCGGATCGCTTCGCGATCCAGGCCGGCACCGTCATCGGCCACTTCCAGCACGATTTCCGAGCCTTCACGGTGCAGGCGGATGGCGACCTCGCCCTCCTCCGGCTTGCCGGCGGCGCGACGCTGTTCCGGCGCTTCCAGGCCGTGGGCCACCGAGTTGCGCAGCATGTGCTCCAGCGGCGCGACCATGCGGTCGAGAACGTTGCGGTCCAGTTCGCCGTGGGTGCCTTCCAGGGTCAGGTGCACCTGCTTGCCGGTATCCATGCCGGACTGGCGGACCACGCGGCGCAGGCGCGGCACCAAGCCATCGAACGGCACCATGCGCGCACGCATCAGGCCGTCCTGCAGCTCGGAGCTGACGCGCGACTGCTGCTGCAGCAGCGAGTCGTACTGGCGTGACAGATCGTCGAGCACGCCCTGCAGGCCGCCAAGGTCGGCCGCCGATTCGTTCAGCGCACGGCTGAGCTGCTGCAGGGTGGAGAAGCGGTCCAGTTCCAGCGGATCGAACTTCTGATCGGCCTGGTCCTGCTCACGCTGGTAGCGGGCGACGATCTGCGCTTCGGTTTCCAGGTCGAGGCGGCGCAGCTGGTCGCGCAGTCGCGCATTGGTGCGCTCCAGTTCGCCCATCGCGCCGCGGAAGGCGCCGAGCTGCTGTTCCAGGCGCGAGCGGTAGATCGCCACTTCACCGGCATGGTTGACCAGGCGGTCGAGCAGATCCGCGCGCACGCGCACCTGTTCCTGCTGCGGGCGCGCCAGCGGGTCTTCATCGACCACGCCTTCAGCCGGCAGCGGTGCCGACAACGGCGCATCGAGCAGTGCCGGTGCAGGGCTGGCGACCGGTGCCGACGCGGTTTCTGCGATGCTCGCCACGTTGGCTGCGGCTGCGGCAGCCGCCGCCGCAGCAGCAGCGATATCGGTCGTGGTACGCACTTCGAACGCGTCGACCAGATCCTGCGCCGGTTCCACCACGCGGTGCTCACCGGTGCGGGTCAGCAGCTGGTGCAGGCGATCGAATCCGCGCTCCAGCAACTGCACATCGCGGCGCTCGATCTCGGTGCGACCGGCGGCGACGGCTTCCAGCAACGATTCGATGCTGTGGCCGAGATCGCCGATGGCGTTGATGCCAGCCATGCGCGCACCACCCTTCAGGGTATGCAGGTCACGCTGCAGGCCGGCCAGCACCTCGCGGTCCTGCGGCGCATCGCGCAGCTCGCTGATCAGGCCATCGCAGTGGTCGAGCAGGTCCTTGCCCTCCTCGACGAAGATGTCGACCAGCTCGCGATCGTAGACGCTGAAGTCGAGCGCATCGGGACTGTCTTCCAGCACCGGCATGGCAAGGACGTCAGGTGTCACGGCTTCAGGCGCGGCGGCTTCGCGCGCACCGGCTGCCACGGCATCCGACACTGCAACCGCATCGACGTCGGCGGCTTCGGCGTGGACGTCCGCCTGGCCCGGCGCGTCTTCCAGTTCGAAGAAGCGCACCGGTTCGGCGGTGGCCGGCGCAGCGGCCTCCGCGATCTCCTCATTCACCGTCGCCGGGGACGGCTGATCGGCGCTCTCTCCTTCACCGATCGCCGCCTCCCCGCCGACGTCCGCATCCTCGGCAAAGGCTTCCGCCTCGCCCGGCGCGAGTTCGCTGGCCTGCAGGCCGAGCACGGGCCATTGCCCGTCGTCGGCCAGGGGCTGCTCTTCGTCGATCACGTGCAGGCCGGCCTCGAGCGCGGCTTCCAGCGAGACCGGTTCTGCAAACCCCGGCGCAGCCATTTCATCCTGCAGGCTCCACAGCTCGCTGTCGAGTGGCAGTGCAGCAGGCGTTTCAAACGCCACGGCATCAGCGACGTGCGCGTGATCGGCCGATGGCGCATTCAGGTCAGATGCGACGGATTCGGCAGCGGCCGGGATCTCTTCGGCGTCACGGTCGTCGACCGGCAGCGCACTGGCATCCAGATACGGCGACAGATCATCCACGACGGTCAAACCGGCATCGTCGGACAACGGCGGCACGCTTTCGGACTCCGCCTCCACGCCGGCTACGGCAACACCTGGCACATCGTCGGCCACCTGGATCGAGTCGACCACCGGCAGCGACGCCTCCTCCTCACCCGGCACGGACGGCCACCCGGCATCGAAGTAGCGCGAAAGATCGTCGCTGGCCGTCAGCTCACCGACCTCCAGCCCAGCTTCGATCGCCACGTCGGCGACCGGGGCTTGCGCCGTATCGTCATGTGCCTGCGGTTCCTGCTCCGGTGCGACGAGCGAAAGCGGCACAGCATCGGTTCCGGACGCGACGGCCGTCGATGCCTCCACATCCGATTCCGCTGTGGGTTGGTCATCCAGCGCCAGATCGTCTTCTTCGTCTTCCAGGCCCACCATCGGCCAGCGCGCTTCCGGCAACTCGCCGGCGAGCGCCTGCAGGCGCTGTGCCAGGACCTGTTGCGGCGCAATGCGCGGCTGTTCGGCCTGCAACGCTTCCATGGTGGCGGTGATCGCCTGCGCGGTCGCATCCAGGGCGGCCACGCCCTCATCACCCGGGACCACCTCGGCCGCCAGTGCGCGCTTGATGTAGGACTCCGCACCGCCGGTCACAGCCGTGATCTCGGGCACTTCGGTCATGGCGAAGGCGCCGTTCATGGTGTGCACCGCGCGCAGCAGTGCATCGCTGACCGGTTGCGGCGCCTGCTGCGCCGAACGCAGCCAGTCCTGCAGGGTGGCCTGGTGGACTTCCACCTCGGCCTCGAGAATCTCGCGCAGCACGCTGTCGATGTTGGCCGGCGTGCCGGCGACTTCGGCCTCCACGACGGTATCGGTCGGCGCCGAAGCGGCAGCCTCGGCGTCGAGAATGCGGCTGATCTCGTCTTCGCCGTCGGCTTCGGCAACCGGTACGACCGGTGCAGCGGCAACCGGCAGCGGTACGTAGTAGGTCTCCTCGCCTGCACCGACACGATCGGCAATGGCCTGCATGGCCTGCAGGTCGACACTGATGCGCTGGCCGTGGCGCAGCGCTGCGTTCAGCTGTGGCAGCGCCGCATGTGCGTTGTCGACCATCGCCAGCACCGCAGGCGACGCGGCGCGGCTGCCATCCAGCACGCGGTTGAGCATGCCTTCGATCTTCCACGCGAACTCGCCCAGCGTGCGTGCGCCCACCAGGCGGCCACTGCCCTTCAGGGTATGGAAGATGCGGCGGATCGGACGCAGCCGGTCCATGTTGTCCGGCTGCATGCGCCACGCCGGCAGCAGCGTGCCGAGATTGGCCAGCTCGTCGTCGAACTCTTCCAGGAACACCTCGCGGATGTCCTCGTCGATGTTCTCGGCGTCGTCGTCGAAGCCGGCGTCGAAGCCCGCATTCGCGTCGGCATTGGCGTCGGCGTCGGTCGCAACCACCGCCTCCGGTGCCGCCGCGGCAGGCATCGCCTGCGGATTGAAGCCGGCAGCGGCCGCACTCAGCTCGGCGAAGAACTGGGCATCAGCCTCGCTGAAATCGATCGGCGCGATGGTGTCGATATCGATCACCGACACGGCCGGTGCCGAGGTGTCCGCTGCCGGGACGGGCGCTTCGATCGACGGCGGCGTGATCGACGGTGCCGGCAGGTCAACCGCAGCCTCGTCCACCTCGACCTCCGCCGTAGGCGATGCATCGGCCGGCGGCAGCGCCACGGCATCGACGATCTCCAGCGACGGATGCAACCCGGCGTCATCGTCCAGCGACAGCGTTTCCATCGCATGCAGCGACAGCACGTCGTCAGCGTTGTCCAATGCGTCGGCGTCGAAGCGGAACACCACGTCGTCGGACTCGGCAACCGCGTCCTGCTCGGCCGCTACCGGATCGAACACCGGTGCAGCATCGAATCCGGTCGCGGACGAAACCACGGCGTCCGTCGTCTCGTCGATCGCAGGCGCTACGGTTTCCTCAAGCACCTGCGGTGCCTCGGACAGCGACCACTGCGGTGCACCGGAGTGACCGCTGTCAGCCAGTTCGAAGCTGACCGGATCGAAACTGGCGAAGGTCGGGCTGCGTTCGTCATCGGCAGGCGCGACCACGTCGGCCTCCGGATGGAACGGCGCCAACTCCCACTGCGGAACATCCGGTGCAGGTGCGCTGGACGCCGCGAAGACCAGCGATGCCTCCGCATCATCCTGCGTCGGCAACGGCGAGGCATCGGCATCACCGGTGCCGGCGGCCACGGCTGCCACGGTGCCCAATGCACCGAACATCAGGCGGTTGTCGGACACCATCGGCGCCGGGGTGGCCGGCGGGGGATCAAAGGTGAAGTCCGGCAGCGGCGTCGGCATGTCGCCGGCAGCGGGCGCGGCAGGCTGCACCGGAATCTCGATGCGTTCCGGCTGCAGCGGTTCGGCCTGCAGGGTAACCGGCTCCGGTTCGACCGGCAGTACCGCCAGCGCATCCGGCGCGACGGCATTACGCTCGGGCAGCGGCCAGTAGCGCAGCGCCTCGAGGCTGCTGCGGGTGATTTCGAGGATGTCTTCGCGGCCCGGGCGACGATCGCGCAGGGCTTCCAGGTAGTACTCCAGGCTGGCCATGGCATCGGCCAGCGTGTCCAGCTGGCGGCCGCTGGGCACGCGCTGGCGGCCGATCAGTTCGGCCTCGATGTACTGCTGCACGCCACGCAGGTAATCGGCGGCGGTGCCCAGGTCGAGCATGCGCAGGGCGCCGGACACATCGCCCAGCAGGCGCGGCACGTCCTGCAGTTCGGCATGGTTCCAGCTGGTTTCGATGAAGGCAACGAAATGCTCGCGGGCGGCAGCGAAGTTGGCGATGGCTTCATGGGCCAGCACTTCCACCGTGCGCCGGTTCTCCACCGCGCTCGGATCGTCCTCACCACTGCCGCCGGCGCCCAGATGGGCAACCTGGTCGTCCAGCGAGGCATCGACGTACAGCAGCGCACCGGCGATATCCAGCAGCAGGTTCTCGTCGATCTGCTGGCGGCCCTCGACCACGCCACGCAGCGCGTCGCGCTGCTGCACGACCACGCCACGGGCCACGCCCAGGCCCATCATGCCCAGCGTATCGGCCACCGCGCCCAGCTCGTTGGCCTGGGTCTGCAGCTGTTCCGGCGCACCGCCGGTGCGCAGGTGCAGGTCAAGCGCATCCTTGATGCGCAGCAGTTCTTCCTTCACCGCGCTGCCGACCGTGTCGAGCAGCTCGCGGTTGCGCCCGCTCAGGCTGCCACGGGCATGGTCCAGCTCGGCCTCCGTGGCGGTGACGCTGTCCGGCGCAAAGGCCAGCAGCACGCTGTCATTGACGCCCTCTTCGCCACGCGACGCGCGGATCTCGTTGAGCAGCGGCATCAGTACGATCGGAATGTCGCGATGGCCGTTCTGCAGGCGTTCCAGATAGTCCGGCAGCAGCACGCTGCCGCGCATCAGGGTCGCGCAGGCTTCATCACGGTCGGCCACACGGCCAGCGCCGATGGCGTTGGCCAGCTGTTCCAGCTCTTCGGCCACCATCGCCGGGGCATACAGCTCGACCATGCGCAGGGTGCCCTGCACCTGGTGCAGGTAGCCGGCGCAGATGCGCATG
>Ga0153948_1001628_pt1 | contig 11272 bp, 13 predicted proteins | sample TSNJ032MetaG_FD_104696 | JGI IMG/M metagenome (GOLD analysis project Ga0153948, IMG submission 104696) | Attine ant fungus gardens microbial communities from New Jersey, USA - TSNJ032 MetaG | ecosystem: Host-associated > Fungi > Mycelium > Unclassified | place: USA: New Jersey, Wharton State...
AACATGCGCCCGCCGGGCGCACAATAAAGGGGATGACTAACCTTGTCAACCCCTTCAAATATGGAACTTAGTCCTCAGTATGGAATTTAACTTTACATGTGGAATTTACATTTTCACTCAACCATCCAGACTTTATTCTTTACATTTTTATGCTCTTAATAAATCAGCAAAACATATAAGTATTACCTTTTTTGTCATTACTTACCTGTTGATTTTACTTTACAAAAGCATATAATTAAGTTACAGAACAAACGTTCACCGCCATTATAGGAGCAGCATTATGGAGCGAGTCATATTGCATTCAGATTTGAACAACTTTTATGCTTCGGTAGAGTGCCTGTACCATCCTGAGCTAAGGGACAAGCCGGTAGTCGTTGGCGGTGACGAAGAAGCCCGCCACGGAATCGTCCTGGCTAAAAACCAGATTGCCAAAGCATACGGAATCAAAACCGGCGATGTCCTGTGGGAAGCCCGCCGCAAATGCCCCGGGCTTGTTTCCGTCCCGGCAAATTTCGAATTGTATCTGAAGTTTTCCAAGAAGGTCCGGGAAATCTACGCCGATTATACAGACTTGATTGAGCCCTTTGGCATTGATGAGAATTGGTTAGATGTGACAGGAAGCCTTGGGCTATACGGCTCCGGAGAGAACATCGCAGATGCAATTCGCAAACGTGTTTATGAAGAACTGGGCGTGACAGTATCGGTGGGCGTCAGTTTCAATAAGATCTTTGCGAAACTAGGCAGCGACATGAAAAAACCCAATGCCACCACCATCATTACCAAAGAGAATTATCCCTCCGCCATCTGGCAACTCCCTGCCTCTGATTTACTTTATGTTGGGCGATCTACCGAAAAGAAACTGTCTGCAATGTGCGTTCATACCATTGGGGATCTGGCTCGCTGCGACGTCAATCTCCTGCATAAACGGTTAGGGGTATGGGGAATCATGCTCCACCGCTTTGCCAACGGTGAGGATCATTCGCCGGTTGCCAAACGGGAGGCTGAAAGCTGCATCAAATCCGTTGGTAACAGTACTACCGCACCAAGGGATCTGACTACCCCGGAAGATGTAAAGGCGGTCTTTTACATGCTGGCGGAATCGGTCGCTGCCAGACTCCGGGGATATGGCCTTAAATGCACCGGGGTACAGATTTACATCCGGGACAAGGACCTGATATCCTGCGAACGTCAGGCAAAGCTTGCATTTCCCTCCTGCCTTACTTCGGAAATTGCAGAAAAAGCGATGGAAATCTTCACCTCAAAGTACCATATGTCAAAAGCGCTGCGAAGCATTGGGGTACGAGGCATTTATTTGGTCCCGGAAAACGAAGCCTGCCAGCTTGATATGTTTTCTGACCAGCAGTGGCGCGAGAAATTAGAAAAGGCCGAGCGTGCAGTCGACGAGATCCGTGACCGGTTTGGTTATTTCGCTATTCAAAAGGGTATACTGCTAAAGGACAGAAAACTTACCGGCATCAACCCCAAAGACGATCATATCATCTTCCCGGCAGGATATCTGAATGGAAAAGTAGTATAAAGGAGTTGATGGTGTTCCATGGGAAAAAAATTCATTTCCGTTACTGCTGATTTTTCAGAGGACGGACAGGTAAAACCAGTGCGGTTGAATTGGGAAAACGGCCGCAGATTTGAGATCGACCGGATCACGGATATCCGGAAAGCAGCATCACTAAAGGCCGGTGGTATCGGCCTCCGCTACACTTGCATGATTGCCGGCAAACAGGTATACTTATACAAAGATCAAGATCAATGGTTTATGGAGGTAAATGATTAATGTGCGGCCGCTATGAATTCAGCAGTGAAGAAGACATCTTCGAGATTCAGACGATTTTGAAAGAGATCGATGCGAATTTTCATGAAACATCATTCAAAACCGGAGAAATTTTCCCGACTAACCACGCACCGGTTTATACCGCGTCTGACGGCAAACCGGGCTTAGCCGTTATGCAGTGGGGCTTCCCCAAATGGGATGGCAAAGGCGTTATCATTAATGCCAAAAGCGAAACCGCCGCGGAGAAGCGTACATTTTCCCGGCTGCTGGAAGAAAAACGATGTGTCATTCCCGCAACCGGGTTTTATGAGTGGTATAAAAAAGATAAAGTTAAAAACAAGGATAAATATCTCTTTCAGATGAAAGATTCACCTATGCTCTATATGGCAGGGTTGTACAACAAATTTCAGGATGGCGATAACATCAGGGAATGCTTTGTGATTTTTACCCGTGCCGCCAATAAATCAATCCAGGACATTCATGACCGGATGCCGGTTATTCTTCATGGGATGAGATGGAAAGCTGGTTGATGGATAAAGGCTTTATTGCTCCGGTATTTGAGCGGGAGGATATTGTCTTGCGGCGGTTATTAAAGGAATAGGGTTTCATCTATATCACTGACACCTTCTATTAATCAGTTCCTGCATAATTTCTCCGTGCTTTTCCGTACTGATTGGATAAAGCAGGTATAATACACCATTGAGCGCACTGATAATCGCCGGTATTAATGTAATAAACCAGTTGATCGCATTTAAAACTTCCGCCGACTGCTCACCTCTCGCTACATAATGGAGAGACGCAAGTATTGCCATTCCAATCGCAGGCATAACTGCACCACCGGCTTTATTTGCCACCGATACAAAGGAAGACAGGAAACCATCACATCTCACACCGGTTATGTACTCACCATAATCAACCGCATCTCCGATTGCTCCGAAATGCACTCCCATGTAAGCATAGAAACTCATGCTTCCAATAAAGGTAAGCATCCAGAACGATATCGCCGGAGCTGTTACAAAATACATCAAAAAATAAGCACCCGCCGTAATAAAATTCAAAACGGAACAAACCTTTCCTTTATGGTTAAAATGCTTAAATAAAATATTGCCAAACCATCCGGTTCCGGCGATCGCCGCAAACAGGCTGATAATTCCGTACGTTGTGGCATAACCGGCATTTCCGGCATTATATTCCCAGTAATACGCAAGCATGGCTGCCCTGCCATAAATTACGCAGCCTAAGATAAATTGTCCCAGAATCAGGATAATAACCGGGCGGTTCTTTACCAAAGAATGCATCTGACTCTTCATCGGTATGTTGGTCTGCGTCGGCGGAGGTGTCACTACCTCTGTTGTTTTCATGCAGCAGATAATCATTGTCGGCAGCCCCAGGATACAAGTAATCAATACAGCCCAGAAATATCCCCTGGCGCTGCTTGCCGTACCATCCGAAGAAAACAGGCGCATCAGCGGAACCGCTATGATAACCGTCACCATGGAACTAACATTTGCAAACATCATCCGCAAGCCTGAAACCTTTGCCCGATCCTCTGAATCCGGCGTGATACAGCCATTCAATGCGCCATAAGGCATATTGCTGCAGGTAGATGCAATCGTCAACAGCACATATATCACCCACATCCAAAGCAACCGCATTTGATATGACCATTCCGGACTTGCCGCAAAGATCAGTACAATAAACGATGCCATCGCTATCGAACCGAGTAAAAACCATACCCGGTATCTGCCCCACCTGGTATGAGTCCGGTCTGCCAAAGAACCGATAATTGGATCATTAAGCGCATCAAAAATACGAATAACCAGCATCATAACCGATACCATTGCAGCCGGAATCCCAATCGTATCCGTATAGTAAATGGTCAGATAGGTACTGAGCCAATAATACATAAAATTGTATCCAAAATCACCTAACGCATAAAAAAACCGTTTTGTTGGTGTCAGGCGGTATGTCTTAAGATCTACCTGCATCTCATAATTATTTCTTGACTTTTCCATGATTTCCCCCTCTGCTATGTTAAAATACGGATTGCTTTCTCCCATTCCTCCAGCTTTTCCCGGCGCTGCTTTTCCTCCATTCCCGGAACATACCGTTTTCTGTTTTCTTGACCGAATAATGCTTCTTTATCGTAAATTCCTGCCCCTATTCCCGCCAGACAGGCGGCTCCTGTCGCAGACAATTCCTCCGTATTGGCAATCTCTACAACTACATTTGACAAATCGCTCTGCAGCTGCATCAGGTAACGGTTTCTCGTTGGTCCGCCATCCACCCGCAAATCCCGAATTACAATACCGCTGTCCTTTACCATGGCTTCAAGCACTGCATTGATCTGAAAAGCGATGCTTTCCAGTGCTGCTTTTATAATTTCATTCCGCCCTGTGGTACGGCTCATTCCATATAAAAGAGCTTTGGCATTATCATTCCAGTATGGCGCTGATAGTCCGGAAAAAGCAGGCACCATTACAGTTTTATCCGCAGGGTTCGCCAATACTGCCGCTGTCTCCGTTTCTCCCGGAGACGAAATCAGCTTTACATCATCCTTCAGCCAGCTGATGACCGCACCGGTGTAGTTGATATTACCCTCTAATACATAGTTTACTTTTCCGTCAATTCCCCATGCCAGAGAGGTTACCAGTCCATGATTGCTTTTAACATAGTCTTCCCCTACGTTCATCATAATCGAAGAGCCGGTTCCATAGGTGGTTTTAATCTTTCCGCTGCTATGACACCCCTGACCAAACAATGCCCCGTGGGAATCTCCGATCGCACTGTGAATCGGGATTTTTTCAGGAAGAATCCCGCCCAGATTGGTCATCCCCAACAAACTGTTGCTGTCACAAACCTCCGGCAGGCACTTGATCCGCACGTCAAATAAGTCACAGAGTTCCTCATCCCATTGCAGCTGTCTGATAGAAAAAAGCTGGGTTCTGGATGCGTTAGAGTAATCCGTCTTAAAAGATCCCCCGTTTGTCATCCGGTAAATCAGCCAGCTGTCAATGGTTCCCAGGCACACATCCGAAAGCTGTTCTCCGGGGATGTCTGCATTTTGCAAAAGCCAGGCCATCTTTGCGGCTGGAAAATACGGCGAAAGCGGCAGTCCGGTTTTATCCCGGATGAGTTCTCCATAATCTGACAGATTTTGGGCAATTTCCCTTGCTCTGGCGCATTGCCATACAACTGCATATTTTAAGGGTGTACCGCTTCTGTCCCAGATTGCAGTTGTCTCCCGCTGGTTGCTGATTCCGATGACTGCCACCTGTTCCGGCAGAATCGCCGTCTGTTTCAATACATCCTTTACAACGGTAAGGACATTCTCATAGATTTCATTTAAATCATGGGAAATCCATCCTTGTTCATTAATAATCTGCCGGTGGGCACAGTCGGCCCGCCCGGCAATCACTCCTTGTTCATCCACAAGCACCGCTTTTGTTCCCTGGGTGCTCTGATCAATTCCCAACACATACTGCATCCGCCCGTACCTCCGCCAATGTGATTTTCACAGTATTTGCAATTCCCGGTCCGTCCATATGATAATAATGAAACACCTCATGGTTGGTTCCGGATATAAGATGCCCATCCGGCAGTGCAATTTGTGTTACTCTGATCGGATATTTCCCGGCAGTCACCTGTGCTGTCAGGCTTCCTAATCCGCCGAAATAAGAATGTTCTTCAACCGTCACAAGACATTTTACCTGTCTCGCATAACGAAGGATCGTTTCTTCGTCCAACGGTTTTAAACAGTACATGTCAATTACACCGGCGCTGATCCCCTCTCTTTGCAGAAGTTCTGCCGCCTTTACCGCATATGGAACCATTTCGCCGCAGGCGATCAACATCACATCGGCTCCTTCCGAAATCACAATCGCTTTATTTAATTCAAATTCCATATCTTCGCCGTACACATCTTCTGTAGCCGACCGGCTTACCCGAACATAGGCCGGCTTCTGATCTTTTAAAAGCTCCTGAATCAACCGGCCTATCTGAAAGCGGTCACTGGGCAGATATACCCTCATATCCGGAAGCGCCGAAAATGCCGCAATATCCTGACAAGAATGATGACTCATTCCAAGCGCTCCATAGCTGATTCCGCCGCTGATCCCCACCAATGTTACGTTTGTCATGGAATAGGCCACATCAATTTTCGCCTGTTCATAGCTTCTGGTGGAAAGAAAACTGGCCGGGGATACTGCAAATGCTGTTTTCCCACAGGAGGCCATCCCCGCTGCCACCGACACCAGATTTTGTTCTGCAATTCCAAGTTCCACGAACTGTTCCGGATACTGCCTGGCAAACGGTGTGATCGAAGCCGAACCTCTGGAATCGGAACAGAGAACCACAATATCCCTGTCGGTTTCCGCGGCTTTTAATAATGTGTCGCAGATTACCTGCCGGTTTGTCACTTTGTTCATCGCAGCACCTCCTCAAGTTCTTTCACGGCTTGTTGATACTGTTCCTCCGTCATCACCCCATGATGCCAGGATGACTGGTTTTCCATAAAGGATATCCCTTTTCCCTTCACCGTGTGGGCGATCACAACGGTCGGTTTTCCCTTGTACCCCGCCGCCTTTTCATAAGCTCTCACCAGCATCTCACAGTTATTACCGTCTTTCACCTCAATGACATTCCAGTTAAAATCCCGAAATTTGTCAGCCAGGCTGGCACTGTTCATCACCTGCTCTGTAGTTCCGCTGATCTGAAGCCGGTTTAAATCCACGGTAGCACAAAGATTATCCAGCTTATAATGTCCCGCCGCCATCATCCCCTCATAGTTTGACCCCTCCGCCATCTCACCATCTCCCAGTACCACATAGGTCCGGTAGTTTCTCCGATCCATTTTTGCTGCCAGTGCCATTCCAACCCCCACACTTATCCCGTGGCCCAGCGAACCGAAATTGAGTTCAATCCCCGGTACCTCCATATTGGGGTGTCCGATGAATCGGCTGCCAAATTGGCAGAAGGTTTTGATTGCCTCGTTTACATCATAGAATCCCTTTTCACCAAGGGCACAATACAATGCATCCGCACAATGCCCTTTACTTAGAAGAAAACGATCCCGCTCCGGATTATTTTGCTTCTCCGGTGATACATTCATGATCTTAAAATATAAAACCGTCAGTATATCTGCGACGCTTAAGTCTCCACCTACATGCCCGGCCCCGGACCGGTAAACCATTTCAATTATATCACGGCGCAGTCTGCAGGACTTTTTGGTTAATACATCCATATCATGTCCTCCCTATTAATAAATCGTGAAACCGCCATCTACAACAAGATCCTCACCAGTAATCATGTTTGACTCTGTACAGGATAAGAAAAGAACTGCAGCCGCAATCTCATCTGTTTCAGCAAAACGATGCGCCGGGATCTTCTCAATCATGTCCGTCTTCACCTTTCCCTGCCATGCCTTCTCACCCATATATGTATTTACAACTGTCGGTGCAACACCGTTGACATTAATTCCATACTCCGCCCATTCCAGAGCACAAACCTTAATCATACCCACAGTTGCCGCCTTACTCATGGTATATCCTACATGTTTGTTGATTGCAATGAAATCTGCCTGTGAAGTAACGCAGACAATCTTTCCGCCTTTGCCCTGTGTTATCATCTGATTGGCCACCGCCTGACAAACCCGGAATACACCAATCGCATTGATCGCCATATGTTTTTCAATCGTGCTGATTTCAATCTCTGACGCACGGTACAAATCAACAAATCCCGGCATTGCCGCTAAAACATTGATTTCCCCAAACGCATCCATAACCTCCTTCATCATAGAATCAACACTTTCCTGGCTGGTAACATCACACTTCACCCCGATTGTCTCCACACCATACTCGTTGGCAATGGCCTTTGCTATCTCCGGGCAGTTATCTTTGCAGTCAACAACCGCGACTCTGGCACCCTTTTTGGCATACATCTGTGCCGTTGACTCTCCAATTCCACCTGCGCCACCAACAACGACTGCTACTTTACCGGTTAAATCCATGTCTCCATTTACCTTTTCGTACTGAATCATTTCTTTTCCCTCCTGAATGTTTAGTTGTTTTGTTCTTGTGTTTTATATCATATCACTGAACATTTAGTTTGTAAATACTGATTGTTTACCAATGTTTCACTAAATTATTTGTGCACTTTTACAAAGTTATAAATGATATATGCCTTTTTTAAGACAAATTTCTCTTGAATTTTAATATTCACAAAATAAGCAACCTTCATTTAGTAAACATTACGCTAAACGAACACTAAACGGTTGACTTTTTTTCATGTATCTTTTATAATATTCATATATCAATACCATTCAGGAGGATTTTTACATGACTAATAAAGAAATCGCTCAGCAAGTTGGAATTTCTCCAGCTGCTTTATCCCTCATTATCAATCATAAACCAGGCGTTTCGGACGCTACCCGTTCAAGAGTCCTGGATCAATTAAAAGACATGGGTTATGAAGAGCTGATTAAAAAAGCCCCCTTATCGGAGCCAAGCAATAATATATGTTTTATCATCTACAAGAGACATGGGGAAGTTCTTGACAATCATCCATTTTTTCTTTTATTGATGGAAAATATTGAAGCACAGGCAAGAACCTACGGATATCATATTTTACTGTCTACCATTGATAAACGACAGCCGATAGAACCACAGATTAATAGAATTGATGAACTCCATGCACAGGGCGCGATTATCTTCGCCACAGAAATGTTTGATGAGGATATGAGTGCCTTTGAAAGTATGCTGCTTCCATTTGTTGCTCTGGACAACGATTTCACCCGGCTTTCCTGCAACACCGTCTCAATCAATAATCAGATGGGAACCTATCAGGCCATTGACTATCTTATTAAAAATGGACATCAAACGATTGGATATCTGAAAAGCCAGACACGAATCAGCAGCTTCAAAGAGCGCCACTGGGGATATGATTTGGCCTTAAATCATTTTCAACTCTCCTTTCTGCCTGAAAACATCTGGACCGTCCATTACACGGAAGAAGGCAGTTACCGCGACATCCGACAGATTTTAGAAACCTCCTCCCGCCAATTGCCGGATGCCTTCGTATGTGATGATGATACCACCGCCGTAGGGGCGATCCGTGCTTTTACGGAAAAAGGCATCCGGGTACCGGAGGATATCTCCATCATCGGTTTTAATGACCGGCCCACCTGCGAGGTCACAACTCCGCCACTTACATCCGTCAATGTATCAAAAAAAGCCTTTGCGATTGAGGCTGTGGATGAGCTGATGCGTCTGCTTCAGCATCCGGTTTCGCAGTCAGCAGATAACCGCTCACGAAAAATACGGATCGGTACCAAACTGATCATCCGGGAATCTGTTAGGCAAAAATGACGGGGCAGGGAGATAATGATGAACGAAAGCTTGATGTAATTTGTGACCTTCTTCTCTTTTTGTATTTCCATTAGGCGTTTGCGAAACGCCGTAAGCCTTATAAATTAAGGCTTTTTTCTTTGTTAAAACAGAACAATTCCTCACTGGTACATATGTAATTCCTATGTCAATTTCCTTTTTTTCAAATAACAAACTGAACCTTAACAAACTGAATTCTTTGTTTAGCAGTTATCAAAGGCGTTTTCTGGAATCGCTTTCCACCCCAATGCTGTCATAACTGTATTCAGTATCTTCTTAAAGGGAGGGGGCATCATGGTCGATATACCAAATCGTTTCAAGAAATTACGAACTGACAAGAGCGCCAGTGTCTACAGACTTTCAAAAATATCGAATGTATCTGAAAACCACATCCACAATGCTGTTGTAATCTTCATACACTACTAAAAGTGATACTCTTTTTGTGATCTTAAAATTAAGCTCCAATTTTGCCTATCTTTCAAAACCCGTAAAATATAAATTGTATCCTCTACATTATCGACAATAAAGAAAATGTTATATGTACCAAACGGCTTTATTCTTATTTCATATCCACGATACTCAAAACTAATGCCCCGATATCCAAACGGAAAATCTCCTAATATTTGAACCGCTTCATCATACCCGTCAAGAAAAGCAATGGCAGCTTTTTGATTTTTAAACTCCTTAATCATATAAGCTGCCAAATTTGTTACATCCCCAATTGCTTCCTCTGTTTCTTTCAAACTATACGCCATAAGCCTTTATTCTCTCCCGTATCAACTGTATTGCTTCCTCGTGCAAAACTGTGCGTCCCTGCGTCATATCTTCGATTCCTTTATCAAGTTCTTTGTATAAAAACTCTTCCTGCTCTGTCGTCTCGATTTTTTCATTTGCTAAAGATATCATATATTATCCTCCTTGGTGATTTTTTACCCACTATATTTAGTTATATTTTATCACACCCGGACACATTTATCCATCATTTTGTGCTTACGTTCTCTTTTCCCTCTACTGATTGCTGAGGCAAACTCAAACGCAATAATCCTTATGTGCATAAGTTCCTCCATATTTCCCACGTCTTACATATAATCCAACTGCACTTGTCTGTTCTACCCCTTCAGAAATACTTGGTGTAAATGTAAGTAATCCAGCTTGCTTTTTAAAGTGTTCAGATTCGAACACTTTAAAATTCGGATTATATAACTGCTCCCACACAGAAAGATATCTCTGGATTGGTCTGATTTTGCGTCTGCAATATCAGTAATGCAGATATAGTCATCCAACAATCTCCTCAGAATTCTATTCCTGCACCAGCCATTCCCTCTGTAGTTTTTGCACCATTGTTCGCTGCGCCTTTTCCAAATAAAAAAATACATCATATTCTGTTCCCTTCTCGCTCACCCGCGGCTCGGCCTCAATCCCAAATCCCGCTCCCTTCTCGGTCAGACGCTTAAACGGGATCCCATTAGTCAAACGGATTTCAAAACACTCCGCCTCTATCAACTTTTGTTCCACCGTCTTAATTAATAAACGCTTCATTTCACCCTCATCCCGCAAATCATTAATCTGCCCGACAAAATCGCTCATAGATATTCGCTCTGAATAATGGATTTGCTCTTCCAATTCTTTTGTCATAACAAATTCTGTCTTGGTTTTCTTGGCACTTGTCTTTTTAGCTGCGATTGGTTTCATAACCGGTTCTTCATCTTTGTATTCTGTATCTCCATCCCCCAAATCACCACATTCTTCTCTCACACAATCCAGGAACCGTTCCCCATACTTCTCATACTTAAACTCTCCCACCCCAGATACCGACAACATTTCCGTCTTTGTTCTCGGTTTCACCACACACATATGAATCAATGTCTTATCGGAAAAGACAATGTACGGCGGCACTTTTTCCTCTTTGGCAATTTCCGTGCGAAGTGCCCGCAGGATTTCAAATAATGCTTCATCTGCTTCCGAAAGTGAGGCACCCGACACACCGGATAGCTTGCTTTTCCTTGTTTTCTTTTCTTCCTTCACTTTCGCCAGGTGTTCCTGCTCCTTGGCCATCTTCATGACAACAGCTTCATCATTCAATAAAACCGCGCCGGATTTC
>Ga0153948_1001629_pt1 | contig 11264 bp, 8 predicted proteins | sample TSNJ032MetaG_FD_104696 | JGI IMG/M metagenome (GOLD analysis project Ga0153948, IMG submission 104696) | Attine ant fungus gardens microbial communities from New Jersey, USA - TSNJ032 MetaG | ecosystem: Host-associated > Fungi > Mycelium > Unclassified | place: USA: New Jersey, Wharton State...
CCATGAGGATTGTCTTTGCCGGTACGCCGGAATTCGCGGTGTCGTCGCTGCGCGCTGCGGCGCGCCACCACGAGGTCGTGGCCGTCTATACCCAGCCTGATCGCCCGGCCGGCCGCGGCCGTGGCCTGGCGCCGTCGCCGGTCAAGCTGGAGGCCGTGGCCCGTGGCATTCCGGTCTACCAGCCCGAATCGCTGAAGGATGAGGCTGCCCAGCAGCAGCTGCGCGACCTGCAGCCGGACCTGATGGTGGTGGTCGCCTACGGCCTGATCCTGCCCAAGGCGGTACTGGCGATCCCGACCCACGGCTGCTGGAACGTGCATGCCTCGCTGCTGCCGCGCTGGCGCGGTGCCGCGCCGATCCAGCGCGCGATCCAGGCCGGTGACGCAAAGACCGGCGTGTGCCTGATGCAGATGGAAGCCGGCCTGGATACCGGCCCGGTGCTGCTGCACCAGGAGCTGCCGATCGCGGCCACCGACACCGGCGGCCAGCTGCATGACAAGCTGGCCGAACTGGGCGCACAGGTGCTGTCCGACGGCCTGGGCCTGCTGCGTGCCGGCATCAAGCCGATCGCGCGGCCGCAGCCCGAGCAGGGCGTGACCTACGCGCACAAGCTGGACAAGGCCGAAGCCCGCCTGGACTGGGCGCAGGACGCCGATGCACTGGCGCGCACCGTGCGTGCCTTCAATCCGTGGCCGATCGCCGAGGCCACGCTGGCCGGCGAGCGCGTGCGCATCCACGGCGCGGTCGCCCTTGACCTGACCCATGGCCAGGCGCCGGGGACGGTGCTGGCGGCCAGCCGCGATGGCATCGACATCGCCTGCGGCCAGGGCGCGCTGCGCCTGCGTACGCTGCAGCGCGAAGGCGGCAAGGCGATCACCGCCGCCGACTACCTCAATGCCCGCCGCGACCTGCACGTGGGGGCATAAGCGGTGTCGAAGCAGAATGATTTCTCCGTCGCCAAGGCGGCGCCGGGCGCGGCCACCCGCATGCTGGCCGCACGCGTGCTGGCGCAGGTGTTCACCCGTGGCCGCTCGCTGAAGGCGGAACTGGCCTGGGCGCTGCCCAAGCTGGCCGACAGCCGCGATCGTGCGCTGCTGGAAGCGCTGTGCTTTGCAGTCCTGCGCCGCCGCAGTACCTATGACGCGGCCTTGCAGTCGTGGATGCAGAAGCCGCTGTCGGCACGCGACGCCGACCTGCGCACCCTGTTGATGGTGGGCTTCGCCCAGCTGGACGTGCTGGAACTGCCGGCGCATGCGGCGCTGTCGGCCACGGTCGACGCCGCCCGCGCGCTGGGCCGTGAGCGCCAGGCCGGCCTGGTCAACGCGATCCTGCGCCGCGCGCAGCGTGAGGGGTTCCCGGAACAGCCGGCGCGCGATGCCTTCCCGGAGTGGCTGGCCGATGCCGTCGAGCGCGACTGGCCGGCCCAGGCCGAGGCGATCTTCGCCGCCAGCCTGCAGCCGGCGCCGTTGTGGCTGCGGGCCAACCGCCAACAGGGCGGCCGTGACAAGGCGCTGGCCACGCTGGCCGAGGCCGGCATTGCCGCCGAAGCCAGCCCGCTCAGCGCCGACGCGCTGCGCCTGGCGGCGCCCATCGCAGTGAACCAGCTGCCGGGGTTCGCCGACGGTGCGCTGTCGGTGCAGGACCTGTCGGCGCAATGTGCGGCGGACGCGCTGGCCCCGGCGTCCGGCGCCCGCGTGCTGGACGCCTGCGCGGCACCGGGTGGCAAGTCGGCGCACCTGCTGGAACGTGACCCGAGCCTGCGCCTGCTGGCGCTGGATATCGATGCGCGCCGCCTGGCGCGTGCCCGCGATACCTACACCCGCACCGGTGTGGGTGACGGCGCGCAGACCCGGGTGGCCGATGCCAGCGACCCCGGTGCCTGGTGGGATGGCACCCCGTTCGACGCCATCCTGCTGGATGCGCCGTGTTCGGCCACCGGCGTGATCCGCCGCCAGCCGGACGTGATGTTCCATCGCCGCGCCGAGGACATCGATGCGCTGGTCGGCGTGCAGGCCCGCCTGCTGGAGGCCTGCTGGTCGATGCTGCGCCCGGGCGGCGTGCTGTTGTACGCCACCTGTTCGATCCTGCGCGCCGAGAACGTCGATCAGGTGCGGGCCTTCCTGAAGTGGCATCCGGATGCGGTGGCACAGCCTCTGGATGACACATTCGGCCTGGACTGCGAGGGGATCGCACGCCAGCGACTGCCGGGTGACAGCGATGCTGACGGTTTCTTTTACGCGCGTCTGCTAAAAACAGCCTGACCCCCGCTGACGTTCCGAGTCCCATGCTGAAATCCCGCGCGTCGCGCGAGACGTGGTTGTTCGTGGTGATGGCCCTGCTGGTGCTGGGGGCCGGGCTGGGCCTTCGTGATCCGTGGCCGTCGGACGAACCGCGCTTCGCGCTGGTGGCCAAGCAGATGTTCGACAGCGGCCACTGGCTGTTCCCGCACCGCGGGACCGAGCTGTACTCGGACAAGCCGCCGATGCTGATGTGGTGGCAGGCCACGCTGTACAGCCTGATCGGGCAGTGGCGCGTGGCCTTCCTGCTGCCCTCGCTGCTGGCGGCACTGGGCACGCTGTGGTGCGTGGTCGACCTGGGGCGGCGGCTGTGGACGCGGCGGGTGGGACTGTATGCCGGCTGGGCGCTGCTGTTCGCGCTGCAGTTCACCTTCCAGGCGAAGAAGGCGCAGATCGACCCACTGCTGCTGCTGTTCATCACCCTGGCCAACTACGGCCTGCTGCGTCACCTGCTGCTGGGGCCCGCCTGGCGCTGGTGGTGGCTGGGCTGGTTCTTCGCCGGCATCGGCGTGATCACCAAGGGCGTGGGTATGCTGGCGCTGCTGATGATCGTACCCGCGGCAATCGCCGCGGCGCTGCAGTGGCCACGGGTGGGCCTGCACGCGCGCGACGCGCGCTTCTGGCTGGCGCCGCTGGCCTTCCTGCTGGCGGTGTCGTTGTGGCTGGCGCCGATGCTGCTGGCCGGCTTTGCCACCGGCTCGGACGAGTACCGCGCCTACATGGACGACATCCTGTTCCAGCAGACGGCGCGGCGCTACACCCATTCCTGGGACCACCACCAGCCCGCCTGGTATTTCCTGGCGACGATGCCGCTGATGTGGATCCCGGCGTTCCTGGCCCTGCCCTGGGCGATTCCAGCCTGGCGCCGCCGGCTGCAACGCCGCGACCCGCGCTATCTGCTGCCGCTGGCCTGGTGGCTGATGGTGGTGCTGTTCTTCTCGATTCCCGCTGGCAAGCGCGACGTCTACATCCTGCCGGCGCTGCCGATGTTCTGCCTGGCGCTGGCACCGCTGTTGCCGGGGTTGCTGAAGCGGCGCGATGTGCAGGCCGTGGTGGGGCTGTTCACCGGCCTGCTGTCACTGGGCCTGGCAGTGGCTGGCGCGATGGCGGTGCTGGGCGACCCGGCCTTCGAGCTGCGCCTGACCCACAGCCGCGGGCTGGCCCCCGGGGCCGTCGACGCGCTGGCGTGGACGATCCTGGCGATGGGCCTGTGGGGCGGATTGAGCCTGCTGGCCTGCGGCCGTCGCCGGCAGCTTGCGCTGGTGTCGACCCTGGCGATGGTCTGGGTGCTGTACAGCCTGGTCGGCTACCCGCTGCTGAACGATTCCAGTTCCGCCCGTGGCCTGATGCGCACGGTCGGTACCCGTCTGGGCCCCGATGCCGAGCTGGGGCTGGTGGCCTGGAAGGAGCAGCATCTGCTGCTGGCCGACCGTCCCGCGGCGACCTTCGGTTTCGAGACTGACTGGGACGAGCAGCTGGTGGCGGCCACGCGCTGGCAGCGGCTGGCGCCCGGACGCCGTTGGCTGCTGGTCCACGAGTACGCGATGCTGTCGTGCGTCGACCGCAACCGCTCTGAACTGGCCGGCGTGGCCAACCGGCGGCGCTGGTGGCTGGTGCCGGCGGCGGCAGTGACGGTGCCCTGCGTGGTCACTGCCGAGGAGCGGGAACGTGAACGGCGTTTGCAGGAACATGACTAGCCAGCACGATTTCCGCTTGTCCAGTCTGCCCAAGCGCGCCCAAAGGCAGTAAAACAGCAGGCTGGGACGGCCCCCGTTGGCCCGTCCCGTTCTTCCAGCAGATTGCAGCGATACTTCCCGACGTGCCAGCTTCACCGGACAACCTGAACCCCATGGCCGGCGACCCGCTGGGCGTTCCCGTAGGTGGGCGCCACGGGGTCGCGCATGCGCTGGCCCAGCTGGGCCTGTTCTGCCTGCCGGCACTGGTGCTGACCGTGCCGATCAACCTGTTGCCGTACGGTCTCCTGCTGCTGCTCAGCACCCTGCTGGCGCCGGAGCTGCTGTGGCGCGCGCGCGGCATGGCCGGCCAGCCGGTGAAAGTGCTGGCCTGGCTGATGCTGGCGGTGCTGGCGCTCGGCGTATTGTCGGTGGTGCTGTTCGAACAGGGCCTGCGTGACGTCGACAACCGTTCGCGGTTCGTGGTGATCCCATGGATCGCGCTGTGGGTCTGCGCGCTGCGTCCCAACCTGCGGTGGCTCTGGTACGGGTCTTTGGCCGGCCTGCTCGCCACCTTTGCGATGTCGCTGTGGCAGGTGCTGGGCGGCGCCCCGCGCGCGGAGCTGTTCACCAACGCCATCGTGCTGGCCGACATCGTGATGGTGTTGATGGTCCTGCTGGTGTTCTGCCGCCCGTCGCGGCGCTGGTCGCTGGTGATCCTGGGCATGGCCGCCGGCTGCGGCACCATCGTGCTGACCGGCAGCCGCGGTGTGTTCGCCGCCTTGCTGGCGCTGCTGGTGGTGCTGGCGCTGAGCCTGCGCTGGCGCACCGGTGCGGCGCGCCTGTCGGTGCTGGCCGGCATGCTGGCGATCGGTGCGACGCTGCTGCTGTCGGTACCGGAGCTGCGCCACCAGGTCCGCCTGAGCGAGCTGCACAGCGACGTGCAGCGGATGGAGCTGGGCGACAGTGATTCTTCCGCCGGTGCCCGCGTCGAACGCCTGCAGGTGGCCTGGCAGACCTTCCTCGATCATCCGCTGGTGGGTGTTGGCATCGGTCATTTCGACAGTGCGATGCAGCGCGTGCCGGTCTGCCGGGAGAACCCGGAAGAATTGCGCTGCCACCTGGGGCATGCGCACAACGACGTGGCCGAATGGGCGGCGACCCAGGGCGTACCGGGCCTGCTGCTGTTGCTGGCGGTGTATGGCATCCCGCTGTGGTTGTTCGTGCGCCTGCATCGCCGCAGTGGACGGGCGACCTTCCGGGGGCCGGCCGCAGCCGGCGTCATGCTGGTGATCACCTACGCGCTGTGCGGGCTGACCCAGTCGATGTTCGCGCACCAGATGACGGCCAGTTTCTACGTGACCCTGGTCGGCCTGCTGACCGGCCTGTCGATCGTCGAAGGCGCGCGCCACCGGGCGATCACCGGGTCGTGATGCCGCGTCGCGCCGGGCAGGGCCCGGCGATCAGGGGTTCGGCGGGTCGGCCACGGCCTGGCCGTTGCCCAGCATCCACAGCATGATGGTCTTCTGGCGCACGTAGTTGGCGCGCACATAGGCGTAGACCAGGCCGTGCCAGCCGTCGCGGAAGCCGCCACGGAACACGAAGCCGCGCCAGAACCGCCAGGCCGGGGCCAGCACCAGCTTGCCCAGCGTGGCCCGCTTGCCGCGTGCGAACTCGTGCTCGGCCATCATCCGCGCGTACTTCTCGGTCTTGGCCAGCTGCTGCTGCAGGGAGCGGTAGGGATAGTGGACCAGGTCGCCGCGCAGGGTGCCGACACTGCCGTCGACGCTGGCCGCCTCGTGGATCTCGCGCTTGCCGCGCCAGCCACCGCGGCGGCGGTCGAACAGGCGCATCACCCGGTCCGGGTAGGCATTGCCATGGCGCAGGAACTTGCCGAAGTACTCCGACAGGCGCGCGAAGCGATAGCCGGCATGGCCGGCGAAGCCACCGTCGCGGGCCTGTTCGATGGCCGCGCGCAGTTCCGGGCTGATCCGCTCATCGGCATCCAGGCACAGCACCCAGTCGTGGCGGGCCTGCTCGACGCAGTAGGCCTTCTGGCTGCGGAAACCATCGAACGCGCGCTGCAGCACGCGGGCGCCTGCGGCCTCGGCGATGGCCACGGTGGCATCGGTGGAGTACGAGTCCACGACGATGATCTCGTCGCAGAAGGCCAGCGATGCCAGGCAGTCGCCGATGCGGCCGGCCTCGTTGAACGCGATAATGCAGGCCGAGATGCGAGGCCGTTCGATGGGAGCGGTCGTGGAGGACATGATGGCCGGGTACCTGTTGTTTGCGACGGAGCGCTATGCGCTGCCTATTCTCGCCCCGTTGGCGCAGGCCTTGCACGCCTCCGGGCAGGAGGTGGCGGCCTGGTTCGAGGACGGCGCGGCCGGCAGCAGCCTGCCGGGTGTGCCCAACATCGGCCTGAAACAGGCCCTGGCGATGCGGCCGCGTGCCGTGTTCAGCGCCGCCAACTGGGTGCCGACCTTCCTGTCCGGCGCCAAGGTGCAGCTGTTCCATGGCTTCAACGTGGAGAAGCGGGACAGTGCGCGCGGCCACTTCCGGGTGCGCGGCATGTTCGACCTGTACTGCACGCAGGGGCCGGCCACCACCGGGCCGTTCCGTGAGATCGCCGCCCTGCAGGGCCACTTCGCGGTGGCCGAGACCGGCTGGCCGAAGCTGGACCCGTTGTTCCGCGACGACGGTGGCGAGAGCGCCGCGTTGCGCGCAGCGGCGGGCGGGCGTCCGGTGATCCTGTTCGGTTCGACCTTCACCGAGCGCCTGAGTGCAGCGCCACACCTGCATGCGCAGATCGCCGCCGACATCGCCGAGGGCAACCGCTACTGGCTGCTGACCCTGCACCCGAAGTGCCCACCGGAACTGTTCGAGCGCTACCGCGCGCTGGCCGGTGCCAATGCCCGCTTCATCGAGCCGGAGCAGGTGATGGCCGCGCAACGCGCCGCCGATGTGCTGGTGTCGGACACTTCGTCGATCGTTTCGGAGTTCATCGTCCAGCACAAGCCGGTGGTGACCTTCCGCAACCGCGTGCCCAAGCCGCACATGATCGACTTCGACGACCCGGCGCAGCTGCCGGCGATGCTGCAGCGTGCGCTGCATCCGGACGCCGCGTTGCAGGCGAAGATCGTGCGCTACGCCGACGCCATCCATCCATACCGCGATGGCCTGTCCAGCGAGCGGGTGATCGCGGCCACCGAGGATTTCCTGTCCGGTGAAATGGGTGTGTTGCGGCGCAAGCCATTCGGCAGCTGGGTGCGCGACATGCAGATCCGCAAGGACCTGGGGTACTGGGGCCCGTCGCAGCGCTGATCGGGTTGATGTGGATCCACGCCATGCGTGGATGCACGGCCCCGCTCGCGGTAGTGCCGGCCGCTGGCCGGCAACCTCGGGAATGTCTGCGGCTGCCGGCCAGCGGCCGGCACTACCTGTATTGCTTACCAGCGCAGCTTGCGCCGTGCCAGCGCCGCCGCCAGCTGCTCCATCACGTGTTGCGCCTGCGCCCGCGGCAGGTAGTGCAGGGTCAACGCCACATCACCGTGTGCACCGGCGGTATCCAGCTGCAGGCTGCTGGTGCCGAGCAGCTTGTCCAGCGGTGAACGCTGCAGGCGCAGGCCCTGCACCTTGTCCAGTTCGGCCCAGCGCCACCAGCGCTTCCACCAGCCGCCGCGTACGGCCACGTAGTGGTCATCCAGGTACCAGCCCATGCGCGCCATCTGCCGATGTGCCACCAGCAGCGCCACCGGCAGCCAGGCCAGCACGACCAGCCCCCACGATCCCCAGCGCCAGTACGCGGCCGCTGCCAGCAACGGCACCAGCACCAGCGCGCCCAGGCACAGCCGCCACCAGCCACGCTGCGGAATGGACTGCCACTGCGCCGGTGGCCACTGCAGTTGTGGCAGCAGGTGCTGCACCAGCTGCGTGCAGCGCTCCTGGGTTGCCAGCGGCGCCAGCTCGCGCAGGGCGCGGTCCTCGTCGCGCGAAGGGCCGCCGGCAGCGCTGTCGATCCGCAGCTGGCGCAGGCCGAACCAGCGATGCAGGGTGCTTTCGCGCAACGTCCAGGCCTGGATGCGGCGACGCGCGACACTACTGCGGGTGCGGCTGAGCAGGCCGGCCGACACGGTCAGGCGGCGATCCTGCTCGCTGAGGGTGAAGCCGTGATAGCGCAGCAGGGTCAGCACCACCGACAGCGCTCGCAGCGCCAGCCAGCCCAGCAGCAGTGCGGCAGCCAGCAGCAGGAAGGCGCCGGCCACGCCGGGATGCAGGTGGCTGGCATAGCCGAAGGCTTCCTGGCCGCCACGCTGGATGGCCGCGTCCATCACCGGCCGCGGCACGGTCTGGAACAGCACACCGAAGGCGGCGATCGCCAGTGCCCAACCGCGGTTGGAGAGCAGGCCCATGCGCACCACGTCCCAGCTCGACAGGCGCAGCAGCACCTGTTCGGCGTCGGCCCCGGTGAGCGAGGGGGCGGCGACAGTGTCAGCGGCCTGCGGTGCCTGCCCACGCTGGCGCACCAGTCGTTCCAGCGCCAGCGCCTGGTCCAGCTTCAGCACGCGCATCTCCGCTTCCGGGCGCACGCCGCCGGCCGATTCCAGGCGCAGTTCGGCCACGCCGAACAGACGGTGCAGCGGGTTCTGCCGCACTTCCACGTTGTGGATGCGGGCGAACGGGATCTCGCGGCGGTTGCGCGCCAGCAGCCCGCTGCGCACGGTGATCGCATCGCTGCCGATGCGGTAGCGGTAGCTGAGGTACTGCAGCACCGAGACCAGCACAAGCGCGGCAATCGCCGACAGCGGAATCAGCTGCGCCCACATCGGGTCGCGGTCGCCGCGCTGGCCGAACACCAGCAGCGCCACCAGCGGCAGGAAGTAGTGGCGCAGCTGCATCAGCAGCACGAACAACCACGACCACGGGTGCAGGCGATGGTCCTCGCCACCGGCAGGCAGCGATGCGGGCAGGGGCGGCGGCAGGCTCACAGGGCGTCGGCGTCCTGGTCGAGCTGATGGGACAGGGTGTCACGCAGGCGCTCGGCGTCGGCCTCGTCCAGGCCGCTCACGGTCACTGCGCTCATGCGGGTCCCGGCGGTGTGCACGATCAGCGTGGCCAGGCCGGCACGGCGTTCCAGCGGGCCGCGACGCAGGTCCAGGTGCTGCACGCGCGAAATGGGGATGCGCGTTTCCAGCTGCCACATCAGGTCGCGGCGCAGGCCCAGGCCCTGGGCATCCAGCCGCCAGCGGGTGCGGGTCAAGCGCCGGCGGCCGAGCCAGGCGCCGAAGACGATGCCGATCAGCAGCCCAAGGGCGGCCGTCCACAGGCCGCCGGGCAGGTCGAAGAACCACGCGGCCGCGGCCAACGGAAGGCCCGGCACGAACAGGCCGCCGAAGGCGCCTTCCAGTGCAGCGAGTCGGGCAGCGCGTTGCGGCAGCGACTGCCAGGCATCGGTGGGCGGGGAGGGCAGGGGGACGTCGGTCACGCGGGCTCCGTCAGGCGGCAGGGCGGGCGATGGCGGCCGAGACCGCACCGCGCAGACGGTAGCAGGTCGGCTGCGTTACTGGGCAGCCTGGATCAGCGCATCCACATCCAGCATGTGGCCTGCGCGATCAGCCTTGGTGCGCAGGTAATGCTCGTTCTCGGCGGTGATCTCGCCGGTGACCGGAATGCAGTCCAGCACCTCGATGCCAGCATTGCGCAGGCGCTGCGCCTTGGTCGGGTTGTTGCTGAGCAGGGCGACGCGCGAAATGCCCAGGCCATGCAGCATCGCCACCGCGCTGCCGTAGCGGCGCTCGTCGGCACCGAAGCCCAGCTGTGCATCGGCATCGATGGTGTCGAGGCCGTCGTGCTGGTAGCCGTAGGCGCGCATCTTGGCGGCGATGCCGGTGCCGCGGCCTTCCTGGTCCAGGTACAGCAGCACACCGCCGCCCAGTTCCTTCAGCTTGCGCAGGCCGCGCCGCAGCTGGTCGCCGCAGTCGCACTTGAGTGAGCCGAACAGGTCGCCGGTCAGGCACGAGGAGTGCACGCGCACAGGCACCACCGCCGACAGGTCCGGTTCGCCGACGATGATCGCGACCTGGTCGCGCTGGGCCACGCCGCCGCGGAACACCGCGAAGGTGGTCATGCCGACGTCGCGCAGCGGCACCGGCGAGCGCGCCACCAGCTCGTAGTCGTGGGTGGCGTGGGCCGCGCCCTCGGCCAGATCGCAAAGCGCCACTTCAGCAGCGCCATTGAAGGTGCTGTCATCTGCATCCAGGCGCACAGCCACCATTGCCGGCAGCAGCAGGCCCAGGCGGGCCAGCTCCACCGCGCCGGCATCGAAGGCGTCACCAGCGCTCCAGCCATCCGGCATCGGGCCGGGCTCGCGCAGGTAGCCCAGCGAGGGCAGGGCATCGAAGGCGACACCGGCCAGCGGCAGGCGCGCGCCTTCCGGGGCCTCCACGCCGAGAACGCGGGCGCGGGTGGCGGTCAGGAACAGGTAGTGGCGTTCGCGCGCGGCAGCGGCGAAGGCAGCGAAGCTGCTGGCGGTGGCACTGTCCAGGGCGATCACCGCCAGGCGCTGGCCCTGGCCATCGTGGAGCAGCACCGGGCGGCCGGCACGCAGTTCGGCCACCGCGCGTTCGCAGCGGATCGCGGCGGGATCGCCGAACAGGGAAGAGGCAGCAGGCATGGCAGGACCGGGGGAGGCGGACATCGCAGTCTCTATGGGGGCGCCGGCGTCGTATTCAACGTGGTGCGGCCGCCGGTCGCAGGTGACCGGACAGCCGTCAGTGCGGATGCTCTTCGGTCGCGTACGGGTCTTCCTCGCCGCTGCCCGGTGGCCGCAGCGTATAGCGCTTGTAGGTCCACTGGTACTGCGTCGGGTCGCGGCGGGCGATGCGCTCGATGCCGGCATTGAGCGCGGTCGCCGCCACCTGCGGGTCCGGGTCGGCCACGGCCGGGTCGGTCGGCTCGATGTGCAGGGCGAATTCCATGTCCGGCCCGATGCGCTCGCACCAGCCATACAGCACGGTGGCGCCGGTGCGCTCGGCCAGCCGGTTGACCAGGGTCATGGTCAGTGCCTGCACGCCGAAGAACGGCACGAACACGCCGTCGCCGGCCTTGGGCTGCTGATCGGGCAGGATGCCGGTGGCGCCGCCGTCCTTGAGTACCTTGAACAGCTGGCGCACGGCCGGGCCCTCGGCGCGCACCTGCTGCACGTTCTGCCCGCCCCGCACCAGCTGCAGGAAGGCATCACTGGCCTCGTCTTCCGGCGGCTTGTAGACGATGGCGATCTGCCCGCGCGCGG
>Ga0153948_1001633_pt1 | contig 11233 bp, 7 predicted proteins | sample TSNJ032MetaG_FD_104696 | JGI IMG/M metagenome (GOLD analysis project Ga0153948, IMG submission 104696) | Attine ant fungus gardens microbial communities from New Jersey, USA - TSNJ032 MetaG | ecosystem: Host-associated > Fungi > Mycelium > Unclassified | place: USA: New Jersey, Wharton State...
CGGGCCTCCAGTCAACGCACGAGGTCCACGCCATGCGCCGTTCCCGCCTGCTGCTGCCTGCCCTGGGGCTTGCCCTGCTGACCGCCTGCCAGGGCCGTTCGCCGGAACCCGGCAAGGAGCCGCCTGCCGGTGACGCGCCGAGCGCAGAGAAGGCCGCCGCCGACGGCAAGCTGCGCTGGAGCGAGGCAGTGGTGTGGGATGGCGACCTCAACGCCTGCCGCCAGGGCGAGAATGCGGCCACCCGCGAGTGCCTGCGCGATGCGATGCGCGCCGGTGGCGCCAGCGCCGATGCGATCACCGCCGCCGAGCAGCTGTCCACCGGCGGTGAGCTGGCCTATGTGACCGCCTGGCACGAGAACGAAGGCCTGGGCGTAGCCACGGTCGAATACCCGTTCCGCGCCAACACCAACGAAGGCACCCGCCTGGTCGACGCCAGCGGCAAGCGTATCGACGTGGATGCCGTGCAGCTGGACGACACCCTGCGTGCCGACCCCACCGTGCAGGAACTGCTGAAGGCCAACCCACAGGCCACGCCGTTCGCACCGGCGCAGTCGGCCGGCGCATCGCCACTGGAGAACGGCGGCATCCGCGTGATGTACCGCACGCCACTGCGCGACTGCCACGCCTGCCCGGATGTGGGCCAGCTGCAGATCGCCTACGACTTCGACGCCAAGCGCAACTTCATCGGCCAGCAGGTGGTGCCGGCGACTCCCTAAGGTCACCGGCGTCTGTAGAGCCGGGCCATGCTCGGCTCTATACTTCTATTCCTGGTACAGCACTTCCACGCCATCACCACGGGCAAGACGTCTCACCTGATCCAACGTATCCACCGCCATGACGGAGTACGTGACCTCCACACCGGAGTGCAGGCGTCCCTCGGCAGTGTCCTCATCAGTCTCCACTGATATCAGCTTGCGGATTCCGGCGAATCGATAGAGCGACGGTCTACCGTCTTCACCCATCAGGCGGCCGCTCAGATCCTCATACTCAGAGGCAAGCGCTTTCGCATTGTCGAGAGCTTGCTCTTCGCTATCCGCACTGAGGAGATAGACGTTCTCATGGACAAGAATCGAGTCCTGCCCTTCGCATTCGTAGTAAAAAATGGCATGTGCGCAATACCACATACATCACCTCAATGATGCTCTTGCGGATTGTCCCTGGTCTGGATGTCGCGAGCTTTCTACGAAACGGGGAACACAGCAGGTCGACACCGCCTGCACTATTCAGACCGTTGCACATCGACCACTTTCCCTTGTGATGGGCAGACCCATTTGGCACCCATCAGCCACCGACGGGTTGATGACCATATGACCCTTCAGAGCTGAGCCGACTCTCGATCACCGATCTGACATAGGCAGCCCGCGCTTTGCCAGACCCGGAGTACTCGGCCAGGAGCTCCATCGCCTCAGACCTCATCTCCGCGCCGCCAGTGGCCACGAATACAGAAAATGCCGGCTCCAGGTAGCCAGGTGCCTCACAAATGAACCGCTTGCGTTCATCGAGCGGGAAATCGATGGCGTAGTCCGCCCACTCGATGTAGCGCTTCCAGAAAGCTGGTGCCCCGCACTGCTGATCCTGCTGGTCAACCATCCGCATCAACAGGGATAGCTGATCAGCGCACGCATCCACAACGTCCCCAGGTAAGTCCAATGCGGCGACGCGCCCGGGATCAACGGCCTGCCAACAGAACACCATGAAGTCGGCGACGAACGCCGCATCGCTTCGTTCAAGCTTCAAGCGCTGGTACATCGCAAGCGCTTCCGCGACGTCCAGTGGCTCTTCAAGGCAGGCATTCCGCACATTGCCCTTGTCGTCACCAGAATTCTTCTTCGCCACCTCATGCATAGCAGACCAGGCTCTCGATCTGCGGAGATATCAGCTCGGCACCATCCCAACGGATGATCTCCAGCTCCAGCAGGCGGCCACTTGCGTCCGCATGAAGAATCGGCGTGAGTTCAGCACCATCTGCGTCGTGCATCTGCAGCTCGACGGGATACGCGTGCTGGCCTTGGTACGGCGGACGCTCATATCCGGAAATGACGAATCCCACCCGAGCTCCACCAAGACCCATTTCCACGGCGGTTGCGGAAGCCAGGTCGACTTGAAGCTGCGAAGCAGAGGCCGCAGGCAGACGAACTGCCACAGCTTCAATCAACGCTCGTTCGACGCTGGAAACGGTACGCATTGGGTTGCTCATTTCCGTTATTTTGCCAGCATTCTAACTCAGCGACGCCATCTACCCTTCCAGGCATCTACAAAATATGACAACAGTAGAAAGGCTTGAAACACAAGAAATGGGTAAAGAGCAATTCGGGCCGCGTTGCCAATTCCTCTGTAGTCAAGGATGACGTAGATCAGCGCAAAGAACAGCCCCCCTCCTATCTCATAAACCAACAAAGAACGTGTTGATGTCTTCACTTCTTTTTCTCCAGTTCCTTTTGTGCTGCCCCAGTCGCCATCTGAGCTGATGCCTGGGCAGTCTGTGACATGGTGGCCTGCCCCAAGCTCTGCTTCGGAATAGCTGCTGCAGTTGACGCGGTCGCATGGGCCATATTTGGCACCCCGGGTGCAGAGGAGGCGACCATCCTTTGTAGATTCCCTTTGGCCGCAGCTCCCGCAAAATCACCAGCAGCCACACCAATTCCGCTCGCAACTAGACCGCCACCGACACTACCCGCCGTCGCTGACGCAAGCTCCGCACCGGACGTTGGCTTTCCTTCATAGGCATTCTGAGCAAGAACACTGCCCGCTCCCGTGAAGGCATTGGTCACCGCTTGAATCGCGACAGCTCCACCCACTGTAACTGTCCCTCGACCAATGGCACCGATCAACGCCCCTCCGACCCCGCCGCTCACAGCTCCTGCGACACCCGCAATAGTAACTTCGACTCTATTCACTGGCTGACCTGGATTTACGGCCTTCTGAATTCCGTAATCAGCGAGCGCCCCACTACCCCCACCAATTAGCATTGGAACAAATAATGGGCAAACCGGGCATCGGCCGTCGGGATCAGTAAACCTGTAAGGATTGTTGTAAGCATACCCATACCGATTGAAGTGCTTTAATTCCCCCTCGTTCACGCCAACTGGGTCAACGCTGAGGAGCTTCCCCACTTGCGGATCATAGTACCGCTGCTGCATATACGTCAGACCCGTCGCCGAGTCCGACACATGCCCGGTGAACCCAGGCCGATCGCCCTTCGCACCACCTACCACCGCACCATAGGGCTCATACGTCGTGCGCTCGATGATCGCGCCGTTGGCATCGGAAAGGGCAACCGGGGAGCCCAGCGCGTCGGTATGCACATACTGGACGATCTCCTGCGCCGAAACACTCACTGTGCCCAGCGACAGTCCCAACAGAACAGCGACACCAACCACAATTTTCTTGATCTTCATTTTCAGGTCACCGGGGGTTGGTCAGGTCGCCGTAATCCACAACGCTCTGCGGATACGGGTTGGACCAGGCTGAACAACCGCTGGCATTGCAGGCGCGCACAATCTGTACTTCCGCGCAGTAGACCGCGCCTTGGGCTTCGATTGAGCTCTCCGGACCGGAATACTCGAGCCTTCCGCCGTAAGCCATCATCTCGTAGTTGGTTGCACCCGGCATGCTGGTCCACTTGACCTCGCAGGAAATCTTGGTGGCGCGCCCCTCCTTCCATTGCGACTTGATGGAATGAATGAACTGCGGCGTACCCGGGGGCGGATTGGAAGCGACGACCACCGTGTTGGAGAAGTCACTGCAGCCAGAGATGTTGCATGCCCTTACGCGATAGGCGTAGTTGCCGAACACCAGACCATTGCGCTGCGACTGGGTCGAACCGTCGTTCTGGACCGCCGTCCAGGTTCCGCCATTGACGCTCTCATCCAGCAGGTAGCTGGCCGCCATGGCAACGCCCGTCCAGTTCAACGTGACACTGCCAGACGAGGTTCCTGCAGGCGCACTCAGGCTCGGCGGTGCCGGTGGCCGGATCACTGAAACAACACCCGTCGCGGAGTACCCGCCCCACCCTGCATCGTTGCCGGCCCGGACGCGGTAGGCATAGTTGCCGGTCCCCTTGCCACCGAATGCCTGACTGGTGCTGGCCAGTGCGGCAACCTGTGCCCATGCACCATTGTTGAAGCTCTCCTCCAGTGCATAGCGCAATGCACCGTCGACGCTGCTCCACGCAATCGCATAGTTGCCATCGAGACTCTGCCCCGGCACGTTGATCGAAGGTGCCGCTGCAGGCGGATAGATCACCTGGGTCCGGGCAACATCTGATTCAGGACCACAGCCCGCTGGGTTACAGCCAAAGACCCGGTACCCATACGTGCCGGCCGGCTTGCCGGAGACCGCGAGACTGCGCGCCGCGCTCTCCTGCACCGTCTGCCAGGCGCCCGCTCCCACCTGCTCCTGCAGGCGATAGGTTGCCGCGCCCGCCGCTTCCGTCCAGGTAATGCTGTAGCTGCCATTGAATGCCGTTGCGGGCGCGCTTACAGCAGCCTTTGCCGCAGGAGGACGCTGCACCACGACACTGGACGTCGCCGACCAGCCACTGCAGCTGTCCTGTTGGCAAGCGCGGACAGCATAGCCAAACGTTCCTTCCGCCTTCGCGGACGTGTTCCAGTTACGTTCGGCGCCGTTGTAGATCGTGGCCCAAGCACCGCCGGCTGCTTGCTCACGCAGTTCATAACGGCTGGCGTAAGACACCGCCGTCCACTGCAGTGCATAGGCACCGTTGTTGCTGAACGCGGGCGCGGTCAGGACCGGCGTAACCGGCGCGACGACCTGGATGGCCTGCGCCACCAGGCTGCCATTGAGGTGGATGTATTCGGTATTGCGGCCCTCCCGGGCATTTTCCTGCCGGCGCAGCACACCGTCGTTGCCGTACAGCGATCGAATGGTACTGCCGTCACTGGCGCCCGCCGACAGAATGCGCCGGCCATGTGCGTCGTAACGATATCGCTCCGCGCTGGCAACACTGCGCAGGCGGTTGCCAAAGTCAAAGCTGTAGCCGACGCCGTTGCGGCTGGACAGGTTGCCCTGTACGTCGTAGCTCAGCCCCAGAGTGGTGGCGCCCCCACTGTTCTGTACGTTGGTAAGCCGGTTGTGGCTGTCGTACCAATAGACGTGGTCCTTGACACCGGTCAACGCGGCCGAACGCAGGTTGTCCACAGCATCGTAGGTGTAGCGGTACACGCCATCTCCGCCAAACGAAGGCGAGGTGGCCTGAATCAGACGATCCAGTCCGTCGTAGGCCATGGTGCGCGTGCGCTGCCCATCCAGATTGTCGACGATACGCGCAACGTTGCCATTGGCGTCGTATTCATAGGTCGTGTCCAGCGCTCCCGCGCTGTCGACTACCCGTGCAGGCAGCTGGCGCTGGTTCTGCGCCATCGTGTGCACGATGCCATTGCCATAGGTGAATTGCTTCATGCCCCCGTTGGCGTAGTAGCCCACCCCTGAGGCGTAGCCTCCCGCCTTGGTCGGTTGGCCCAGCGCGTTGGGTGCGTAGTCAACAAAGCGCCCGCTCGGATAGGTCAGGCCTGAAAGTGCGCCATTGGCGTTGTAGGCATATCCCAGCGACTGGATGCCGAGGGTACTGTCACTGGAGGTTTCGGCCGTCAACAACCCACGCTTGTTGTAGGTATAGGTGTTGACCGCCTGCGTCGTCCCCGCATCGTTTGCCGTGGTCACCGTGGCCGGCTTGCCGTCCCTTGTGTACGTCCAGCCCTGGTTGCCATTCCCATCCGGGAACGCCAGTGTCGACAGCCGGTTGCGCGCGTCGTAGCCGCGAACGATCCTGCGAGCCGCAACCGGTCCAGCATCAGCGTCACATGCTGTGGTACTGGGAAGGTCCAGGCCAGCTGCGCTCCAGGCAAGATTGCCCGCTGCGTCGTAACCCATCAGCGTTGCGCCGGTCTCCGGCTCCACACTCTTGCAGAGCTGCTGATGACCGTCATACACATAGTTGCGGGCAATCCGGGCGCTGCCGTCCTGGTTGCGACGCACGATCGAGCGCGGCTTGCCGAAGATGTCGCGATCGATATCGGTGAACGCGCCCGCCGGGTGAATGATCGACACCGGGGCTTCCGTCGACGGCGCACCGAACGCCTGGAAGGTGGTCAGCGTCGTATTACCCTTGGGGTCGACCACCTTCAAGCCACCTCCCGCCAGATAACTGGTCAGCGATGTCAGCAGCCCGGCCTCGCTGTCGATCGACACCGAGGTCTGCCGTCCCAGCGCGTCGTAGCCGGTCCATGTACCTGTACTCAGCACAGCAGACTCGCCAGGGTACGAGGCGAAGACCTGCCGGCCCGCTTCGTCATAGGCGAACCTCTGGTAGCGCTGGGTCACGCCACGCGAAGACTCGTCATATTCCTCAGTCAGCAGCGGGCGCCAGAAGGCATCGAAATAGACGTTGCGCCGCGCGTTTCCGGTTGCGACGGTCTGCCGCCAATGGCCCGCTCCGATACCGTACTCATCGCCATTGATGGCGCTGAAGCTCTGTGTCGTGCGCGCCCAGGCCACACTGTCGCCCGCCGGCCAGTCGATGGTGGCCACGCGTCCCATCGCGTCGTAGCCGTACTGGGTGGTTGCACCGTTCTCATCGGTGACGCTGCTGACCCAGCCATTGTCGTCCACCACCGCCGACTGTACAGCGCCATCGGCAAACTGGATCTGCTGTGGCGTGCCGCGCTTCCAGCCGGAAAGTGTAGTGCGATTGCCACGACCGTCGTCCACCGTGGCCACGGTTCCGTCAGGGTTGTAGCCCAGTACCTGCTTCAACAACCCATACGAACGCACTTCCGTGGGCCGCATCAGGCCATCGAACGTCGTCTGCTCGACCACCACGCCGGTATTCTCGTTGGTGACCTTCGCGGTCGCGCCCAGAATCCATCTGCTTCGGTCGTCCGCATACTGAGTGGCATCGGTGCGGCTGCCCAAAGGACTGGCGCTATTGACACGCAACGGGCGAGCCAGATCATCGAACGACAACATGCTGGTCTGGTAGGTCACGCCATCCTGCTGGATGGCCTCGGCCACGACCGGCCGCACCTGAGCTGTGCTCGGCTCGTCGCCACTGTAGATCATCCCGTGAAGCGGGGCGAATGGCTGTGATTTCACTTCGTCTTCGGTCATGTAGACCGAGGTGCTGCTCTTGACCACATTCCCGGCCGCGTCAATGACGCTGCTACCCAGCAGCCGCCCCTCATTCAGCGCGTACTGCGAGCCATAGCGGTAGGCCGTGCGGGTTCCGTCGGGATTTGAGATCGTGACCTGTTTTTCCTTCTTGCAGGTCGTGCAGGGGTAGATGGCTGCACCGCCCACGCCGCCCCAGAGCGGCTCGTAGCCGCTGCCATAGTCATAGCTCCACTGCAGCACCTTCGGCAGGCCCGGCCCCCAGATCTTCTTGGCTCTCAGCGAGACTACGTCGTAGAAGAACGGGGTGACGATTTCGTAGTAGTACGCCGACTGTGCGATCCGACGGATGCACTCGCTGGCATGGACGCCACTGCGGTATTGGCGACCGTTCGAGAACTGGAACTCACCCATCGCACCGGACGGATGCTTGATGGTCATGACCAGCGTACCGTCACGCTCCGGCGGCTGCTCCTGGCAGGTCTCGTTGCTGTTGCCGTCCCAGTTCACCTTCTCCCAGGCGCGCAGCGCGCTGGAGTAGGCGTAGGACCAGGTGCTTCCATCGGGCTGGGTAACTGCGGTGAGGCGGTTCTGGCCTTCGACCTGACCGTAGCCATAGTTCCAGGTACGGCCCGCGGCAGTCACCGACACCAGAAGCGTGCCGTTGTAGGCCAGCGTGATCTCGCGGCCATCGCTGGACCAGATCCGGGTCGGGTGACCATTGCCGTTGTACTCGTACTGCACCCAGTTGCCCGACCGGTCCTCGACACGGCTGGCCATGAGGTAGATGCGCGTGCGGGCGATCTTGGTCCTGTCTCCTTCGCCACCCGAGCGCTCCAGCGTGCCGCCAAAGCGCGTGAACGCGGTATCGAAGAAGTACGACTCGCCCGAGGTGGTCCTGACCCGATAGCCCTCGCCAGCCAGACCCGACTTCATCGGAATACAGTCGATGGCATCGCGATGCGAGGTGCTCCACTTGCGTGCAACGCCGTCTGTCGGCATCGGCGTGTTGTTCCAGGCCCCCAACATGGTGCGATCACCGCCACCCGGGACATGGATCATGTTGCCCTGCCAGACTTCGTTGAGCCGGAAGGAAATGGGCCACTGAGGCACCATGTCGCCACTGCAACGATTGTTCAGCCAGGCGCTCGCGCCGGGGAACATGCCGGTGATGTACGGCGTGTCGACCTCCCAGCCGCCCACACCATCGAGACTGGCGTTGAAGCTGCCACTCCCGACCAGGTCCATCTCGACACTGAACCGGCGCCGCATCTGCACCGGCAGGGCGTTGTTGCCTGGCAGGCTGACGTCGGTGACGGCAAACTCAGTCTTGCCGTTGTAGAGGCTGACGCTCTCGCCGAATAGATCATCCTTCAGCGCCGTCAGGTTCTGGGCGGACTCAATGAGCTTGCGGTACTCCTGGTAGGGCTCGACTGCCGAGACCGAACCTGCGACCACGCACAGCGCCAGTGCCGTAGCAACACGGCACTGCCAAGCAGCAACTCGCTTCACAATTTCCCCCTCGCGTCCGCATGCGTAGCCGCGCCAGGACGGCGCGACGTTGCTTCCATGCGACTCTCTCGTTCCCGATTCTAGGCGAGCGCTGCGAACAGATGGAAGGGGTCTTCAACGGCAATCATCTGGCACTTGCACGCGACCATTGAATTGCTTGATGCATCCACGCATGGCGTGGATCTACCGGTACGCCTGCACCTGCTTCTCCAGCAGATGCGGCACGATCAACCGGTGCACCGGGGCAACCGGCAACATGTACACACGCCCGAACGCGTTGTGCGTATGCACCACCGTCGCCACCTCCAGCACGTCGCCCTGCCACTGCAGGGCCAGCTGCACACGCAGGTGGCGGTCGTCGTCTTCCAGCACGATGGCATCGTCGTCCAACGACTGCAGAGTGAAGATGCCCAACCGCTGGCCGGGTTGAGGATCCGCAACAACCTGCACCGCCCGCAACGAACCCAGGTGCTTCATGCCAAGCAGGCGCATGCCGCGATTGCGCAGCGCCATCAGCCCATCGAACCAGCCGGGAATGGTCGCCGCCATATCGCGATAGGCCTGCAAGGCCGAGCGCCCATCGCGACGGGTCGTCGCCTGGCAGGCGTGCACGAAGTCGGCGCCGGCCAGCTGTGGGCGCAGGACGCTGCCCGCGCTCGGCGGGCCGGTCACCACCTGCGCAGGGCTCACGGCTTCGGCCCCTGCCCCTCGTTGTCTTCCCAATGCAGGATGCGGCGGGTGACGAAGCGGTAGACCGGCTTGCCGGTGGCGAACCACAGTTCGCGCACCCACGAGGTGCGCTTGAGCACGCGCCTTTCCACCGGGGTGAGCGACTCGCGGCAATACATGCGCTTGTGCTTGAGCAGGTGGCGCAGGTCCTCGCGGGCCAGCAGGCGCATCCATCGCGAGCGCGGGTTGCCGATCACCGCCAGCTGGAAGTCGATCAATGCCGGGCGGCCATCGTCGGTGACCAGCCAGTTGGCTTCCTTGGCCAGATCGTTGTGGGCCACGCCATTGCGATGCAGCTGCTGCAGCAGGCGACGCGCGGCGCGGAACCAGGCCAGGTCACCGCGTGGCGGACGCTGGTACATGGCATCGCCGGCCATGAAGCTGCGGTCGAGATGACGGCCATCCCACGCCAGCAGCTGCGGCACATCGGCCATGCCGTGGATGTGGCGCAGCGCGCGTGCTTCACGGCGGGCCAGCCACCAGGCCGGCAGCCGCAACCACAGCGGCGTGGCGCCCAGATCACGGCGTACGAAAGGGCCGGCAGGCCCCTCCACAAGGAGGATGCGACCGAAGCTGTCGGCCTTCAGGGCGTGCGAGGGCGTGTCTGGCGAATGCGGCATGTGCCCATTCTAGGCGATGGCGCCCGTTGCAAACGGTCACGAAGCGGCTGGGAACCAGTCACCTTCACGCCCCTATAATCGGGCAATGGACTCTTCATGGATCGACGCCACCCTCGCGTGGATTGCCGCTCACCCCGTGCTGGCGGGTGCCGTTATCTTCCTCATCGCCTTCTGCGATGCGGTGATCATTCTCGGTGCCATCGTGCCGGCCCTGCCTCTGCTGTTCGCAGTGGGCGTGTTCATCGGCCTGGGCCAGATCTCCGGGCCGTATGCGGTGGCGGCGGCGGCATTGGGTGCGTTCGCCGGTGATGGCATCAGCTACTGGATCGGCCGCCGCTGGGGCGACCGCCTGCGTGGCGTGTGGCCGTTCAGCCGTTACCCGCAGCTGCTCGACCGCGGCGAAAACCTGTTCCGTCGCAATGCCTTCAAGAGCATCCTGATCGCACGCTACGTGGGCGCCATCCGCCCGTTCGTGCCGGCCATCGCCGGCATGATGAAGATGCCCGCCAGCCGCTACATGCAGGCCAGTGGTATCGCCAGCATTTCGTGGGCGGTGCTGTTCCTGGCACCGGGCTGGGTGCTTGGCGAGGCCTACGACGCGGTGGCTGCAGTGGCCGGGCGGCTGGTGGTGGTGGTCGGCCTGCTGGCGGTGATCCTCGGCCTGGTCTGGGCGATCGTGCTGTACGGCTACCGCTGGTCGGCCGCACGCATGGACAACTGGCTGGCGCGCCTGCTCGACTGGTCCAACCGCCACCCGACGCTGGGCCGCTATACCGTCGGTGTGCTCGACCCTAAGCGGCGTGAGTCGGTGCCGCTGGCGATGCTGGCGCTGATGCTGCTGGTGCTGGGCTGGGGCTGGTTCGCGCTGCTGACCGTGGTGGTTGCGCACGGTGAACCGCTGGCCATCGACCTGCTGGTGCATCAGGCCATGCTGGCCCTGCGCAACCCGCTGGCCGATTACCCGATGGCTGCGCTGGCGTCGCTGGGTGCCTGGCAGGTACTGCTGCCGGCCACCGCGGCGGCGATGGGCTACCTGATCTGGCGCCGGCGCTGGATGGCGGCCGCGCACTGGCTGGCCGCCCTCGCCTTCGGCCTGGCATTGACCATGCTGCTCGGTGCCACCGTTGATGTGGTGCGACCGATCGATGCCAGCAGTGGCTTCGGCTTCCCGTCGGTGTCGGTGACCATGGCCACCATCACCTTCGGCTTCTTCGCGGTGCTGATCGCCCGCGAGATGCCCGGCC